>Ga0114999_10007468_pt1 | contig 12395 bp, 14 predicted proteins | sample ArcticOcean_MG_C_3_FD_89820 | JGI IMG/M metagenome (GOLD analysis project Ga0114999, IMG submission 89820) | Marine microbial communities from western Arctic Ocean - ArcticOcean_MG_CB8_126 | ecosystem: Environmental > Aquatic > Marine > Oceanic | place: Arctic Ocean: Canada Basin | collected...
GCGAAGGGAAAAATTTTTTGCCCAATGTGAGGGAGTTTCAGCAATGCCAACTGAATAACCTTATTTAACGAGACATCTGATTTGCTGGCCGTGCGGCGCATTAACTCGATGGTGTCGATCATTAGGATCAACAACAGAAACGCCAAGAATAGAACGATAAATGCGATTAAGAAATTACGTCCGATATAGGATGAAATGATTGTGGAAAGGAACATGGTTTATCGCTCCCCCACCAAAGATTGTGCCTGGCGCGCGGATTTGGACCTTCGTCCATGCGGGGAGCGCATCATAAAGGCGAAACCCGCTATTGCTGGAAAAATTGCAGTGAAATACAAAAACGGAATCAGGCTTAGATTCTTGGCGCAGAGATTTTCTAAAACCAGAGAGAACCCTTGGAGCCCGATTATTATGGCCACCGCCAGGACGATCCTTCGTGATTGCATGCGGCGGCTAAAACTACCTGAAATCAGACAAGCCAATCCAACAAGCGCAAATCCAAGCACTGAAATTGGAGATGCCAAGCGTTTATGAGCCTCGACAGTAAACTTACCCACATCCGCCGGGTTCATCAGTTTGTCGCGGTCCAGATGGAACAGATCGTCGAGCGTTCTTTCTCGGGCCTCGCGAAAGCGAACTTCCGTATTTTTGGATTTCATGCCGAGGTCAAAAATATATTTATCAAAGTAGAGGATCGAGAGCCGGTTTGTTTTTTTATCGATTGCTTGTCGATTGCCGTTTTCCATGATCACCCGGGCCCCGGTAGGTGATTTTGCAAGCGCTCCCCGTTCGGCCATGATGGTAAATGGGCTTTCCGGTTTGCGCGCGTCTTGAACCAGGATGCCTTGAAGTTGGCCGTCAGGTGTGCGTTCGCGAACATAAACGGTGATCTTGTTCGAAATGTTATTAAATGCGCCTTCCTGCAACAGAACATGGGAATAGCTAAATCGAATGTCCCACTGCATTTCCCGAAACAACTTGTAGGTTTGGGGTACCACGTAAAGGTTCAAGGCGTAGCCCACCATCATGACCAAAAGGGCCAAGATAATCGCCGGTTTTGCCAGGGCAAATTGGCTTAATCCAGAGGCTCTCATGACCGTTAGTTCCCGGTCATTGATCATTTTGCTGTAGATAAAAACAATCACAGTGAAAAGGGCAATCGGGATAATAATGGTTATAAAGTTGGGCAGCAGTAGCGCCGTCAAATAGAGAAACGTACCCGCAGAAAGACCCCGGTTGACGATCATCTCGACGAACCGAAGCGACTGGCTTAGCCAGATGACGCACGTCAGCCCGGCGGTCACAAAAATCATGCCCACCAGCAGTTGGCGCAAAACATATATATTCAGTCGTTTCATGAGTGCCCAGATCACAGCCTACAGCAGGCCAAAATGTGGGAAAAAGAGTAAAGAATCAAGGGTTAAGAAAGCGATAAGGCACGCTAAATTCAGCTGTTTTATTTCAAGGGGTTGGAAAGGTGGAAATGGCTAAATTGATGGGTGCGATCTTCCCAAATACAAAGAACTATGCTGCGACGGTAGGTTTTCGAACCTGTCGTCGAATGTTGTTTCCTTTTGACGCTTCAATAACGCTAAGATCGTGGCGTGCTTGCATGGTCAGCCATAAATCGGGTGCACCGCCAAAATACTCGGCAAGCCGGATGGCCATATCGGCGGACACACCGCGCCGCTTGCCAACAATTTCACCAATACGAGACGCGTCTGTCCCGAGTGCTTTAGCAAGCCCGTTCTTGGACAGACCAAGTGCTTTTAATTCATCACCGATGATCTGGCCGGGATGGGTGTGTAAGTGTTTCATGGGAAATTTCTCTTAAAAATTGTGCTGCTGGGCGTCCTTCGAGACGCCGCTTGCGCGGCACTTCAGGACGAGGTGTGTTCTATTTTGTTATTAATTACAACATCTTACTTTACGCCCTCACCCTGAGGAGACGGCACAGCAGTCGTCTCGAAAGGTGTTCTGCGGCACAACTTCACCAAATAACATCTAAAAGCGGATACCTTGTTTCCAATCCAAGTCTAAAAGGGATTGGGGGCAGGTCTTGCCTTTTGCTTTCTCCTTTCTTTCTCGTTCTTACTCGTTTTTTTAGATTCAGTCAGGAGAACGCGTGTATATAAGTTTATTTCTTCGGTTCGTCGAAGATTTATGGTATAATGTGACCTAACTGAGATTTCTAAAAGTGGTATCGATTCGAACGAAACTATCGCCGGGACGGCGACAGTGATCCTGATTAAAGGAATTAATTATGGCTACATTGGAATACAATTGCGTAAAAACTAAACCCAAAATCCAAAAACATTTGATCCTGAATTTTGATGTGCCGTGGCCAATGCTGTATCCTCTATTATACGTTCTGTGCTAAAAAAAAATCACTCCGCCCAAATCCGAAAGCAGCCACTGGCTCAGGTCTTGAATTGTGGATTTTAGCAAAGCATGGGGTCGGGTCTTGAATTGTGAATTTTGGCGTATGCGCTTGATGCTTAAAAGTGACCATCACGTAAATCTTCAAGAGTATTAGCGCCTGACTGAACCAGCTCTAACAACGCCGGTACCTGAGACACAAATTGATCGGCAAAGAAACGCGCAGACAAGACTTTAGCTTCGAGGAAACCTGGGTCTCCAGTACCGTTTTGGGTGAGTTCCAACGCCCTCGATGCCGCCTTTGTCATCAGCCATCCACCAAGCGTGAGGCCGAGTATTCGGGTGTAGTGGACGGCGCCTGCGGCGACGCGTTGGGGGGCCGTCGGGGATGTGGCGATGATCCAATCTGTTGCGGTGGTGAGCGCGTCGTTGGCATTTGATAAATGGCGATTGTCAGAACCAAACCCCTCCAGATCATTTTTCATGAGTGATATCAGTGCCTTAATAGACTCAGCATTTTCGCGCGCGACCTTTCGACCCACCAAATCAGCCGCCTGAATACCATTGGTGCCTTCGTAGATCATTGTGACGCGAACATCCCGCAGATGCTGGGCGGCGCCGGTTTCTTCGATGTATCCCATGCCGCCGTGGACTTGGATGCCGAGGTCGGCGACGGCGGCACCGGTGTCCGTGCTCCAGGCTTTGACCACCGGGGTTAGCAGGTCGGCCATGGCTTGATTTTCTTGTCGGACTTGCTCGTTGGGGTGGTGACGGGCTTTGTCGAGGCACGCCGCCATGTAATACGCCACAGCGCGCGTCGCTTCGGTTTGAGACTTCATCGCCATGAGCATGCGGCGGACATCCGGGTGATGGATGATGGCGGCAGAGGACTGGTCCACATCGCGGCCTTGGACGCGTTCTTTGGCGTAGGCGAGGGCGCGTTGATAGGCACGCTCTGCCACCCCGACACCCTGCAGCCCCACCGACAGACGCGTGTTGTTCATCATCGTGAACATATTTTTGATGCCGTGATTTTCCTCGCCGATCAAATAGCCAATCGCACCACCATCGTCGCCGAAAGACATCACGGCTGTCGGGCTCGCTTTAATGCCGAGTTTGTGCTCAATCGAAACGCATCGAAGGTCATTGCGCTCGCCCAGGCTGCCATCGTCATTTACCAAGACCTTCGGCACCAGGAAAAGTGAAAGTCCTTTGATGCCTTCTGGTCCGTCCGGAGACCGCGCCAGCACCAAGTGAACAATGTTGGCGGCCATATCGTGCTCGCCGTAGGAGATAAAAATTTTCTGGCCGGTGATTTTATAGTGCTCGCCATCTCGGACGGACTTCGTGCCGATTTGCGAGAGGTCTGATCCTGCTTCGGACTCGGTCAGGTTCATTGTCGATGGCCATTCGCCAGAAACCATTTTGGGTAAAAATGTTGCCTTTAATTCATCAGACCCGTAGGCGGTCAGCGCTTCGATGCCGCCCTGGTTGAGCAAAGGGCAGAGACCGAAGGCCATGTTCGCGCCGAACCAAATTTCGGAAACGGCGGTTGAAACAAGCGAGGGCATGCCTTGGCCATCATATTCCGTTGGTGCGCCGAGGCTGTTCCAACCGGTTTCGACAAACTGGGCGTAGGCATCGGCGAAGCCATCAGGCGTTCGGACAACGCCGTTTTCAAACGCACATCCTTGTTCATCGCCGGGTTGATTGAGGGGGGCTAAAACTTCTAAGCCAAACTTCCCGGCCTCTTCCAAAATGGCTGAGACGAGATCTGGGGTCGCGTCTTCGTATCCAGGAAACCCGGCGATTTCCCCCAACCCAAGCACTTCGTTCATTAAGAACAACTGGTCGGCTAAAGGGGCATCGTAGGTGCTCATTTGGAATACCTATTCTATAAGACTTTACCGGGATTCAAGATGTTGTTCGGATCCAACGTGGATTTTATGCGGTGCATCAGGTCTAATTCCACGTCTGACTTATATCGAGTCATTTCCTTGCGCCGGAGCACGCCAATGCCGTGTTCAGCGCTGAAACTGCCGCCCATGTCGGTAACAATATCATAGACGATTTTATTGAAGCGGTCTTGCTCTTTTAGGAAAATTTCCCGTGCCATATCGAGTGGATTGCAGACATTGAAGTGAATGTTGCCATCCCCCATGTGACCGAAGGCAATCACCCGAACATCGTCCATTTCTGCCTCAACCTCAGCTTTTGCACGGACCAAAAAGTCAGCGACCGATGAGACCGGGACCGTGACGTCATGTTTGAAGCTGGGACCGTCGAGACGTTCCGCCTCAGGAATAGTTTCCCGCAAACGCCAAAGATCTTTGGCCTGAGTCTGGCTGGTTGCGACCACGGCATTGGTGATGACCCCGTCTTCGAAGGCGGTCTCCAACAGGGCCTCAAATGCGTCCTTGAGACCGGCATCGGCGCGCGGGCTGGAGAGTTCTATCATGGCGTAATAGGGGTAGGATTCATCGAACGGATCGGTCGTTCCAGGGACGTATTTCAAAACCCCGTCCAAGGCATTCCTAGGAAACATCTCGAAAGCAGTCAGGTTGTCGGCAAACGTATTTTGGGCACGGCTGAACATATCCAATACTGCATGGGGTTCCGAACACGTAACGACCACAGTTTCTTGTTGTTTTGGAATGGGATAGAGCTTCATCACGGCGGCGGTAACGATCCCGAGTGTTCCCTCCGCACCAATGAAGAGTTGCTTCAAATCATAGCCCGTATTGTCCTTGCGAAGCGACCTAAGGCCGTCCCAGATACGCCCGTCCGGCAGCACCACTTCCAAGCCCAATGTCAGGTCTCTTGTGTTGCCGTAACGAAGTACCCCAACCCCCCCTGCATTGGTCGACAGGTTGCCGCCAATCCGACAGCTTCCTTCGGCCCCTAAACTGAGGGGGAACAGACACCCGGAGTCGGCTGCCGCCTGTTGAATGTCGGACAGGATCACCCCGGCCTCGACCGTGATGGTTTGGTTGACCGGGTCGATGTTGCGGATGGCATTCATGCGGGTGGTGTCGATGATGATGCCGCCGTCGGGGATACCCCCCCCGACCAGACCCGTGTTACCCCCATGGGGGACAATAGAGATTACGTTTTCGTGACAAACCTCAACTACTTTTGCAGTTTCAGGGGTATCGGCCGGACGGACAACAAGATCGCATTCACCGCGATACATGCCTCTCTGTTCAACCAAAAAAGGCTCTAGACCGTCGGAGTTATCAACGATCCCCCTGGGACCAACGATGGCTGAAAGCGCGTCTTTTATATCTTTTGATATTGTCATGATGCGATATTAAATGGCCGATTGGCCGAGTAAATTCAAGCAATAGTCACAGGTGAGTTTTGGTTGGACGTGGTCTCGCGCCGGAAATATCGGGCGGGGGAGTCGCCGAAACTGCGTCGGAACATGGCGATGAAGGCGCTCGGGCTTTCATAGCCCAAGTCCAAGGCGATTTGGGTGACGGGCGTGTCGGCGGCCAAGAGTTCCAATGCCTTGAGCAAGCGGACTTGCTTTCGCCAGGCTCCGAATGTCAGCCGGGTTTCGCTGACAAACAGCCGGGATAATGTTCGCGAACTGGCCCCCGACGTCGTGGCCCAGTCTTCCAGCGTTCGCGTATCGTTGGGGCTTTCTAAAAGGGTATCGGAGAGTCGCTTGAGTCGTTGATCGCGGGGCATGGGTAAATGCGGTGGGCCCAGGGGCAGGCGTTCCAATTGATCCAGGATGACCCCCATGAACCGTCCGTCCGCTCCAGCGACATCATAAACTGGCGGAATGTCCATGGCATGCAAGATCAGTTCCCGCATCAACGGCGTAATGTTCACGGCACAGCACGATTGGGGCAAGTTTGGCAGGTGTTCCGGTTCGACCAATAAGGTGCGAAGGGCGACATCGCTGGTCGCCATGGTGTCATGCGCTATGCCACCCGGTACCCAGAGACCCCGCTGCGGTGGTATGACCCAGACGCCGTCTTCTGTCCAAACCGTAATCGCGCCGTCGGCAGGATATAGCAACTGCCCATGATGGTGGACATGACGGCCAATCCTGTGCCCTGCGGGGAAATCGCTGGCCATGGCGACGATGGGCCGGGGGGTGGCTTCTAGCGCCTCAACCCGAGGAATTGTCCTTGGCTCTATCACTGGCAAAAAAATCTCTGCTGTCCGTATCTAGATATTATATGACTGAATAGCGAGAGACTGTCGAGCTTAATAGCGCTATTAATAGGGTATAAATTGGCGGCAAAAGGATAATTTGATGGTTAAAAACAAAACTGAATTTGTATTTATGAATATCGCGCATGCGTATGATCACATGTTTCTGTTGTTCTATGCGACGGTGGTTCTGGCGTTAGGCGATTCTTTCCCCAACGATTCCTACGGTGATCTTTTGTTGCCCGTGACCTTTGGGTTCGTCGCCTTTGGGGTTTGTTCGTTACCTGCCGGTTGGTTGGGCGATCACTGGAGCCGCCAGGGTATGATGGTGGTGTTCTTCATCGGCATTGGTGCCGCGTCGATTTTGACTGGATTTGCCGAAGGTCTATTTCAGATTGGTATGGGGCTCGCGTTGATCGGTGTTTTCGCAGCGATCTATCACCCTGTTGGTATCGCCATGGTGTCGCAAAACGCCATTCAGACCGGCAAGGCCATGGGCATTAATGGCGTGGTTGGTAATTTAGGCCTCGCCGCAGCGCCGGTCACCGCCGGGACACTCATCCATTTCTATGATTGGCGGGCGGCGTTTATTGTTCCTGGTGTGGTCTCCATCATCACGGGAATCTTCTACTGGATGAGTTGCCGTCGGTCAGCCGAAGCGCTCGGCAAAAAGAAATCGGGGGCCAGCTTGACCCTAAGCCGCCGAGACCAAATCATTGTTGTCTGTGTGATCGCCATCGCGACGTCGTGCGGCGGGATCATTTTTCATTCGACAACAGTATCCCTGCCAAAGGTATTCGATGAGCGGTTGCTGGAATTAGGTCCGTCGATGCTGGGGGTTACTTGGATCGTCGCCGGTGTTCTGACTCTGGCGTCCATAACCCAGGTGGTCGTCGGCCATTTGTTGGACCGGTATTCCCTGCGCACTGTTTTCATCGGCGTTGTCTCAATCCAAGTGCCCATGTTAGCCCTGGCGGCCAGTTTGAACAATTGGGGTATGATTGGGGTTGGGGTGCTGATGATGGTCGGCGTCTTTGGACAAATCCCGATCACGGATTTCATCATTGCTAAATATACTGCCAGTGACTGGCGTGCCAGAATGTACTCCCTGAAATACACCTTGTCGTTCTGTGTCTCCATTACGGCGGTGCCGCTGGTGGCGAACCTCCGCGACAACACAGGTGCATTTGATATGGTGTTTTATACGTTGTCAGGTTTGTCAGCTTTGGTCTTCTGCGCAGCGTTGGTGTTGCCGGTGCGCCGGACGACTGAGACTGCGGAAGCGGTTGCGGCAGAGTAGGGTTCAGCCCTTCAACTGCTGGCGAACAAAATCTAGGTTGGCTACATCGGGCTTTAGTCCGCTGGCATGAATGCGTCGGGTTAGGTCGACAAGGACGTCATTTACCGGTGTTGACTTGCCGTACGCCTGGCACTCTTCGGCGATCCGACTATTGATCATATCGATCTCGCTATATCGGCCTTTCAAATTATCTTGTAGGGACGTCGCAATCGCTGTCGGCCCCACATCGCTGACCATTTTATCGAGCAGGGTTTCGAGCAGCGCGTTGGTGTTTACGACATCGCCCTGCTTCAGCCCAAAGATAGGTACGATCCGTTAGCCCTGCAACTGGCCAGCGGCCAATGCTTCCTCGCCAGAGCGCAGAACCAGTGACCGCACTTCGTCTGCATAGTCCTGGCCATTCAGCTTGAATAGCTGTTCGTTACTGGCCCCGAGAATGCCCTTCACCGCCATCGTCATGGCGTTGACCATCAGCTTCATCCACTTCGCGGAAAGCACGTCATCTGTAATGCCGGTCTTACCTGCGAGGCCAAGAATTTCGGCGGCATCTTCGGCCCGGTCCTCATGGGCGGGTTCAAACGCCCCAAGCCCGAACCAAGTGTTTCCTTGTAAAGTGCTGCGCCGGACTTTGCCGGGGTCGAACAATTGTGACGCCAGTTCGACGACGCAGCCGACGGTTCGCTCAGGCCCAACAATTTCGCCGATTATTTCTGCCGTCATGCAGTTTTGCACGGCAATCAGCAGCCCGTCTTCGGTCAGATAAGGCTCAATGAATTCAGTCAGCCAGGCGAATCGTAGGCTTTTGATTTGAGGAGAACGACGTCAAATTTTTCGTTGTGCGCGCACATGTCACACAGGTGATAGGCCTTCACCTTCACATTGTATTCTTCATCCTTGGTCGTGATCGTCAGGCCATTTGTCTGCATCGCTTCAACATGGGCTGGCCACTGATCGATCATCGAAACGTCGAGCCCAGCCCGGATTAGGTCTGCGGAAATGCAACTTCCGTTTGCGCCTGTCGCGAGCACAGCGATTTTTTTACTCATTGCCTGAAACCCAATCCGTATTAATCATTCCATTAGTATAAAATTTGAGATATCTGAAGTAGCTTATTATCGAACTGTCGAGCCTAGTTGCAACCTTTGACTAAAGCGGGCTGGATACAGCTTTTGAGAATTTATAGATGTTGCAAAAATCAGCACAGACCCTAGAGTAAATAATCGAAAATAGGAACCTAGGAGAATAATGATCTATTTTATTTGCTTGAGACGGACCCGGATTTGATTTGGATTCAGGGGTGTCCTCCGGTTGTTTTCGTCACCATCTTCTTGACCGTTCCATTTAAACGCAATAATAACTGCCCAAAAAGGCAAGGCAAAGTACCTTGGTATGATTATCTTCTGGCCTTTTTTGGAACCGGAACTTTGACTTACCTCGCTTATGATTATCAGCGGTTTCAGGTCGAATTCTCTGATGAGATCCTGGAGATTGCTAGTGATCGGCATTCTGGTCTTTTTGCTGGTGATGGAAGCCCTGCGTCGGACGACGGGGCTGGTGCTGTTTTCGATTGTTCTTATATTTGTCGGGTACGCGCTTGTCGGTGACTTGGTTCCGGCTCCGCTGACGGGGCGAACCATCGAGCTTGTCGGGCTGTTGCCTTATCTTGGGTTTGATACGAATGCCGCCCTTGGAACGCAAATGAGTGTAGCGGCGTCTATTGCGGGGCTGTTTATATTTTTTGGTCAATTGCTGGTAATGACAGGGTGCGGTGAGATTTTCATCGATATGGCCATGGCTGGAATGGGCCGCCGCCGCGGCGGGGCTGCAAAGATTTCGGTGATATCATCAGCGATATTCGGGTCGATTTCTGGCAGCGCTATTTCGAACGTTGCCACCACCGGGGTCATGACCATTCCCCTCATGCGGCGCTCGGGTTATTCCGCCGTGTAGGCAGGAGCGATTGAGACGATAGCCTCAACCGGTGGCCAACTCATGCCGCCGATCATAGGGGCCGCCGCCTTCCTGATGGCAGAGTTTTTAGAAATTCCTTATTCAGAAGTTGTTCTGGCCGCAATAATTCCGGCCTTGTTCTATTATTTTGCGGTCTTTGTTCAAGTGGATATGATTGCTGCGCGGGACGATATTACAGTCATTGACCAGAAGCTTCCTGAAATTGGTGTCGTTTTGAAAGCTGGCTGGCATTTCATTATTCCCTTTGGCGTTCTTTTGTATGCCCTGTTTGAACTTAATGCTGAGGCTGAAATTGCCGCACTTTATTCCGCCGTTACGGTTTGCATTGGTGGGTTTCTCCGCAGTTACAAAGGAAGGAAGCTGAAGCTTGCGAACCTCCCGACGCTATTCTGGGAAACGGGCTTCACCATGCTCGACCTGTTGGTCATTGTTGTCGCCGCTGGTTTCGTCATTGGCGTTCTTAATATATCCAGTTGCGGGTTCCCTACCATCCGGGCGCGATTAAGTTCTACAAGGAAATGGGGATTTGGCAGGGTAAATAATCCTCCCAACATTTCTGTCTGAAATTGGGGTCGGCATGCCTGTGGGAATTTTGTCGGCCCCATTTCAATCATTAATCGACGTAGGTTCATTCCATGCTGCGACATAATTTAAGCGACATCTCAATAGACCGGATTGTCGAATCTGAGAATGCCGATATTGACCCGACGTTTTTCTTTCCGGAAACCACGCCAGAGGATTGGGCGCCGCATAAGTCTTGGCTAAAGCCGTTGGCGATGCATGCCGAATCCGAAATGCTGATCCTGCCGATCCAGTCCTGGCTGGTGCAGACACAGCACCATATGATCTTGGTTGATACCTGCGTAGGTGATGACAAAAAACGCGAGCGTCCTCACTGGCATATGAAGACGGGGGCGACCTTTCTTGCCCGATTGGCGGAAGCCGGCGTCCAACCCGAAGAAGTTGATTTTGTCATGTGTACGCACCTTCATGCAGACCATGTCGGATGGCACACGCGGCTGATCGATGGTCGCTGGCTGCCGACATTCCCAAACGCGAAATATGTTATGTCGAAGAATGAATGGGCATTTCGGGTAGCCGAACACGAACAGAACCCGATGGAACATTTCGCGGACAGTGTGCTTCCCATTGTTACCGCAGACCGGGCGATTCTGGTTAAAAGCGATCATGCCTTGGATGACGAAGTATCCTTCGAGCCAACTCCCGGTCACACGCCGCACCACATGAGCGTGCGGCTCGCATCAAATGGCAACAACGCAGTAATGACCGGTGACGTCATGCACAGCTCGGCGCAGTGCGCGGAACCGACCTGGGCCGTGCGTCCGGACTCTGACAGAGAATTAGCCCGTCAGACCCGACGTGCTTTTCTAGAGCGCTATTGTGAGAGCGGAACCCTTGTATGCGCGACCCATTTTGCGTCTCCGTCCATGGGAGAAATTATTCGTCACGGTGGCGCTTTCCGGTTCGAATATTTAACCGAAAAATCCTCATCATTAAGCCGTCGCTGCCCTGCGCAGACGATCGTTGATGGCTTGACCTAATCCGCTCTCTGGGATTGGCATCACGGCGATTCCTGCTGCGTTGTTTTCATCCAAATCCCTCATCATCGCGAACAGATTGGCTGCGGCTTCGGTCAGGTTGGCCGAGGGGCTTAGATTGAGTGAGTTTGAAGGATCATCAGGGCCAAAGCTTAGGAGCACCTCACCAATTTTTGCTGTCATGGCGTTGAGCCTGAGTGGTGTTTTTGGTGCGTAATGGCGCTCCAGCATCCCAGGGGATTTTGGTGCGTCCGGGGAGCCGCTGGTGGTTTCAAGAGAAGGGATGACTCGTAACAAATCCTTATATGAAATTCCGCCGGGGCGGAGCAGGACCGGGGTTGGCCCTGACAAATCAACGACGGTTGATTCAATTCCGACCGTGCAGCTTCCGCCATCCAAAACAGCTGCGATCCGACCGTTTAGGCCATCCATGACGTGGGCGGCGGTGGTTGGGCTGATTTGGCCAGACGGGTTGGCACTGGGGGCCGCGATGGGACGGCCTGTTGCACGGAGGAGGGCGTGCGCTGTTTTATGGTTGGGCACCCGAACCGCGACGGTATCCAAGCCTGCACTTACCAGCAGAGACACAGCGCAGTCCCTGGTGCGCGGCAGTACAAGAGTTAAGGCACCGGGCCAGAAGGCTTCTGCTAGGCGGTCTGCATTCGGATTAAAGTCAACAATGCGCTGGGCTTCAGATTTGTCGGCCACATGGACGATCAACGGATTAAATTGTGGTCGATCCTTGGCCACATAAATGGCGGCGACGGCATGGTCGTTGGTCGCGTCTGCGCCAAGGCCGTACACGGTTTCTGTAGGAAATGAAGCTAAGTCACCGGCGCGCAAAAATTCTGCCGCAGTGGCGATCCCTTCCGCCGATGCTGCTAATTTCTGGGTCATTATCAGTGATCCTTGGTATTACTCCGCGCCAGTCGCAACAAAATGCGGATTTTCAAACCCTGGTTTGCCATAAGGCAGAATATTATCATCCAGATCACGAACTTTGCCGCCGGCGTAAAACAAGA
>Ga0114999_10007470_pt1 | contig 12394 bp, 7 predicted proteins | sample ArcticOcean_MG_C_3_FD_89820 | JGI IMG/M metagenome (GOLD analysis project Ga0114999, IMG submission 89820) | Marine microbial communities from western Arctic Ocean - ArcticOcean_MG_CB8_126 | ecosystem: Environmental > Aquatic > Marine > Oceanic | place: Arctic Ocean: Canada Basin | collected...
AAGAAGTCGGTAATGCGCATTCAGAGATTCCATCGTCTCGACCTCGGAAATCCCCCATGATCCCGAGATCGATTCCACACGTCAAATCAAGCAGCACCCACTAAAATGCGCGAAGAACCTTTTCCGGCGGACACATGTTTTATAGTTGGGATGATTCGCGCGAAGCGTTTCAGATCGAGGCGGAGCGATTCTATGAATCGGCGATTACGAGCGAGCGCACATCCGGCGGCTAGCAGTCGTTAAAAAATGAACAGCATAGTAACCCGACGCGTAAGCGAGGCCGTTTACTCCGGGGAAACGACAAATCCCATCACCTCGCTAACGCTTCGGGTTACTTTCTTAACGGGCTTAGCGATTCATCAAATCCATCGCATGCTCCAACGTCGGCAATGCGTCGCGGTTGCCCACTTGTGTGCACTTGAGGGCGGCGGCGGCGGCGGCGAATTTTAGACAGTCGCCCGGCGTCCAATCTTCCAGCAATGCGTAGAGGAAACCACCGCAGAAGACGTCGCCGGCGCCGGTGGTATCGACGGCTGTGATCGGGAAGGCGGGTTGTTCGGTTCGCCCGGCGGAATTGTATAACACGGCTCCACCGGTTCCGTGGGTAAAGATGACTGTTTCGACCCCCATGTCCTGCATTCTTCGCGCGGCCTCGTCGGTGTTATCGGTTGCGAAGTAGAGCGATGCGAACCTCTCCGGCGCGTTGACGATATCGACCAGCGGCAGCAGATCGGATAGGCCCGGTTTGGGTGAGCCGGCATCCAGAAAGACCTGTCCGCCGTTTTGTTTGACACATTTTGCCGCATTGATGGCGGCTTGGCTCGACCAGCCATCCAGATGCAACAGGCGGCAGCGCGAAAACGTGCGCTCGTCGATTTCCGCTTCGTCAATTTCCCTTCGCGCCCGCGCGAACGCAATCGTGCGCGATGCGGTCGCCCGATCAACCCAGACCTGGGCGAAACCGGTTGAATCGGCACGCGCACAGGAGGCAGCGTCGAAATGGACTCGCTCACGCCGCAGGTCGGATTCGATGAGATCGCCGAACGTGTCCTTTCCCCACCGCCCGGCAAACTGGCAGGTCTTACCGAATCGCGATAGCAACACCAGGGCCGTTGGCACTGGGCCGCCAACCTGAAAGCGGTAACTGTTGACTTCGGTTTTCGTATCGAGCGCGGGATACGTGTCCAGGAAGACCTGTTGATCGACCAGGATCGTTCCCAATCCGGCGACATCGTAGTTCCCATCTTCGTCGTCGATCGGCGGCGAAGGTTCATTTGGGAGCAGATCGGTCAATGCGTGTTACCTTTGGAACAACCTGGGTTTGTCTACCAATTGCCTGGAATGCCCGCCCGAACGTTTTCAATCTGCGAAGAGCATATCAGAAGCTTGGGAAGAGATTCCATTCGTCACGCAAGCGGTCAACGGGCCATGCGAATGATGTGGTCGAATCGATTTGCCAGATTCCGTCAATCGACGGAATTCGCACTCGACCACACGAAAGAACGGTTCGAAACGGTCAAAGTCGTGGCGGAAGCCCAATGTGCACAATTCCTGCGGCAGGTGATGGGATCGCCAATCTCAAGCTGATACACTGAAATGGAACAAACTCTAACCAAGCGGACAGAAATCTATGAAGTTAACCTTCCTTGCGCTGATCACCCTTCTCTTGCTGTCGGCACCCACAATTTCTGCCGAGAGACCGAACATTCTGTTCATCTTCAGCGACGACCATGCGCCACATGCGATTGGTGCTTACAACGGTTGGCTGAAGTCGGTGAACCCCACGCCCAACATCGACAAACTTGCCGCCCAAGGCATGTTGTTCGAGAAGAGTTTCTGCACGAACTCGATTTGCGGCCCCAGCCGCGCTGTCATCATGTCCGGCAAGCACAGTCACAAAAACGGGTTCATGAACAACGGCAACTCATTCGACTGGAAACAGCAGATTTTTCCCAAGCTATTGCAGAAGGCTGGATACACGACTGCGATCTACGGCAAGTCGCACCTCAAAGGGAAACCGCAGGGGTTTGACGACTGGAAAGTGCTGCCCGGTCAGGGACTGTACTACAACCCCGATTTGCTCACGCCACAGGGCAAGATACGGATCGAGGGTTACTGTACCGACATCGTCACCGACCTCGCCGTCGATTGGCTCAAGCAGGGCCGCGATGGCAAGAAGCCATTCATGCTGATGGTGCAGCACAAGGCACCGCATCGAAACTGGATGCCCGCCAAACGACACCTACATCTCTACGACGACATCGACATTCCCGAACCGAACACGCTCTTCGATAAATGGCACGACAACGCGCCTCCGGCTCGATTTCAGGAATTGGAGATCGATCGCCACATGCATCTGAACTTCGATTTGTTCGTCGATCTGTATCCCGAATTTGACGGAGACGCGATCAAGGGACGCTACGACAAGTCGGCGTGGCGAAACATGCAACGGATGATCGACGCGTGAATCGAAACGAGTGTGCGGCACATCGTCCGGTGGCGAAATCGAACACAACATCGGCGATTTCAAGCAGTTCCTGCCACATCGCCAAGAGGGACTCGGTGTCTACCGCACGCGCAGGCCGTTAACTCTGGCCACCGGCGGCAACTGTGAGTTACACTGGTAGTAGCCCCGTCAGCGGGGACGTTGTGTCAGATTACCGAGTTTTTTAGGATTGTTTCAAAGTCGTGAAAATACTCACCGCATCCATCGTGTGTCTCCTGCTGATTGCGATCGCCGCAACGGCTCAGAACAGTGATGTCACCTCTCCCAAATCCGAGACGCGGCCGACGCTCGAAGACGTGAAAGCGGCCGGCGTTCAGCGGTCGAGTTTTCGCAAGCAGCTTCCGCGCACCAAAACCAATGAAGCACCAAAAGCCAATCTGAAGGTGTTTCGGAAAGAGATTGAGCCTGTCCTGAAGAAGACCTGTGTTCACTGTCATGGAGCGAAGACGCAGGAAGGCAATATTCGCATCGACACGTTGGATCCCAATTTGTTGCGTGGAGCCGATGTGCAATGGTGGATCGAAGTCGTTGCCGTATTAAGCAATGGCGAGATGCCGCCCGCGGACGCCCCCAAATTGGCGGACAAAGATCGCGCCAAAATCATCGAGTGGCTGTCCGCAGAGATTCAGGTCGCCTCATCGGTACGTCGCGCAGAGGGGGGACACTCGTCGTTCCGCAGAATGACGCGATACGAATACAACTATGCGCTGCAGGACGTGCTCGGGCTTCCCTATAACTTCGCCAAAGACCTGCCGCCCGAGCCGGCTTCGGAAGACGGTTTTCAGAACAGCTCCGAACTGCTGCATATGACCGTCGTGCAGTTTGAAACTTACCGCGAGCTCGCCCGCAAGGCACTCAAGCGAGCGACAGTCAGTGGGAAACGGCCACCCGTTCTCCACTGGGGCGTTAGCATGAAACAGGCTGCCGACAGGGAGTGGCCCAAACAGGCCGAGGAACTGAAAAAACTCAAGGAGAAACATAAAGACGATCCGGCCAAACAAAAAACAGCAGTGGATCGACTAACCGCCAGCTTCAAGAACCCCCATCGCAACTCTTACTACAGAGAATTATCGCGTGGGCGAACGGCACGCGCCAACTGGCAGTATTATGGCGGTAAGTACGCATTTGCACCGACCAAGTCTCGCCCGGAGATGCCTGCCTCGTTCGATCATGTCGCCGTCATTCCCCAGGGGCGAAATCAAAATCTGATCATTGAACTGGGCGACCAGGTTCCCAATGAAGGAACGATGCGAGTCCGTGTCCGGGCGTCACGCGCATCCAAGGAAGATACGAAAACCCCAAGTCTACAGCTGGAATTCGGCTGGCGGGCCAGCAACGAAGGTCGTGCCGTCATCCGCGTGAGTACCGAAGACACTCCAATCAAAGCGACGTCGGATGACCCACAGTTCTATCAATGGGATATTCCGCTCGGGGAAATTTACCCCCGAAACTCGGTGCGAAATATTTCAAAAATGGGTGCGATGCCCAGTCCCTCGGAGTTCATTCGTTTGGTCAACAGTTCGGTGTCCCAAGGTGATATTAATATCGACTACGTAGAAATCGCCGCTCCCGTTTATGACCAATGGCCACCGGAATCGCACAAGAGAATTTTTGTTGATAGCAAGAACCGGAAGAACGAGGCGGTTTATGCGCGAGAGATTTTAACCGATTTCCTATCGCGTGCCTGGCGACGAAGTGTGACCCAAGCGGAAGTGGATCAGAAGATCAAGCTCTATAATGCGATCCGCGAAGAGTGCGAAAGCATGGAAGAAGCCATGGTCGAAGTGCTGGCGACGGTCCTCTCATCACCGAAACTCCTCTACCTCGCTCGAAAAGAGGCAGCCGCAAATCCAGGTAAAACTGCCCAGCCGCAACGGCTATCGGCAGAGGAATTGGCGACGCGGCTGTCCATGTTCCTGTGGTGCAGTGTGCCCGATGCCGAACTGCTGCAATTGGCCGACAGTGGGCAACTGAGCAACTCCAAAATCCTGGCTGGCCAGGTCAAGCGGATGTTGGCAGATTCCCGCTCCCATCGGTTTTCAAAACATTTCCTCCGCCAATGGCTCAACATGGAATTGCTGGACTTTCTCACCATCGACCGGAAAGTGCATCCGGGCTTTGATCCACTCTTGAAAGAGGCGATGCAACAGGAACCCATCGCGTTCTTTCACGAGATTCTACAGAACAATCACAGCGTGCTGGATTTCGTTCATGCCGATTACACGATGGCCAATGAACGACTCGCCAGGCACTACGGATTGAACAACGTGTATGGGAACCACTTTCGCCGTGTGAAATTCGATTCACAACACCGGCGAGGCGGTCTGCTGACTCAGGCCGGACTGCTGGCCATGAATTCCGACGGCAAAGATTCGCATCCGCTCAAACGAGGGATCTGGTTGCTGGAAAGTCTCCTCAACGATCCCCCTCCACCACCGCCGCCGGCTGTCCCGGAAATTGATCTCGCCGATCCCGAGATTGCCAAGCTCACGCTCAAACAGCGAATCGAAGACCACCGCAATCATGCCGCCTGCATGTCTTGCCACGCAAAAATCGATCCTTGGGGAATCGCCTTCGAGAATTACGATGCCCTGGGGCGTTGGCGTGATCAAATCAAAGGGAAACCCGTCGATGCGACCAGCCAGTTATTCAATAAACAAAAGCTGGACGGTATGGACGGACTCAAACGGTTTCTGCTGAAAAATCGCCAGGACCAGTTTGTCCGCGCGATGGTCCACAAAATGACGACTTACGCTCTCGGCCGACCACTGACCTTTGCCGATCGCTCAAGTATCGACAAAATAACAGCCGATGTGCGTAAGCAGGGCGACGGGCTGGCGACAATGATTCAGCTGGCGGTCACCAGTGAATTGTTCCAGTCGAAATAGACCGAGCGCTCACGTGGACGATGTGCCTCATTTTTGTTTTTCGTTGCACGAATCGGTAATTCGAAGAATCAACAGAAAAAGCACCGACATGACCCTGAACTCACTTGATCGTCGTCGATTTCTTCGTGGCACAGGCGTGGCATTGGCCCTGCCGTTGTTCGAATCCGTCACGACATCATTGGCGAGGGCCGCTGCTGATTCTGCCAATCCCAAACGCCTGGCTTGCTTTTATTTCCCCGACGGCGTTCCCATGCCACTCCCCAAAGATCCGGCACACAAGGACTGGTTATGGTTCCCACATGGAAACGGCAAGAAGTTCACCTTCACGAAATGCATGGAACCGCTTGAGCCGTTACGGAAAGACCTGACGGTTTTATCCGGTTTTTCCCACCCGCCGGTGCGCAAAATCCATGGTCACTCGAATGCGGATCAATTCCTGACCGCAGCCGCAACAGCTTATGACGGCCCGTACAAGAACACGATTTCGTTGGACCAGGAGTTTGCGACACACGTCGGGGATCAGACGCGGTTTTCCTCGTTGGTGATGTCCACCGATGGGGGGACCGGAACGCCGCGCGGCGCTCATACGCTGTCGTTCAATCGCAGCGGTCGGGCGATCCCCGCCGAACACCGACCGAAGCGAGTCTTCGACATGCTGTTCGTCAAGAGTGACGGAGATGCTGCCCGCCGGCTCGCGCTGAGCAAGAACGCGCTGGACGATCTGCTGGCTGATGCGCGGTCTTTGCGAAAGACACTCTCGTCGCAGGACCAGAAGCGACTGGATGAATACCTGGAATCTGTGCGCGAGGCCGAGGTCAAGGTGCAGAAGGCGAAACATTGGATCAATACGCCCCTTCCCAAAGTGGATGCCGATCATCTCAATCTCAACCTGACACCCGACGAGCCTCGTCTTTACATTCAGACGATGTTCGAGTTGATCTACCTGGCGTTCAAAACCGATTCCACTCGCGTGGCCACCTACCAAATCGGCCGAGAGAACGGCGTCGGAAAAAGTGACCATCTCGCGCGAGCCGTTGGATTCAACCTGGCCCACTCGTTGTCGCACGAAACCAAGAACCCGGGCGGCTGGAAAAAATTCGGGATCTACTGCCGATTCCTGAACGAAGAATTCGGCCGATTTGCAACGAAGCTCAAGCAGTCGCCGGAACCAGCCGGCGAAGGATCAATGCTGGACAACACGCTGCTGCTGCTCGGTTCCGCATCAAGCGCTTTTCACCTCTCCCGCAACTACCCGTTAATTCTCGCTGGCGGGAAGAACATGGGATTCAAGCACGGCCAATACCTTAACCACGCCGGCGACAATCCAGCCGGCGGCCCGTGGAACGGCGGCCGTGAACCGTGGCAGAAAGAGGCCGCTCACGAGGACATCCCGCTGTCGAATCTCTTTGTCACCATGCTGCAGCGTCTCGGCGTCAAGACGAACAAATTCGCCGATAGCACCGGGAAGCTCGATGTCGTGTGATACGCCTGCAGAGCCGCTCATTCGGGCCCTGCAAGATGCCGCTGCCTGGCCTCATCCGGTCGGCGACGTTGCGGTGATCGAAACCCACATTTCGTGGGTTCTGCTGACAGGAACTTTCGCCTACAAGATCAAGAAGCCGGTTGACTTCGGATTCGTCGATTTCACCACGTTGGAGCGGCGGCGTTTTTTTTGTGAAGAAGAACTACGGCTCAATCGCCGCCTTGCGCCGGATCTCTACCTTGCCTCCGTTCCCATCACCGGCACGTTCGAGCGTGCCGTTGTCGAGGGCATCGGCACTCCGATCGAGTTCGCCGTCAAGATGAGGCAATTCTCACAGGAAATGTTGCTCAGCCGGCTGATTGCATGTGACAAGTTGGTAGCCGAACACATTGATTGCCTGGCGGAAGAAGTCGCCGATTTTCATACGCGCATCGAAGTTGCCAATCCTGACACCAGCGAATTCGGCACTCCCGCTGCGATCCTTGAGCCGGTTGAAGAGAACTTCCGGCACCTCACGATCGCAGATGACGATGTTGAACTGCGATCGACAATCGGAACTCTGCATGAATGGAGCCGGCGCGAATTCGGCGCGCAACAAAGCGAGTTTCACCGTCGTCGGCAACTGGGCTTTGTGCGGGAATGCCACGGCGATATGCATCTCGGAAACATGATCCTGCATCGGAAAGAAATGGCCGATGGCGGGAACTCAACGGATTCCGTGCTGATCTTCGACGGCATCGAATTCAACGAGTCCTTCCGATGGATCGATGTGCTAAGCGAGGTGGCCTTTGTCGTCATGGACCTGCAAGACCGCGGTCGGCTCGATTTCGGCTGGCAGTTCCTTAACGGTTACCTCGAACAGACCGGAGATTACGCCGGCCTTTCTGTTCTTCGCTTCTATCTCGTTTATCGTGCGTTGGTGCGGGCGAAAGTTTCATTGCTGCGCGGCGCACAAAACGACGTGGGTGAAGCAGAACGGTTGACGCTCGATCGGGAATTTCGCCAGTACATCGACCTGGCGAAAGAATACACCGAGCCGCGACCGACGCCGTTGATCATCACTCATGGTTTTTCCGGCAGCGGGAAGACGACCGGAACGCAGCCTGTAGTAGAACAGTTCGGTGCCGTTCGCATTCGCTCCGATGTCGAACGGCAACGATTGTTTGACGGTGATGCGGCGACGAAAGTCGATGGAGAACTTACGTCGGGCATCTACACATCCGATCGAACCGATCGTACATACGACAAACTGGCCGAATTGGCCGCGGCTGCAGTATCCGCCGGCTTTCCGGCGATTGTCGATGCCACATTCCTCCGGCGATCTCATCGCGACCAATTCCGCCGGCTGGCCGATCGGTTGGGAGTGGAATGCATTATCGCCGATTTCCAGGCACCGGAGTCGGTGTTGCGCGAGCGGATCGTCCGTCGGTTGCAGGCCGGCATCGATGCTTCGGAAGCCGATCTGTCGGTCCTCGATCATCAAATCCAGACGCACGATCCGATTGGTGATGACGAATTGCCGTTTGTCGTCGCGGTCGAATGCGGTGATTCAACCGCGGCAGAGTTGTTGCACGCTGTCGGTCGCTGTTCGCCGCATTGAAAATCGATGACCGGCTCATGCGGGTTGTTCGCGGTTCAAGAACAGCGCAAGGCAACCGGCGACTGCGATGACGGCAGCCATTCCTCCGTAGGTATAAAGGTCGTTCTTCATGAATCCGGCACAGCTCGGGCCGAGAGCGCCGATACCAAAGCACATCATGTTGCTAAACCCATAGCCGACACTCCGCCGGGAACTGGGGACGTACTGGGCAATCAGGCTGTTGTAAACCGGCTGGTTCATGAAATGCACAAATGCCGCCGTACAGGCGGCAACCAACCGCCACGGTCCGTCGGCAAACGCCATCCACACCAGACAGGGAACGTTTGCAAACATTATGAACGCCAGAAACGGCTCCAGGCGACCGGCCCGGGCGATCTTGCCGGCGAGGGCCTGTCCGGCGATGGCAAAACCGAGGACGATGGCTGCCATCAAATTCCGAAACCCCTCGGCCGACATTCCCGCGGGACGAAGTTGAGAATTGTTCAGAACGTCTGATGCACCGAGATACCGCGTCAGAAAATGCACGAACGCTGCATAGACAAATCCCGATAAGGCACCGACTGCGACGAGCAGGTAAAACGACTTCCAACGGGCTGTCTCCGGTTCGGCGGTCGCGGCTGTATCACTCGGTGACGGAGTTGACTTCCGTCGCCGCCCGTCGTTGGGGAGGGTGAAGAAAATCAACAGTGCGATGATTGCCGCCGGAATGCACAACACAACATAGTAATCACGCCAGCCGATTTCCGTCGCTCCGAAGACGATCGCGGCGATCAGTGGTGCTGAGGTAATTCCGATCGAACCGAGAATGCCATGCCAACCAAGCGCCGCGGGAAGGTTTTCGGGCGTCGTCTCGCGCGAGATTAACGCCAGTCCAACCGGATGATAGATGCTGGCGAAACAGCCCATGGCGAACATCACCACGAACAACACGCTCAGTGAAGGCGACAAGTAAGCCAGCAGTGACGTCGCGATGCATCCACCCAGAAACACCAACAGCAATGGCTTGGAACCGTACCGGTCGGCCAACCATCCCGCCAACAATGCGCCGAAACCAAACGGCAGTCGCCATGTCGTACCCAACATGCCGGTCTGTTTGCGACTGATGCCGAAGTCCTCGCCGATCATCTGTTCGACACTTGGCAGCGCAAGCTCGAAAGCATGCACCAGCGCATGAGCGCAGGAAATCAATAACACCAGACGAAATGTGGTCCGATTCATAAACTGGGGGCCTGTCGAATTCCTCGTTTGACTTCTCTTGCCGGGGGTGCCAACGCTGACTTCTCGTTCTGCGAATCACCAGTTGTATGCGGAACTCGACGGCATCGCATCTCACTCGACAAAAAACCTGTCGATGCTCCACAGGTGACGCGGGGGGCAGTGCGGTGTTATGCTGAATCGAAAGTGGCACGCCATCGCCAAGCGTTTCGTGAATTCGGCGTGCATTTTATGACTTTTCCTGCTCCCCACCAAATCAGGATTTGCCCCCGATGATGTACTGCAGTCGTAACTTCGCTTTCAGCCTGTTGGGTTTCATGGTGTTCGGTTCAAGTGCAGCCGCTCTGGCCGATGTTCCGTTGAACGAACTCACGCCGGCGGAAAAACGGGGCGGTTGGAAACTTCTGTTCGATGGGAAGTCGGCCGACAGCTGGCGCAACTATCGAAAGCAGACGCTGAGTGATGGATGGGCCATTAAGGATGGTGCCATCACCCGCGCACAAAATGGTGCAGGTGACATCATCACGAAGAAGAAATACGGCTACTTCGAGTTGTCTCTTGAATACAACATTTCTACGGGCGGCAACAGCGGCATCATGTTCCATGTGGCCGAAACGACCAACGATCCCGGTTTTTCCGGGCCGGAAGTGCAGGTTCTTGACAACAAACGTGGCCGCGATCCGCAGAAGGCGGGTTGGCTTTACCAGTTGTATCATCCCGTCAAACCCGCCTGGGCGCAGCGGTTCGAAAAGCAGGTTGGCTTCAAGAGTCCCGACCTGGACGATGCCACACGTCCTGCCGGTCAATGGAATCACGTCTACTTGCGCATCGCCCGCGACCAGTGCGAGGTCGCGATGAACGGGGTGAGTTATTACTACTTCCAAATCGGCAGCGATGATTGGAACAAACGCGTTGCCGCAAGCAAGTTCGCTGCCTTTCCAAATTTTGGTAAAGCGAAAGAGGGACACATTTGCCTGCAGGATCACGGCAACCTGGTCGCGTATCGGAACATCAAAATCCGCGAGATCGCCGCCGACGGATCGATTCCCGATCCAAGTGACGGACGCCTGCAGCTCGTCGGGAAACCGGCGTTCCCAAATTTGAAGTGGGAAGGCTGGCAGGGCGTGACCGAACAGGGCAAAGTCAAACCGCTGCGCCCAATGACGCTGACTCACGCGGGCGATGGCTCGAATCGCATTTTTGTTGCATCCCAAATCGGCATGGTGCACGTCTTCCCCAACGATCCCGACGTCAAACAGGCAAAGCTGCTGCTCGATTTGCGTTCCAAGGTACACGATTGGGAAAAGGACAACGAAGAAGGATTGCTGGGGTTCGCTCTGCATCCGAACTTCAAGAAAACCGGTGAGTTGTTCGTCTATTATTCCTCGGCAGCCGAACCGCGCACTTCGATTGTCTCACGGTTTCGCGTCTCGAAGGACAATCCCAATCACGCCGACCTCGACAGTGAAGAGGTCGTGATGAAGATCCCGCAGCCGTTCTCGAATCACAACGGAGGATCGATTGCGTTCGGACACGACGGCTATCTTTACATTGCCTTAGGCGATGGTGGCGGGCGAAACGATCCACTCCATCATGCTCAGAATCTGAAGACCTGGATGGGTTCGGTTTTGCGAATCGATATCGACAAGAAACAAGACGGACGCAATTACGCCATTCCCGCCGACAACCCGTTTCGCACGCAAAAGGGAGCCAAGCCGGAGATCTATGCTTACGGTTTCCGCAACATTTGGCGGCTGTCGGTCGATCGAAAAACGGGGCGGCTTTGGGTTGGCGACGTCGGACAGGATTTGTGGGAAGAAATCAACGTCGTTCAATCGGGCGGCAATTACGGCTGGAGCATTCGCGAAGCCAATTACGGGTTCGGCAACAGCACAGCAAGGCCGCCAAAAACACCCATCGAGCCGGTGTGGGTTTACGATCACCGCGTCGGCAAATCAATCACCGGCGGCACGGTGTATCGCGGTTCGCGCCTGCCGGAACTGACGGGCAAGTACCTGTACGCCGACTTTGTCAGCGGGAAAATCTGGGCACTCGGATTCGATGAGAAAACCGGCCGAGGACAGAAGAACTGGCAGATTGTGGCCGGGGGAATTCCGGTGCTGGCGTTTGGTGAAGACGAGGCCGGTGAGGTGTACTACATGATCGAATCGGCCTCCGGACGGGGGATCTACCGGTTTGAGCGAACGGAATGAACTGATCGACGGGCATCGAAAGAAGAGAACGGTCACACTCTGGTGGGGGGAATTGCAAAGGCCCGCATCCAAAGTGACGGCGAGCCTTTGCAGTAAGCCGCTGGCTGAACAAGCCTTGTAGAGTACACCCGGAGGGAACGACACCAAAAACATGTAAGTTATTATGAAGACGGCTGTTACAGAAAAACCTAAAACACTTAGTCGCCCCGCTAATCACCCCACCAAGCATATTGAAAATCGACTGAAACCACTCACAACAGTCACGCTTCTATCTCAATCAGAGCCAACAGTGCCCTATTCTGGACCATCTTGTTGTCGTCATCAAGAGTAGTCGATTTCAATCGAGCCTTGGCACCCAGTTTGCTCAAACGTAACTACCCAGTGACGAAGATGTGCGCTGGCAGGTTGGGGGACTGGTGGAAGGCGGATTGGATGCCGTCCAGGATTTTCAGGTCGTTTTTGCGGAGCGTCGAGACGTAACCGCGGATT
>Ga0114999_10007473_pt1 | contig 12393 bp, 11 predicted proteins | sample ArcticOcean_MG_C_3_FD_89820 | JGI IMG/M metagenome (GOLD analysis project Ga0114999, IMG submission 89820) | Marine microbial communities from western Arctic Ocean - ArcticOcean_MG_CB8_126 | ecosystem: Environmental > Aquatic > Marine > Oceanic | place: Arctic Ocean: Canada Basin | collected...
CGCGCGCATCCTGCAACGCCGGGAAGAAGTTGCTGGTGTCGGCTCCCACCAGCTGACCGGCAAGATGGAAATCACCCGTCAGGATCACGCGCTCGATCCCGGCCGCCTTGAGCCAATCGATGGCGCGGTTGAGCTCGGCGTCCACGTCGTGGTTGTAGGCCTCGCGACCGATCGTAATGACGCCAACCGTGCCGTCGTGCTCGGCGTTCACGTAAAGCTGCTGCCACTCCGCGGAATCGATCGCTTCGAGGGCCTCCGGATGCCAGGCGTTGTCGCCGGCTTCGGGATGGAGCTCGTGGTAGCGCGCGACCGTCGCCTTCACGCCGTCCACCCCGGCTGCTCGCATCATGGCGAGCGGGCCTGATCGGAACTGGGCGCACTGCTCGCCGATAAGGTTCATCTGCGCCAGATGTGACCGCTGCTCGTGCAGCATCAACGTTGTCATCTGGAAGATTGGTCCGCAAAGCCAGGTCTGCAGATCCTCGTCCGCGGCACTGTCGAGCGCCCAGTCGACGAGCGGTCGGAAGTGATTTGGCGGGTACCACTCCATACCGGTTTCCTTGCGCTCATCGAGCGTTGGCGTCGGACGAAACACCTCGCCGTAGTTCTCCGCCAGGTGGTGCAGACACGACCACGTCAGGAAGTCCGCGCCCTTGGCACCAATCGCATCGTGGGCACGGAACGGATTCGGGCCGAGAACGCGGCGCACGTGCTTGTCGATCTTCCAGAAGGGCATATTCGACGCGTCGTGATAGCGCAGCCCGGCGAGCGTAAGGCCGCAGAAAATGACGTCGAGCACGAAGGACCAGTCGTCGCTAACGCGCATGGGCTGAAGACCCAGGGCCCACAGCATGCGTGTCACATCCGAGGTCTCGTCTTCGACGATCTCGTAGATCTTGTTGATCTCGTGCGGGAACGCGGGGTGAGCAACGCCCACCCCGAGCTGCGCGCTCGGAAAGCCGGAGGTCACGGAGCGGATCTCGATCTCGGGATAGCGGCCTCGGAACAGCTCGTAGTGGCCCTTCTTGATCTCCAGGACCTCGGGAATCGCCTCGAGCAGAAAGCGCGGGTTGTAGCGGTCGAGTTCAGCCGGGAGCGTCGTGCCGTCATAGCTCACGCGCACGATGCTTTGCATGATGCTGTCGGCGCCGCTGCGACCGAAGGCTCGGACCAGGCCGTCGTAGTGCTTGCTGATGCCATCGGGGGCACTCGGCAGGTCGAGAGCTACCACCGGCACGCCGTAGGGGTTGAGCCGGGAGCCGAGTTGCATGGCCTTGCCTGAGCCGACGATGCCGTTGGCACCCGAGATCACCAGGGCACCTCGCTCACCGGCGGGTCCGAACACCGCATCGACAGCCGCGGCCGCCGATACCGGCATGGCGCCGTTGACGAAGATGTCGCGGACCGTGCCCAGGCCGAGCGTCTCCAGCGTGCTCGTGCGCAATGTGGTTGTCATGGTGCTAGCCCTCCACCTTCAGAATCGTCGCAATGCCGACGTCGCCAGCCGCGCAGCCGAAGACCAGCACATGCCCGCCACCCAGATCGACAGCCTCTTCGAGCGCCTCGATCACGATGCGCGTCAGGGTCGGACCTTGTGGGTGACCCCAGACCAGCGAGCAGCCGGTGTTGTTCATCTTGGCCCAGTCGTAGTCGAGTACTTTCGCGAAGATGGCGTCGTTCACGGCAAACGGGTTGTGGTCCTTCACCACCGCCATGTCGTCCATCGACATACCCGTGCGCTGGAGCAGCTTCTGCACGGCAATCGCCGGCGCCTCCGGCATGAAGGCCGGGTTCACGCGAACCTCGGCTTTGGCCACGATGCTGATCTCGATCTCGGGCCGCGGGCTGAGATCGGCCGCACGCTCTTTGCTGGCAACAAGCAGGGTGGCCATGCCATCGGCGGCGTGGGTCTGGGTTCCCGAAGTAACGCAGGTGTCCAGCTCGCGCTGGGCCGCGAGGCCCTCACGGGTCACCATCCGCACGCCTTCGTCGGCGTCAATCCTGCCCATCTTCTTGCCACGAATGTCGAGAAGGTCCAGTGGCACGAGTACGCGGTCGAGAAACCCGGAGTCCTTGGCACTGAAGTACTGCTCGTAGCGACAGAACGTCAGGTCGTCGACCTCGCGTCGGTCGAGCTTGTACTTGCGCGCTGCGTTGCCCGCCGTGTTCAGCATCGCCTGTCCGGTCACGGGGTCGAAGCCGAAGTTGTCCCAGACGTCGGCGATCGGCACGGTGCGCTGGTACGAGCGGCGCTCCGGGAAAACACCCACCGGCGAGTCGCTGGTGCGATCGAACGTGAGCACCCCGACAACATCGTGGCTGCCCGACGCGACCTCGTTGGCTCCCTGGATGATCGCCTGCAGCCCTGTCGCGCACGCTTGCTCAACGTGGAAGCCAGGAATGCGGTGGCCCATCAGGCTGGCCAGCATCGGCGCCGTCCAGAACTTCCAGTGATACGGCACGGTCGAACCGATAACCAGGTACTCGAGCTCGCTCTTGCGCACACCACGGAGACCGAGAATCCGACCCATCGCCTCGCCAGCGAACTGGCCGATGTTGACCTCGGCCAGAGCCGACGTTTGCCAGGCCGGGAAGTAGCTGCTCCCCCAGGTCCCGTACGGGATTCTGGCCTCCGCCAGCATGGATCACCTCGCTTTGCTGCAGCCACCGAAGCGACCACTGGGAATCGTTCAATGATCCTCGCACACCCGACTGAACGCGGCATACCAGGCCCGGGGCTGCACCCACGCCGCGGTGTGGGCCTACATGACCGTCGCAATGGCGTACGGGATTCGTGGTTCCATCGCATACTTAGCAGGCTGGCGCGACACCTCGCGAGGCGCTTCGGCCCTGACAACGCCCTCCTATTTCCATCGGCGCAGGCTCCGCATGATCTCCAAACTACGCAACATCGCCATCATTGCGCACGTCGACCATGGCAAGACCACGCTCGTCAACGAGATGCTCAAGCAGTCTGGGACCTTCGACGCGCGGGAAGCGGTTCCCGACCGGGTCATGGACTCCAATGACCTCGAGCGCGAGCGCGGCATTACGATTCTGTCGAAGAACACCGCGATCCGCTGGAACGACTACCGGATCAACATCGTCGACACCCCGGGTCACGCCGACTTCGGCGGCGAGGTCGAGCGCGTGCTCTCGATGGTCGATTCGGTGCTCCTTCTCGTCGACGCCGTCGATGGCCCCATGCCGCAGACCAGGTTCGTTACCCAGAAGGCATTCGCTCACGGGCTGCACCCGATCGTCGTCATCAACAAGATCGATCGAGCGGCAGCGCGGCCCGACTGGGTTCTCGATCAGACGTTTGATCTGTTCGATCAACTCGATGCCACGGACGAGCAGCTCGACTTCCCGGTGATCTATACGTCGGCGGTGCTGGGCACCGCCACGATGGACTGGCACAAGCCCGGCACGGATCTGGAGCCCCTCTTTCAGACGCTCGTGGATAGCGTACCGCCGCCCGCAGTGGATCCCGACGGCCCGCTGCAGCTTCAGGTCAGCTCGCTCGACTACTCGTCGTACGTAGGTGCCATCGGCATCGGCCGCATCACGCGCGGGACGTTGCGGACCAACGACGGTGTCACCGTGATCGATGCCGACGGCAACAGCCGCAAAGAGAGGGTCCTGCAGATTCTCGGATTCGAGGGTCTGGACCGCGTCGAGGTCGAGAGCGCAACGGCGGGCAGCATCGTCGCCTTCAGCGGCATTCCCGAACCGCGTATCTCGGACACGCTCTGCGACCGTGATCACGTCGAGGCACTGCCGGCACTGACCGTCGACGAGCCCACCATTCGCATGACCTTCGAGACCAACAACTCGCCCTTCTCGGGTCGCGAGGGCAAGTTCGTGACCAGCCGTCAGCTGCGCGAGCGCCTGGCCCGCGAGGCTCTGACAAACGTCGCCCTGCGCGTCAGTCCGCTTCCCGAGGCCGAGAAGTTTGAAGTCGCCGGGCGCGGCGAGCTGCATCTGTCGATTCTGCTCGAGAACATGCGGCGCGAAGGCTACGAGATGGCCGTTTCACGACCCCGCGTTGTCTATCGCGAGGTCGACGGCGTGCGCCACGAGCCCTTCGAACAGGTGAGCGTCGACGCTGAGGACCGGCACCAGGGTGTGCTCATGGAAGCACTCGGGGCGCGCGGCGCGGAGCTGAAGGACATGGTTCCCGATAGCAAGGGTCGCGTACGGCTCGACTTCATGATGCCCTCACGCGGTCTGATCGGCTTCCAGTCGGAGTTCCGCACCATGACCTCCGGCAGCGGCATCATGGTGCACGCGTTCGACCACTACGGCCCCGTGAAGGCGGTAGCGCGGGCGCGCCGACCGAATGGCGCGCTGGTCTCGATGGCGCAGGGCAAGGCACTGGGGTTCGCTATCTACAATCTGCAAGAACGCGGCCAGATGATGATCGACCCCGGCGAGGACGTCTACGAGGGGCAGATCGTTGGCCTCAACGCGCGCGACAAGGACCTAGCGGTGAATCCGCTGAAGGGCAAGAAGCTCACCAACATGCGCGCGTCCGGCAAGGACGACAGCATCGCGTTGACGCCGCCGCTGCGCTTCGCGTTGGAGCAGGCCCTCGAGTTCATCGAGGATGACGAGCTTCTCGAGGTGACGCCTGCGGCCCTCCGGCTGCGCAAGCGCCACCTCAAAGAAGTCGATCGTCGTCGCGCGGCCAAGCGGGCGGCAAGTGCCGAGCAGGCCAGCGCCGATGATCGCGTCGCCGCTAGCTAAGGATCTCGAGTAGTTCGATCTCGAACACCAGCGTCTCACCGGGCCCGAAGGGTGCGCCTGGAGGCGACTGCATGTTGTACGCGAGATCGTGCGGAATGTAGAACTTGTACTTGGATCCGACGCTCATCAACTGGACGCCTTCGGTCCAACCCGAGATGACCTGGTCGAGCCCAAACTCGGCGGGCTCACCGCGATCATAGGAAGCGTCGAAGGTCTCTCCGGCGAGGGTCGTGCCGCGGTAGTGCACGCGGACAACGTTGCTCGCCATCGGCTTGGCGCCATCGCCCTCGACCATGACTTCATACTGGAGCCCGCTAGGCGTTTCGGTGATCTCGGCACGCCCGGCGTTCTCGGCGAGGAAATCACGACCGGCGGCGATATTGGCTTCTCCCTCTGCGTTCACAACGGACCTCTCAAGTTCGTCCATGGCGCCCAGACCGGCCGACATCTCGTCTTCCGTGTACTGCGGATCGTCACTGGCCAGGCCCGCGCGGACGCCCTCGAGGAAGGCATCGGTGTCGATGACAGCGCTCTGGCTGCGTCGCCCGGTGATCAGACCGCGCGCATAGCTGCCGACCAGAGTGGTATCGGCTTCGGCGGCGGTATCGGTGGCGGCATCGCCCGGGGCAGCGGTGTCACAACCGGCGACGGCAACGGCCGCGCAGATGAGCGCGAGGAAACGGGAAGACTTCATAGGGGACCTCCGAGCGGGGGGAGCGGGCCGCGATACCGGTGATTCAAACGACCCGCTAAAAAATCGTTCGGCCACGGTAGCACGGCCGCAGCGGGCCAGTCTGAGCCCACTGGCAGCTACTGGATGTAGCCCAGGGCGCGCAGTTCGTCGATCTCCGACGGATCCAGCTCGGCTTCCTCGCCCTGAAGGCGCTGCCGCACGGCACGGAGGACCCGCAACAAGATCGGCTGCGGTTGCGCGCAGTCACCCGGCACATCGATGCGGAATGCCGGGACGTCCGAATTTCGGAGTGACTCATCGCCGCCCGATTCTCCTCGCCGCCGTGCCGAAACGCTAGTACTCAACGGCTCCAGCGCGCTGGCCGACAGAATCGGAGGATGCTGTCGGCGAATGGTTGCCTCTGCGATCGGGAGCGCATAGCCTCGGCCCGATGCTGACCACCGATTCTGCCAAGTACGCTGTGCGGGCCGTCGCCAATATGGCCGGCCGCGAGGACCTCGTGCGAGCGCAGGTTCTGAAGCCCACGCGCGGTCGCGGTGGCGGCTTTATCCTCGCCGAACCGCCAGACACAACGAAAGTCATCACCGTCCTGAATGCGGTCGAGGATATGTCGCGAATCGAGCCCGATTGCGTGCTCGATCTGAGCGCGTGCAACGACGAGGCCCCGTGCCCGGCGCACGACGCATGGAAACCGATGCGACAAGCGCTGGTCGCCACTCTCAAGTCGATGACCGTTGCGGATCTCGCCAGCGAGATCGCGCGCAAGAAGGCGCTGCAGAAGTAGCGCGCCACGCAGGCGCTAACCGTCGGCGGACGCGACGGCTCGCGCCGGCTCGGCGCTACTGGGTCAGAAGTCCGCTCCGCACGCTCGCTGGCACCTGGTCGCTCAGATCGCGGGCCGCAGGATCCGTCAACGCCCGCAGGAACGCGACGAGGTCCGCGACGTCCGGCTCGTTGAAGCGCCGTGGACGCGCGTCGTTGGAGTTGCCGATCGTGGCTACCCGTGCCGCGTCGTTCATGACGATCAGATCGAACCCATTCAGCGACGGCAGCGACGGCAGGAGGAGCTGCGCGGGGTTGTAGTCCTCGATGGCGTTCTCGGGGTTGCGGTAGTGCCGCACGATGGCTGCCAGCGTGCCGTAGGCGCCACTGTGGCCGCAGGGCGAGGTCAGCTCGACATTGCGCGAAGGCGTCCGAAACTCGTAACGATCGCCCCGTGCGCCCGTCACCTTCTCGCGGCCGAAGTCCTCGTGGCCGTCGAAGCCGTCACCGGTTCCGGGGCCAACCTGTGGCATGGCAACCGAGTAGAACTGTCCATCCGTTAGCAGTGAGCCCGAATGGCAGCGAGCGCAGCCCACTGGGCCGTAGAACAGGTTCATGCCGCGCCTGGCCGACGCCGACAAGGCCCCGTTGTTGCCGCTCAGGAACTGATCGAAAGGACTCCCGTCGCTACGAAAGGCAGCCATCTCGAACTCGGCGATGGCATTTGCCGCATGCACCATGGTGATATCGCCGGCCCGCCGCACGTCGGCGAACGCGCTCGCGAACAGATCTGCGTACTCAGGAACTCCCTGCAGCCGCGTGGCCAGCCGATTCCAGACGCCGTTGTTGCCGCTGAGTTGACCGCGCGCGGCCGCCCGGCCGATACGGTTCTCGCCGCGCTGTCCCGCCATCTCTGTGCCCGATGTGACCGGGAACATCGCCTGTGCAGCCACAACGTTCGCGAGTCCCATCGGGAGGTCGTCGCCGGCTGGGCTAGAGAACCCGGAGGGTTCGCCCGCATCGCCGGCAACTCGACCATCGTGGAACATCGAGCGGAAGTTGCGCGCGCCGACGTTGAAGAGGGCCGGCGCGTTACGCGGCACGCGCTCCTCGATGACGTCGCCACCCGGCCCGGTGGTGCGAGCAACACCGAGTCCGATTCCACCCTCGCCAACAGGTAGCGAAATGGCGTCGCCGGTAGCATTGTCGGAGTGGTGGCACGTCGCGCACGAGATGTTGCGGTTGCCGCTCAGAATCTCGTCGAAGAAGAGCCGTCGGCCCAGGTCGACGAGCTCCGCATCGAAGTTGCCGTTGCCGCGAAAATCCGCGTCCCGCAAGGGACCAAAGTTCGGGCCGCCATTCTGCGCCCGTAGCGGGAGGGGCATCCGCAACGCCCCGACACCCAGGCCAAGTAGCGCGGCGACGGTAAAGCGGGTGACGCGCTCGGCGTGCGAGCGAATGGGCGAGTTGATGAAGAACTGCACGGTGTCCTTCCTTTGCGGGGCAAGTGACTTGGGTATGCGGCGGCGGCACAGACGCCGCCAGGCATTTGAGTCCTTCGACCACGCGCGCCCCGATCTCATTCCGTACATTCTCGCACCCGGCGCGTATGATGATCGGGCTCCGTGGGCGCGCGCCCACGATTTCAGGATTCAGGACCCGACGGCACTGGGGAAGGCGTGCGACATCTCATCGAAAAACGCCTGGAAGAAGTGGGGCCACGGCGGGCCCTGCTGCTAATCACGATGGCCATCATGTGGGGGTCGATCGCGGGCGCCGTAGTCGTCTGGGCCATAGCCAAGGGCCTGATGGAGACGTTCTGGGTAACGTTGGCGGTGCTGAGCGGCGACCCCGTCGATATCGCCGTCGCGATCACGCTGTGGGTCGTCCTGCTGACCACCGTTCCACTGGTGCGCGCCGTGCTCTCGATCTGGCGCGCCTTCCAGGACGAGCGCTGGAAAGCTCAGCACGCCCTGAACCAGCTCGAAGACCGCTTCCCGGCCGACGCCGCCAGCTCGCGCCATATCGAGAACCCGCGCGAGCGCCTCGCGGTACGCGGCCTCGAAGCGTTGGAGACCCGGGTACTCGGAGCGCCGCTCGAAGAGGGCGGCGACTTCGAGCCACGCCTGATCGCTCTGGCGGCTCGAGGCGCCAGCAAGGATGCTCCGCCGGAATAGAAAAAGGGCGGCCGCCTGAAGCGACCGCCCTTGATCGGAGTCCGCGTGCTATTCGGGTTTCTGCACCAGCGGCAACTGCTGCGCGATCTGCAGATCGACCAGGTTGGTCAGCTGGTTGTCGACCTGCACGAAGCGGCCGGCAATCCGAGCGCCCATGGTGTCGACGAGTTTCTTGACGAACTCCTGCTGCAGCGCGAAGCGCTCGGCACGGATATCGAAGGAGGACTTGAGCAGCACCTCGGCAACGTCATCGGTCATCGTCTCGTAGCTTGTGGCGAAGTCCTTGATCAGCGCCCAGCGTCGCTGACCAACGTCCACCAGCGCGCGATCGTACACCGGCTACATTGGCCAGAAGGTGGCGGATTCCTCGGGGTTGAACTCCATTGCCATGCCAACGAGGTTGGCGCGTTCGGTGAGAATATCGACCTGCAAGAGGCTCATGAACCGATCAACGTCGGCTTCGGTGATATTGATCGTGGTCTGAGCCTGTACGGGCAACGCCAGGGCGACGAGCGCCCGCAGAACGAGAGCTGCAGCAAATCTGCGCATGGGGAAACTCCAAAAACTTGGCGAGGTGATTCGCTTTGAATTGTAATTACAAACCTGGCCGCGAGTGTGCCGTGCGTCGGTTAGGCTGAGCTATTCCTCCTTGCACGCGCGGAGCGAGCTCTGATGGCCAACGGGGACCTTTTCGCCGGCCTGGACGTGTCGACACAAGGCTGCAAGCTGGTCGTTATCGACCCCGCTGAGATAGCCGTCGTACATCTCGACGCACTCAACTACGACGAGGCACTGCCGCACTACGGGACCCGCGACGGGGCGATCGAAGGACTCGGCGACGGTGTCTCCGAGTCGAACCCGGCGATGTGGATCGAGGCCGTGGAAACTCTCCTCGGGCGGCTTGCGGACTCGCCCGTCGACGCCACCGCCATCCGCTGCATGTCCGTGTCAGGTCAGCAGCACGGACTCGTGGCGCTCGACAGCGACGGCCGGCTGGCCCGGCCCCGCGCCAAACTCTGGAACGACTTCTCGACAGCCGCGGAGTGCCAGTACCTCACAGACGCCGTGGGTGGGCTGGACCAGATGGTGGAACTCGTCGGGAACAGTCAGCGGACCGGCTACACGGCCGGCAAGATCCTCCACTTCGTTCGGCACGAACCCGAAGCCTACGGGCGCACCCAGATGCTGTTTCTAGTTCACAACTACATCAACTGGTTCCTCAGCGGCGGGGTGGCTACCATGGAGCCCGGCGACACCTCTGGGATGGCGCTCTGGCATCCCGGCACGAAGCAGTGGGCCCAGCCCGTGCTGGATGCGATCGCCCCCGACCTCGCCGCCAAACTGCCGCCGGTAACCGATTCTGACGCGACGATCGGCAGCCTCGCGCCGCAGCTGGCCGAGCGCTTTGGCATGTCGGCGGACTGCCGTATCGACGCGGGCTGCGGCGACAACATGTACGGCGCTATTGGCACGGGAAACTACCGGCCGGGCATCGTGACGGTAAGCCTGGGAACTAGCGGCACAGCCGCGGTCTACATGGACGACCCCTTCGTCGATCCAAGCGGCGAGATCGCCAGCTTTTGCGACAGCACAGGCGGGTATCTCCCCCTGCTGTGCGTGTCGAACATGGCAAATGGCTACAACGCCTTCCTGCGCAACTTCGGCGTCTCACACGCCGACTTCGATCAGCTGCTCGAGGCGACAACACCCGGCAACAGTGGGCGCGTGCTGGTGCCTTGGTATGAAGGTGAACGGACGCCCGACCTGCCCGACGCGGCGCCCGTCTACTTCGGGTTCGGCGTTGAAGACTTCGAGCCGGAGACGCTAGCGCGAGCGGTACTTGAAGGGCATGTCCACAGCCTGTACTCAGGCTACCGACGCTTTCCAGATGCCGAATGCATTCATCTCACCGGCGGGCTGTCACGCTCGCGCTCGTGGTGCCAGATGATCGCCGACATCTTCCAGGTCGACGCCGTGCCAGTTGAAGGCGAGGGCGCCGCGCTCGGTGCAGCACTCCACGCCGCATGGGTATGGCAGAAGGAGACCGGGGCCGGCCGAACTATCGCCGAGGTCGCTGATCCATTCGTCGCGCTCAGCGAACGTCGGCGAGCCTCGCCCCGCCCCGACCGACGCGAGCGCTACGGCCTTCAGCGGCGTCTCTACCAAGCGGTCGCCGACCGTACCCGCGGCCTCGAGGCGGAGGATCCAATGGCGCTGCGGGCCTCCCTACTTCGCGCCAACTAGAGACCGAACAGAACTCGCGACAGGAGCGCTAATCATCGCGCAGCGCGCGAACAGGGTCCAGCCGCATTGCGCGCCGGGCAGGCGCCACGATCCCGGCTATCTACCCGAGCAACGCGTCGAGGGCGGCCGCGATTTCCTCGAATTCGTCGCAGTTCTCCATCGGCAGCGCCACTCGCATCGTCAGAAGCCTCTCGGGCTGAAAGCCGAGGTCAACGTCCGGCAGCGTGATGACCATCAACAGAGCGCCGACGCCCGACAACGGTCATGAAGAAGGGGCCGCGGCGGCCAGGTTCCAACATGCGGAAAGCCGGCAGGCATCACACCGATGACCGCGTGGTCCATCCCGTTGATCTCGAGCAGCGAACCCAGCCTGTGCGTCTGCACCATAGCGATCACGCCAGAACGTGTGGAAAACGCCACACGGCATCTGCGTCTGGCCCGCCCTCGCCCACGACCATCGTCCGCCCCAGCGCCGGCGCGACGCCGAGGACATCGAAGTAGTCCGCCGTTACCCATCAACGAGAAGGCCGGCGCGGCCCGATCTTGACGTGATCCCGCAATGCGCGTGTGGTCGCGAAACGAGAAAACAGCCGACCTGGGAACCAGATCGGCCGTTAACGGTCGTTACGCTGTGCCGCTAGTTCGTCGCCGACTCCGTGGCGCTGACGACCATGGTCTTGTACTCGCCATCCATGTCGCCCCACTCGCCAGTGACGCTGACGGTCTGGCCGGCAAGACCCTTCAGTGACTCGAACGCATCGGCGTCCGCGGCGGGCTTGAGAATGTAGAGATCACCGTCGGCGGTCAGAAGGCCAACATCGCCGCCACGCTCGAAGCAGCTCTCGGCGCAGGCTACGTGATCCTCGCCGTGCGCGCCGCGATCCACGAAGCACGCCTTTTCGACGACCTCGCCAGTAACGGTCTCAGCAGCAAACGCGCCGGCGGCGCCAACGAACAGGATCGCTACAGCAAGTGTCGCGACAAAAAACTTGCGCATGATGACTACCTCTGTTGGGCCCCAGTGATTCACCGGGGTAAAACCTGACGCCAATTATAGTGCGGAACCCCATCAGACCGCCACGCCGGAGCTCGTGGCCCTAGCGGTAGAATCCACCCGAGCATCGCCGGAACACGCCCGCACCAAAGGTGCCTGAAACCTTGTCGATCCGCCCCGTCAAAGAACACGTGAAGGCCCAACCGCACGTCGAGGGCGCCGGGGTGAACCTGCATCGCGCGTTCGGCTTCGGCAAGACGAGCGACTTCGACCCGTTCCTGCTATTCGATGATTTCCGTGGCGATCGCCCGCGCGACTACGAGGCCGGGTTTCCCTGGCATCCGCACCGTGGCATCGAGACCATCACTTACGTGCTTGCCGGCAGCGTGGACCACGGCGATAGCCTGGGCAATGAGGGGTCCATCGAGCCGGGTGACGTGCAATGGATGACCGCGAGCAGCGGAATCGTGCACCAGGAGCTCCTGCATGGCGACGGCGACGGCCGCATGCACGGTTTCCAGCTGTGGGCGAACCTGCCACGCGATCTGAAGATGACGCCGACGCGGTACCAGGACATCAAGTCCACGGATATCCCGGAAGTGACGGAGGATGCCGGCACGCGGGCGTGGATCATCTGCGGCAACCTCTGGGGCAGCTCCGGTCCGGTCGACGGGATTGCGGCCGATCCGCAGCACGTCGACATTTCGGTGCCGCCTGGGGTCAAGCGGGTGATCCCCGTCGCGACGGAGCGGCACGCCTTCGCGTACGTGTTC
>Ga0114999_10007477_pt1 | contig 12390 bp, 11 predicted proteins | sample ArcticOcean_MG_C_3_FD_89820 | JGI IMG/M metagenome (GOLD analysis project Ga0114999, IMG submission 89820) | Marine microbial communities from western Arctic Ocean - ArcticOcean_MG_CB8_126 | ecosystem: Environmental > Aquatic > Marine > Oceanic | place: Arctic Ocean: Canada Basin | collected...
GGGTTACGGCCTCTCTCTCTGCACGAAGTTGCTGACGAGATGGAGATTAAGGCCACGGCCCTAACCGCCTTTATGCGCCGCGCCGCTGCGCCTGGGTTTGTCCTGCAGGTTTCACAAACTCGATTCTTACTGCCAGATGCGGTGCAGGAATTGGCCGGTATCGCCGAAACACTCGCCACGGAGAGTAAGATCACCGCTGCCGAGTTTCGCAACAAATCCGGCATTGGCCGCAATATGGCGATCGAAATACTGGAATTTTTCGATAAATCCGGGCTGACCAAGCGCGATGGCAATCTACGCCATATCGTCAAACCGGCGGCAGAGATATTTGGAGAATAGGATTTACCCGATGCCTAAAAGATCCTAAATAGTGAGAAAATTGGGGAAGGGATTCGTGAGCCGGTGCTGCGCTCGGGCTTCAAACCCGGTGAGGGGCGTTAAACGTGCCTGGTGGGTTCAACTCCCACTCTCTTCCGCCAATTTTTTCTTCCGCCAAATTTTTTTCAAATTACTATTGCCACCCTGGTAAATAACACTAATTTATCGCTGAATTTTCGTCAGTCTGTAGTATCAGAGTTCAACTGAATGTTACGATGAAATTTGGAGAAAATGACCATGGTCGTCAGCAATCCCTTAATGCAATTATTTGGACAATCGCCTTTCAAACCGATGCAGGAACATGTCCGCGTCGCTATCGACTGTGCCAACCAGGTACCAAACCTGTTTGAGGCCGTAAAAGCGGGTGATGCAGCGGCGGTCGAAGCGAGCCGCGAGAAAATCTATGCCCTGGAAAATCAGGCTGACGAGATCAAGAACGAGCTGCGAACGCATCTACCCAAAAGCATGTTCATGCCGGTGGATCGGCGCGATCTTCTTGAAATCCTCGATCTCCAGGATTCAATCGCGGATACCGCTCAGGATATCGCGGGCATGATGGTTGCGCGGCCGATGTCTCTGCCAGATGCCGTGTTTGAGCCCCTGATAGAACTTACCAGTCAATGCATCAACGCTTGCAACCATCTCGGCCAGATCATGGAACAACTTGATGAGCTGGTCGAAACCGGGTTCCGCGGGCCGGAATCGGAAAAGGTCATGTATATGATCGATGAGCTCAACAAAATTGAAACAGGCACAGACCAACAAGCAATCAAGGTGATGCGGCTTCTCTTTGAGCATGAAGACGAAATCGGTGCGGTATCGACCATTATGTGGGACCGCGTCATTCACTGGATCGGCGATCTGGCCAATTTTGCAGAACGCGCCGGTAACCGGCACCGCCTGCTTCTTGCCCAGTGATCAAGAAGCCGTTTGTTTGACCAATATAGCTTTCATCAAGTAGTCGATTAATGGATATCATTGCCACCTACGGGACCCACCTTTTAGTCCTAGCTATCATTTTTGGCGTCTTTATGACTTGGGGCATCGGTGCAAACGATGTTGCTAATGCGCTTGGCACATCGGTGGGGTCGGGCGCCATCACTGTTCGTACAGCCATCATCGTCGCGGCGATTTTTGAGTTTGCTGGCGCCGCCCTGGCCGGTGGCAATGTCACCAAAACAATCCGTAAAGGCATTATCGACCCAAGCCAAATTGCCGACCGCCCTGAAATTCTAGTCTTTGGCATGCTTGCCGCCCTGCTGGCCGCGGGCTGCTGGTTAGCGATTGCTTCCGTCAAAGGCTGGCCGGTTTCCACAACCCACTCAATTGTCGGTGCCATTGTCGGCTTCGCTGTAGCGGGTATCGGTGTCGATGCGGTAAACTGGGGGAAAATTAGCCAGATTGTTGCAAGCTGGGTTGTCTCGCCAGCGCTCGGTGGTGGCATCGCCTTTATGCTGATGATGAGCATTCAGCATCTCATTATGAACGCCGACAAGCCGTTCAAAGCCGCCGTCAAATGGGCACCGATGTACATATTCCTCGTCGGCTTTGTGATTTCGTTGGTCACCCTGTTTAAGGGCCTCAAACATCTAAAAATCGAGCTCGGGATCGGCGAAAGCTTTCTTGTCGCCGCCATTATCGGCGTCATCGTTGCACTCATCGGAAAATGGGCGGTCAACCGCGTCACGTTTGACGAAACAGAAGACAAGAAATCTCACATTGCCAGTGTCGAACGGGTCTTTGCCCCAATGATCATCTTCACTGCCTGTGCAATGGCCTTTGCGCACGGATCAAATGATGTCGCCAATGGTGTCGGTCCTCTAGCCGCAGTTTACGGCCTCATTCAATCGGGCGGTGAGATAACGCAGAAACTGGCTATGCCAATCTGGATTTTGGCCCTCGGCGGCGCTGGCATCGTTCTCGGTCTCACGACCTATGGTTACCGGGTCATGCGGACTATCGGCACCAAGATTACATCACTCACACCAACGAGTGGGTTTTGCGCCACCGTTGCAGCAGCCATAACAGTGGTCCTCGCCTCTCGCACTGCCATGCCAGTCTCCACAACCCATATCGCCGTTGGGGCGGTCATGGGTGTTGGCTTGGCGCGCGGCTTCGCGGCCCTCGACATTCGGGTTATTGGCAAAATAATCGTGTCCTGGGTCGTGACCTTGCCTGCCGGTGGTATTTTAGCCGCCCTGTTCTTCTTCATGCTGAAAGGGATGTTTACGCCCTAGCGTCCGCATCCCTTTGCAAGCAGCTGCCAGACACTTTCTGGAGTCGCCGGCATATCAATATCGCCACCACCTATATCAGCCAGTGCATCAGCGACTGCACACATAACCGCTGGCAACGCACCGACGGTCCCAGCCTCACCAGCGCCTTTCACACCGAGAGGATTAGAGCTTGTCGGTACAGGGTGTGACCCTGATGTGAAATCGCAGATATCATCAGCCCGCGGCATGGCGTAATCCATAAACGAACCGCTCAGGATTTGACTACTCGTGGGATCGTAGTGAATCTGCTCCAGCAGGGCCTGACCAATACCCTGCGCGACACCGCCGTGGATTTGGCCTTCAAGGGTCATTGGATTGAGAACCGTGCCTACATCATCGACGTTAACGTAGCGCTCGACGGAAACCATTCCTGTCTCGAGGTCAATCTCCACTTCGCAAATATGACATCCTTGTGGAAAGGTCGGCGCATCCGGTGAATATTCAGAAGCCTCTCCGAGACCACCTTCTGCCATCGCAACATCGATCAATGATATCTGCCGATCCGTTCCCATGACATGAAACACCCCGGATGAGAATTCGATATCTTCGATAGCTGCTTCGAGGCGGTCCGCCGCCAAATCACGGCAACGCCTAATCAGTTTATGTTTTACGATCTCCACTGCCGCGCCACCGCAAACCGCCGACCGGGAATTGAAGGTACCACCGCCAACACTGGTCTTTGCAGTGTCGCCAGTAATGACCGAGACCCGATCCGGGGTTACGCCGAGTTCTTCGCAAACCAACTGCTTAAAAATAGTTTCATGACCCTGGCCCTGAGGCGCCGTCCCAACGGCAAGCTCAACTCCACCATCTGCACCAATTCTCAGGTCAGCGCCCTCTATCGACGGACGGCCGGTTTGCTCCAGAACATTGCACACACCGATGCCACGCCGTCTACTGGCCTTCACTGATGCCGCACGACGTGCGTCAAACCCTGAATAATCAGCAAGAGACAACGCTTCGTCCATCACCGCTTTAAACGCACCGCAATCATATGTAAGACCGAGCCCAGTATCGTAGGGCATGTCAGCGACATCAATCAGATTGCGTCGCCGAAGATCAGCTCGATCGACCCCGGTTTCCGTCGCCGCTTTATCGATGAGCCGTTCAAGAATATAGGACGCTTCCGGACCACCGGCACCGCGATAGGGCGCTGTCGGCACGGTATTGGTCATAACCCCGCTGGCACTCACATCGCAGGTAGAAATCTTGTAGCACCCGGCTAGCAAGGTCAGGGCGTTAAGCGGCGAGCGCGGCCCCTTGATCGAGAGATAGGCACCCATATTGGTCTTGATCGAGACCCGCAATCCTACAAATTTTCCGGCGTCATCCAACGCAAGTTCCGCATCGCTGATCACGTCACGGCCATGATGATCACTGACAAAACTTTCCGTACGGGATGCAGCCCATTTGACCGGCCGCCCAACTTTCTGAGCCGCCCACAGAACCAAAACAATCTCCGCAAACAAGGCACCACGCATACCGAAACTACCGCCGACATCACCCGTTACAATCCGCAACTTCGCTTCTTCGATATGGAAGACATCGCGCGTGAGCTGCGTGCGAAACAAATGGGGTGAATGAACGCCGCCATAAAGCTCATACTTATCGTCTCTAAAACGGCCAATATAACCCCGCGCTTCGAGTGGGTTCGCCGAGACACGCTGATTAACCAGACGCTGGCGTACAATATGAGCTGCGTTGGCAAATTCTATATCTGTCGATTGCGGATCACCTTGCGTGGCATAAAACACTTCATTCGCCGGACATTGTGGCCAAAGGAGTGGCATGCCGTCCTCCGCGGCGCGATCAAGCTCCGTATTGGCCGGCAACGGTTCGTAGGTCACCTCGACCAGCTCCGCTGCATCGCGGGCGATTACCCCAGTTTCGGCGACAACCAACGCCACGGCTTCACCGACATAGAGAACCCGCTCGCGGGCCAGCGCCGGAAAGGGAAGATCAGGCCGTGGCGTACCATCACGCGTCTGACAGGCATCCTGGCAGGGGATGGAGCCTAGCCCATCTGCCACATAATCCTCGCCGGTTAGAACCAACAGCACACCGGGAATAATTCGGGCCGCCGCGACGTCGACTTCCAGGATACGCGCATGGGGATACGGTGACCGAACAACTGCTGCATGGGCTAAGTCAGAAACCTCGCGATCATCGAGAAACTGGCCACCGCCCGTCAGCAGCCTTTCGTCTTCTACCCGCAAAACAGGAGCACCGGAAACAAAGGGAATATCGGTGGGCACAATCGTCGCCGTTATTTTGATTTGTGAAAGATCGCGAGCCAGATCCCAGTAACCACCATCACGGCGCCTAGCATGTGATACCAATGCAACGTTTCACCCAGTAGCAAGATCGCCAGCCCGCCGGCAAAAACCGGGTACAGATTACCAAAATACCCAGCCTGCGCGGGCCCGGTTCGATATGTGCCCTCGTTCCACGCAGTAGTCCCCAGGAAACCAGCAAAGAGTCCAAGATAGAGAAATAGCAGGATGCTCTCCTGCGTGAAGGGCGTCGGCTTAATGACCGTAGATTCCCATATGTACATCGGTGTCATGACGATTACCCCGACGGCGGCCAACGCCGTCATAAACGGCATAATATCGATAGTTTTTGGCTTATAGCGCATCAAAAACGCCTGCAGCGACCAGAGGAGCACGGCGACAAGCGCCCAGATATCCCCGTCCTGGATGCGCAGCGATTTGATGACTTCCCAGTCACCGCGGATAATGATGAGTGCCGCGCCACCAATCGAAAAGACGACACCCCACCATTGTTGACCAGTGATTCTTGTCTTGAGAACAACAAGTGCCAGCAACAGGACCAGGACCGGCAGGATCGACTGGATCAGCGATGCCTGCAGTACTGTGGTTTTCTGCAATGCGACATAGAAAGTGCAGTTGAATCCGACAATCGTGAGCACTGAATAAGTCACGATGAATTTGTGATGTTGCCACAGCAAATGCCGCTGTGCCCAGGTCGACCGACCAAAGATCACCAGGAAAAATACCAATGCGATGGACCAGCGAAAAAAATTAAGTGTCAAAGGGGGGATATCAGCCCCGGCCGCTGCGCGACCAACGACAGCATTACCGGCCCAAAACAGAATTCCCGCCGTCAGTAATGCATAGCCTGACACAAGGCGCCGCCTATCGGTCCCGGATTGGTCCGGCGTTATTGTCATGAAATTTCTTTCGGCGGATTCGGCAAAGGCTCAGTCAGCGCCCGCCCCTTCGACCATATCGAGAGGCGCAGTGTGGATGGTGCCATCGACTTCAATTCCGCTGATATTATCGCGGAACCCGGGCGGTGTCGGACGACCTTCAACATCGCACAGCCACAGCCGCATCAAATGACGCTTCTTCTCGTGCTCTTCGAAATCTTCAAACGCAGTTCGAGTGTGCAGCATCACGTGATTGTGCAAAAACTGGATGTCACCGACCTCAAACTCCATTGGCATATAGAGTTCTTTGGCCAGTTCCTGGAACATATCAAGCGCTTCGATATCGGTTTCGGTGAACTTGGGAACGCCGGGAAGCGTCTGCGCTTTACGGACATGTGCCCCGCCAGCGCGGGTCGACAGATAGCCGTCACGAAAGCCAAAGATCGGCATACAATAGAATGGGTCTTCGCCTTCTTTCACCTCACCATGCTTGGTGAAGTAAAAAATATTGCACAGGGCCGCGGCCAGATCAGGTCGGCGTTTTTGCATCTCGTTATGCACCGTCATCGAGCTGGCAACCAGGCTGGCGCCACCGCTTTTGGCCGGATGCATACACATCAGCCCGACATAGTCGCACTGATCGCTGTGGAAGTTCATCTGCGCCCCGGTCTGGTACCCCCGCACCATCGGGTCAGCGTAATCCTTGCCGAGATTTTTGACATGGCCCAGCAAATGCCCCATCGGATTCTGCGATACCGCCTGCCCAAGATAGGTCCCCATCCCGAAGAAAGCGGCTCCCGCCTGCCAGGTCGTCATCTCCTGCACCGGCAAACCACGCAGCAGGACAAAGCCTCGCCCCTCGGTCAATTCGTGATAAATATCTTCCATCGCCGGGCCAATATTGGGCAGCGGGAAATTCTCGCGGGAGATGTCCTTGATATCAACACCGTCGCCTTCGAGCTTTTTCAACCGGTCCATCAGCTCGCCAATTTGGCGCTGCGACAGTGGATAAATCCATTCGTTGGATTTCTTTACCATGTCGTCGGCATACCAGGCAGCGGGATCAGGTGCCTCCATCCCTGGCATCGACGCCTCGCGTGTACCATTCGCGATGGCACCCCCTCCAGCGATTGCAAACATATTAAACCTCCCGGTTCAAAGCCTCCGGCACATGAATTACGATACGACGAAGTATGCACCTGTCAGCGGAACCCGTAAATAAATCTCTCTTAGCTTTCGCGGTTAGTCATCCGGTTCGAACTGATAGACACTGATGTCTTCCGACCGCTTTTCCCAGCTGACCTTGACCGCCATACCGGGCGTCAGTGCGTCATCTTCGATATTCACCAGCTGCGCGACAACGCGCCCGCCCTCGGTGAGATCAACAGAGCCAAGAATATAGGGCACCCGATCTGCAAAGCCCGGCGCCGGGACATGCACCTTGGTCCAGGCCGACAGCGTGCCTTTGCCGGACACCTCGCGCCATTCGTAATCGGCCTTGCCGGTCTGCACATTAACCGGGCGGGGCCAAAACTGAGCCTTGCCCGAACCCGGATCGACTTGCAGGACAAGCTTGCCCTCCTTGGCAGCATCCCACATTGGCTGGCTGACTGGCGATGGCGACGGAATTGGCGGTGGTTGGTTTGGTTTTTCATCAGCCATGTTATGCGCCCTCCAAAATCATACAGTTGCTGCTGCCCCAGTTGCGGAAATACGGGATTACACCGATACCAGTGACCAGCGCATTCTTGGCGTCCGTGACCTGTCGACCGGTGGCCTCGCCCATCAACTGACGGATCGCTTCAGTCAGGTTTACACCGCCGCCGCCGAGACCTGGCTGGCCAGCCGAGATCTGTCCACCGCCAGTATTAACCGGCAGCGTGCCGGTCGGTGACATATCCGTGCCGAGAATAAAGTCAGAGCCCTCACCCCGGCCACAGAACCCGATCTGTTCCATCTGCAACATCATCGCGATGAGGAAATCATCATAGGGATGGAACATATCAATATCATCCGGCGACATCCCCGCCTTGGTAAAGACATCCGGCCCCACTGTCGCAAAGCCGGTTTCTGTTACGTCAGGATTGGGATCATCCGGCTCAAAATTGGTGATCTCCGAATAGGCAACCGGATAGACCAGATTATCCAGCCCCATCGCTTTGGCGCGTTCGGTGCTGGTGATCAGCAAGCCATTGCCACCATCGCACCGCATTACACAATCAAGCAGCCGGATCGGCTCCGCGATGACCCGCGAGTCCATATAATCCTGCACCGTGATCGGCTTGCGGAACTGTTCAATGGCGTTGTCATTGACCAACGCCCCATTGCGTTGCATTACCGCGAGATGGCCGAGCGCTTCAAGGTTCAGTCCGTATTTCTGATCATAGGCATGGCTGAGCAGACCAAACGCAACCGGTGGTCCCTGAAAGCCAATCGGTTCCATAAATTCCTGGCGGTAGCCCCCCAGCCGGCGATGCCCTATACCGGTGGTACCGGTGCTGTCGGCGGCTACACAGAGCGCCATCTCGCACTGGCCAGTGACAATCGCCGCCGCCGCCCGCGTTATATTGCCAACCGGCGAACACCCGCCAATATCCGTGAGCTGCGTCCAGCGCGGCTGTAACCCAAGATTATCGGCCATGGTATTGGTATAGAAGGTATTGCCCGCTTCCGCCGTCGGCATATGGGTGGCCAAGCCATCGATGTCGGAATTTTTGAGCCCGGTTTTCTCGAGCATCTGGCCCATAACCTCGGCGGCAAACTCGTAAGGCCGCTTACCCGAGCGTCGTTGGTTCTGAACCTCGCCATAAGCGATGATCGCGACCGGTTTATCTCGCAGGAAATTATCCACTACTATAGCCTCCCAGCTGGGGTTATCAATTATATTTTTCCGGTTATTCTAACGCCCGAAACCCTGCGGTCTACCCGCGACGGCGGATGCCTCGCCCGGTGTAGCGCCGCTCTAAAACAAAACGTGCTATTTTTTGTCGGGTTTCTCGGTGACGGGGGAAGTTTGACCGTTGGCCTTCGCGTCTTCGAAACGATGTTGCCACCAGGCATAGAGACATTGCTTGGGGGTTGGTTCGGTCACGCCATCGAGCAGGAGGGCCGCCCTGATCCGAGCCGTGACGATCAACGCCGGCAGGCTTGAATCGGCAACCATATCCTGTTCCGTCCAGACACAGGGATCGAAGCTGGCATAGCGCACCCAGGTAGCCGAAACCGCCGCCGCGACAAGCAACACCAGCACGATCAGAATTTTCATAAACCGGGAAAACACACGCGCCACTAATTGAGACCTCTAACCACCAGTAATAAAAGAATTTCCGTTGAACGTTCCCTGTCAATCATGGTGCGCCCGGCCCGGCCATGCGAGCAGCCGTTATGTGCCACAGAGATAGCGGAGAGTCTAGCTGGTGGAAACGCAGCGTGCAGACCACCATCCTAAAATTGTCGTTCCCCGATCGGCACGATTTATCCCAGACTAACGCCGAGGAATATCAATCGGGGGAGGCTCACATGGTCAAGAAGATCATTCTTATCGCCATGTTTGGCGGTTTTATAAGCACAACCTTTAGAAGAGCACCTAAGCAGAAAATAAATAGGATTTAAAGCCTAAATATGTTCTGCTTAATAAGAAAAATGTCGGTTGCCCGTCACCTCCTCTTTAAAAAACCGCAGCCCGGTGAGTTCCATATGGGCGAGGACCGCCTGGGCCCAAGCGGTGAAATCATCCTCGGCGTAATGCTCCCGTTTACGCGGGCGGTATTTAAAGTTCTGCGCCAGCGCGTAGCGGATGACGAATAGCAGATGCTCGCGCTCACTCTCGATCATACTCCCCTGCCTCTGTTGCGGAGAGGCTTGCGCTGTTTTCAGCTCCGCTCGTTCTTTTTGGGTTTCTTCTAGTTTCTGTTCCATGCCACCGGTGATAGCATGCGAACAAAACAGGAACAAGTTCCTAGATAAAAAACACCGCAAGTTATCCACAGTTTATGGTATTTTGACCACTTATTAAAAATGAAGTTAGCGGCACCGCTACCGGGAGTGGATCGCCCCCCCCACCGGGTCCGGCGTTGTTGTCATAAATGTTCTTTCAGTAGGTTCAGCGAAGGCTTAGTCGGTGCCCGCCCCTTCGACCATATCAAGAGGCGCGGTATGGATGGTACCATCGACTTTGATCCCACTGATGTTTTCACGAAACTCGGGCCCTGATCTCGCAGCGCCGTATAGCGAGGCAGCAAAACCTTCCGCTTAAAGAACGGGCTGCCAGTCAGTTCCATATAGGCCAGTACCTAGCTCTTAACCCACCCGCTGGAATCATCCTCAGCATAATGCTAGCGCCTGGTGGTAAGGTGTTTGAAGCTCAGCGACAGCGCATGTAAAAGAGTAACGTAACGCGCTCAGCCTAGATCAAGTTCGCCGCCACCCGCTCCTCATAGATCGCTGGGCCGGCTTTAATCCAACAGTAGACCAGGATCTGCGCCTTCGGGCAATTGTACGTCAAACGCTGCGAGCATGATCGCCGTAGCTGAATAGGCGCCCATCATGGAGATAATATCGACCAAGGTCGAGATCTCGAATGCCTTGATAGCGCGGGCGTAGGTCGCGGAATCAAGCTTGTGGGTCTGGAACAACTGGCGGCCCAGCTCAATCAGCACGGCGTGAGTTTCGGGCAACCCACCGGTTGGGCGGCGATGACGGATAACGTCGACAGTTTCCATCGGCAGACCAACGCGCAGCCCTTCGCGCTCGTGGGCACACCATTCAAATTGCGAATCAAATTCACGGGCTGTGACCAAGATAGCAACTTCGCGCTCTTGATCGGTGTACTCTGCGCCATGGCGCAGATAATGTGCCGCGGCTGAAGAAAGTCCCGACAGTTTCTTGGAATGCAGGCGGATCCCCCCTGGCCCATAGAGCCCGGCGAGAGACTTACCAGCAGCGGGGTCGATATGGACATGCGCATCAAAAACCTCGCGGGCGGCATCGTCGAGATCATCCCGATTAGGCAGCGGCACGCGCGACCGGCTTTCAGGAAGAACGTCGGGGGGGAAATCCTTGGTATCGGTCATCAGAAGGGTTCCTGTTTAATATCTAATTCTTGTTAACCCTATTATAACGTGCCGCGCCCGATCTGAAAACGGGGGATGGAATCAGTTTTTTCACCATGCTCATGCCCACCAGCCCTGTATGTGATTATTTCTGTCTGGCTGATGACCATTGAGCCCAAACGTTTTACTATAAACTCCTGATTACCCAAAAAATGGGTGGGTGAAATAGCTCAGGATAATGCAAAATGAAAACCAGTACCGACCGGATATTAACAACCCATGTCGGCAGCCTGCCACGGCCCCTCGACCTCTTCGATATGCTCACAGCAGAGGATCAGAACCAGCCGCATGATGCAGCAGCCTTAGAGGCACGGGTCGCGAGAGCCGTTAAGGATGTCGTCGCCAAACAGGTCGCGTGCGGGGTGGATATCGTCTCCGATGGAGATATGGGGAAAATATCATACACCTTCTATGTGAAACACCGGCTGTCCAACATCGACCCGGCGCCACCGCCGGGGGCTGAAACCCCCAAGGAAAACGCCAATCAGGATATTACCGAGCATCCCGAGTTCGAGGCCCGTGTCAAAAAACAGCGCGGGGGCTGGGGTCTACAATATGGCCGCCCGTGGGTGGTTGGCCCAATCGCCTATACCAATGAGGCGCCGCTCAAGCGCGACCTCGTCCATTTGCAGGCTGCGAAAGACACCAGCAACCCGACCGAGGCTTTTATGACAGCCGCGTCACCCGGCGTGCTCAGCAAGTTCGTGCCCGACGATTATTACAAGAACGAAGAAACCTATATCGCCGCGATGGCCGATGCGATGAGGACCGAATATGAGGCAATCCATGCGGCGGGGCTGATCCTGCAACTCGATTGCCCGGATTTCGGCTCGGCGCGCCACAACCAGTACAAAGATTTATCAGACGAAGAGTTTCTCAAGATTGCCTGGCGGAATATGGAAGCGGTCAACGCGGCCACCGCCAATATCCCGCCCGATGCCATGCGGCTACATGTCTGCTGGGGCAATTACGAAGGCCCACATACCCACGACTTCCCGCTAGCGAAGATTTTTCCGGTACTGATGGCAGCGCGTCCGGCGGCAATTTTATTCGAAGGCGCCAATCCTCGGCATGAACATGAATGGGAAGACATTCAGGGGATGGATATTCCCGATCACAAGGTTTTCATTCCGGGCGTTATCGATTCCACCAGCAACTTCGTCGAACATCCCAAGCTGATAGCTCAGCGGCTGTGCAACTGGGCTGGTGTAGTCGGCCGCGAACGGGTGATTGCCGGATCGGATTGCGGATTTGGCACCTTCGCGCGGCAGGAACCTCAGGTCACCGCCGATATTGTCTGGTCCAAATTCAAAATGATGGCCGAAGGCGCGGAGATCGCCACCAAACGGCTTTGGTCATAAATCACAAATTATAGAGTGCGCGCGGGTTTGCCTCGGCGATCTGTTCGATCTCGTCCGTACTGAACTCGGCGTCTTTTAACGTCGTTAGCGGA
>Ga0114999_10007479_pt1 | contig 12388 bp, 12 predicted proteins | sample ArcticOcean_MG_C_3_FD_89820 | JGI IMG/M metagenome (GOLD analysis project Ga0114999, IMG submission 89820) | Marine microbial communities from western Arctic Ocean - ArcticOcean_MG_CB8_126 | ecosystem: Environmental > Aquatic > Marine > Oceanic | place: Arctic Ocean: Canada Basin | collected...
TCACCGGGAAACCGGTATTGCGTTAAAATGAGACCTTCGCATATTCTCCGCCTCTTCTCTCGGGGCAACTCGCCCAACTCCTCTCTCAAATACCTTCAAATCGACTGTTCGGTTTCCAAACCGGGAATTTCCGGATGTGGTGTGCCAATTGCCAGGCCGAAGTTGCGGCCGAGGTTTCTGCCGATAATCGACGCATCCATTGCGCTTCGTGCAGTGGGGAACTCTCGAGCGGCCAACCCAATGTTCCCGAGACGAAAACCCGTCATGCGCTGGAGCTGCTGGAACGCTGGTCGCGTAGTCCGTTGCTCGACCCGTTCGGTCCTGTCCCTGGAACGCCCGATTCAATAGCTGACAACGTTCCCCTCGATCGACCAGTGAGATCAGCGAAAGCACCCCGGCCTAAGTCGAAACCCGTTTTTCGCATTGATTCGTCGCATGTCGAATCCGAAACGGGGACCGACATGGACGCTGATGTCGGGCCTGAGTTGGAGACATTGGCACCGGCGTCTTCCGAAACGCAAACAGCCGAAACACCCAGACCCGAAATGGCCGCAGTCGAGACACCTGCCGCCGACACCGGGCTGGAAACCCATCGCATCGACCAGGCCCACCAAGCAAGCGTGCCGGCCCCTCATTTCGACGTTCAGGCGGCCATTCAGCAAAGCGAACAACGCAAAGGCAACTGGCTGGGGCTGGCGGGGCAACTGCTGGCGTATCTGGGAGTGGCCCTGTTAACCGTCGGCACGGCGATGGTGCTCTGGGGTTATTTCGGCGGACCCAAAAATTATGCGCCAACCGGGTGGCTTATCACCACGGCCGGTCAAATGTTGTTGTTCCTTGGTGTCATCACGCTGGTTTCCGGCGGGATGGAGCAAACAACCGAGGAAGTTCGCACTCAAATCGAAGGTCTTGGTCAACAGATCCTGCGTATCGAGCAGTCTTCACGACACCAACGCATGGGCGGCCCGCATTTCTCGGTGAGGCAGTTGGCTGACAGCGAGACCGAACAAGAATCTGACAAAAGCCACCAACCGGTTGGCTAGCGTCTCAGGGACGCTGATCATCTCAGATCGTTTAACGGCAAGCCGCAGGCGACTGCGTGGACGGTAAAACGTAGTCGCCTGCGGCTTGCCGTTAAACAAACGAGCCATTCAGGGTGCGACGAAGGCCACGTAGTAGAACCACAGGCCGGTCACCGAGGTCAGCGTGATGTCGATCGCCGAAGCCCAGCCGAGTTTCTTGTGCAGGCCGCTATGCGCGCCGGGAACAGGAGGCGACGGGAATCGCTTGAGCGCCAAACAGATGGTCGTGGCCCAAAACAAAGGCGTCGAAACTGCGAAGATGAGGTGAATCCAAAGCACGTTGCGAACGGATTCCAAAGCCTCTCCAGTCAGACGCGGCTCGGCATTTGGTTTATTGACGACGTTCTCCCACCCTCCGTGAACCAGTTGCAAATCGACCTCGAAAGCCCCAACCGTCAGCAGCAACACAATTCCCAACGCGACCTGCATGTTCCGATGCAACAGGTACTGGCCGCGAAACTTGACCAGATAGATGCTGTACAACAGCGCCGGCACAACGGCAATCAACGCGACCACCACCAAGTCGAGCATGAACGACGCATCGTTGCCCAGGAATCCGTTCGCCATAAGATCTCTCACAGGATTCGCCGGTTGACGAGGAACTTCGGCCGGACAGTAACAGACGCTATCCGGCAGGCCAAGATGGAAACTCCTCAGCCATCAACAAGTCACACGGCCGACATGGGATTGCGGTTAATTCGGGGTTTCGACTACTTTCCAGCTTCAGCTGAATTCGTGTTAGGGTTTTCCCCACCACGTTGAACAACTCACGTTGGAGACGGTCTCATTTCTCGCGGTCACGTGATCAAGATTATTCTCGGACTGGTCGTCACGATCGGTTGTCTCGCGGCGGCCTTGTCGGGGGTCGATTTTGGTGCGGTGCGCAACAGTTTTGCGCGAGCCGACTATTCCCTGCTGCCCGTGATTCTGTTGTCGCTCTTCGCCTATTTCTATTTGAAGGCGATTCGCTGGACGCTACTGCTGCAGCCGTTGCGTCGGTTCCGCGTCAAAGACGTGTTCGCGCCGATGATGATTGGTTTCATGGGCAACAACATCCTGCCGGCACATCTGGGCGAGTTCATGCGGGTGTTCGTGTTGGGTCGACAAACGGGGCTGTCGAAAACCGCGATCTTCACAACTGTCGTGCTGGAGCGCATTTTCGATGTTGTCGCGATCCTGGCGTTTCTGGGAACCAGCCTGCTGTTCGTCGACGGGTTGTCGGATTCTTATCGCACAACCAGCATTGTGATGGCGGGGATCACTTCGGCCGGGATTTTGGTACTTTTGGCCTATGTCTGTTGGACCGCCTGGTTCGTGCGCGTGGCCGAGGCGATTTTGGCCAAGCTGCAATTTCTGCCTCAGTCGTTGCGAACCACGATCGCCGAGATGCTCGAATCGGGAGCAGACGGGTTGGGTTCGTTGCGTAGCGTGCGTTTGGCTGCGGGCATTGTGGTGACGTCGGCCGCCCAATGGTTCCTGATGGGCGTGATGGTGTACGCGGCGTTGTGGAGTTTCGACATGCGGCCCAGCTTGACCGCGTCGTTCGTCGTTGTCGGCGTGACGGCCTTCGGCGTGACCGTCCCCTCATCCCCTGGGTTCTTCGGTGTGATTCAATTGTGCTTCTGGGTGAGCTTAAGCGTGTTCGGTTACGACAAGGCCGACGTCTTTGCGGCCTCGGTCTATTACCACCTCGCGCAATACATCCCGGTGACGTTATTGGGGCTATATTATGTGAGTCGACTGGGAATCGGCTTCTCGGCGTTACGCAAAGAAGCCGAAGCCGAAGCCGAGGAAGAGCCTGCGCGACACGAGTCGGACGAGATGTCGCCTACGACCTAGGCTTTGTCGGAGAACTCAAGTTAACCCGACGCGTAAGCGAGGGACGCAGGGAGTAGGCTCGATTGTCCTGCGTCCCTCGCTTACGCGTCGGGTTATGATTCAGACTCTGGCGGCGTTTTTCGACAAAACTCTAGTCAATAAATTCCGGCGGCTTGCTCAGGCGGCTGTCTTCGACTTCCACACCGGCCAGGCCGCGTATGAGCACCGAATACCGACGGTTGCCCGCGACGTCGCAGTCGCGAATCAAGAGTTCCGACGTCCCACCGATCGCAACACCGGCACGCCCGTTGGCGAGCGTGCTGACGCCATTGAGAGTGACATCCCGATTGAGATCCGGACCGTTGACGCCATCGAGCCGAAAATGGCGAAGCGTCAAGTTGCGGATGCGAACATGTCGAACGCGGTAGAGGGAGATGCCGACGTCTTCGTACGCGAACGCAAATGGCTTGTCTCGCGGGTCTTCCCTCGGCACCGACTGATAATAAATCGCCCCCTTCCAAACAGACCAACTGCCTGCGGGAATCTTTGGAAGTGATTTTGCGTTCCGTGGGCAAGGATGTTCCGGCACAACGGCCTGCCCGAGCAGCAACTGGGCGTGTCCCTTCTTCCAAGGCGAAAGTTTCCAGAGAAACTCCGGCAACGATTGCCACGCGCCCGCTGGCACGGCACGTGCGCCGCTGATGATGCAACCGTTTCCATCAATGACAAACGGAGCACTCGGATTTCCGCTGTGACGGCTTCCGATGAGAGAGAGTGATTCGTAATAAGGAATACCGTTATTCACGATGAGGATCGCGTCCCCCTTGCGGGCACGTTCCATCGCACGTTGAATCGAACGCACCGGCCCGAGGCGAACACCCTGCGGTACGGCAGTCGTTCCGTCGAACGCATCGTCGCCACGCAGGTTATCAACGTAGAGCGTGGCCGCGTTCGCAATTTCCGATCGACCACCAATCCCGCCAAAGACCGACAGGACGAGCAGCACCAACATTGCAGGGTGGAATCGCATGGGGGATGACTCCGAGGGAAATTTGGTCACACCAGATCGCCATGCCACTTCCGGCAAACGCGACGTCGTCACGATCCGCACGACCGCTGCAATGCAACGGACAATCAGCAGTTGGCTGAACGGTGGCGGTTTCTTCATCGTCCAGCGAAGCGTGCCGAGTGCAACCGGAACGGGGCGATCAATTCGAGCGGACCCGATACGGCAGCTCAGCCCCGCTTAACCCGGCGCGCAGGTTTTCGATGCTCATCTCGATCATGCGGTGCCGTGTGCGATCCGACGCACTTCCCAAATGCGGCGTGATGATCAAATTCGGCAAACTCAACAGCCGATGATCGCGAGGCAACGGCTCCGGGTCGGTCACGTCGGTCGCGGCCGCCCAAATCGTGTTATTCGTCAAAGCGTCGTACAGGGCGTCCTGATCGACAACCGGCCCACGAGCCGCGTTGATGAGAATGGCGGTCGGCTTCATCGCCTCGAATTGCGCCGTCGACATCAAGCCAGTCGTTTCGGGAGTCAGCGGGCAGTTCAATGCCACAAAGTCGGACTGTTTCAGTAGATCATCCAACGAGACATACGCGGCCCCGGTTTCCTGCTCGGCTTCGGGGCGACGATTGCGGTTGTGATACAGGACCGTCATTCCAAAGCCCCGCGCACGAATGGCGACCTGCGCGCCGATGCGTCCCATACCAACAATCCCCACCGTACTCCCGCTGACTTCCTTGCCGATGAGAACCGAAGGGTCGTAATGCAGGAACTCGGGGCTGCGCGCGTAGCGGTCGCCGACAACCACGTTTCGCGCAGACGCAAGCATCAGAGCCATCGTCATGTCGGCGGTCGAGCCATCCAGGCAGCCGGGCGTGTTGCCAACCGGAATTCCTCGGGCCTCGCATTCCGCCACCACGATATGATCGACTCCCACCCCGTGGTTACTGACGATCTTCAGGTTCGGAAATCGATCGAGTAATGCGGCGTCAACTGCTGGATGCCCATAAGCCACCACGGCCACCGCGCGGCTGCGGGTTTCGTCGTCGTGTTCGGCGTTCCAGGCCAGCACCTCGAATTCGTCGCCCAGGAACTCATCCAGCGCGCCGGTTGGTCCGTCCCAGAGAATCGCGGGGTTCGTCATCGTCTTGTCTCCTCATAAGCAAAAGCCCGGCTTCTTTGAGAAGCCGGGCTTTCATGATTCTTGTGTCGTTGCCCGTCGTTACCGTTGATCGGCTGGCACGTAGCTGAGGTCCATCGGGCCAATGTAGTTGGCCGAAGGGCGAATGATTTTGTTGTCGTCGAGTTGTTCGAGCACGTGGGCACACCAGCCGACGATCCGGCTGGCGGCGAAAATGCAGGTGAACAATTCGCCCGGCACACCCATGTAATGCTGCAAGCTGGCGGAGTAGAAATCGACGTTGCAATTCTTGTTGATCGCCTGCTTGACGAGCGTTTCCATTTCGACCGACATGTCGTACCAGCGGGTGTCGCCCTGCTGTTCGCCGAGCCGGCGGGAGTATTCTTTCAGGTGCTTGGCACGCGGGTCTTCGGTTTGGTAAACGGCGTGGCCGAATCCCATAAATTTTCCCTTGCGAGCACGAATCTCGTCGACCCACGCGCCCACTTTGTCGACCGAGCCAACCTGCTGCAGCGACTTGAGCACTTCCGTGTTTGCTCCGCCGTGCAGTTTGCCTTTCAGTGCGCCGATGGCACCGGTGATAGACGAGTACAAGTCGGTCAGCGTGGCGGAGATCACGCGGGCGCTGAAGGTACTGGCGTTGAAACCATGTTCGGCGTGCAGGATGAGAATTAGATCCATCGCACGGGCTTCGTCGTCGGTCGGGTCTTTCCCGGTCATCATTTTCATGAAGCTGGCGGCAAAGCCTTTTCCGGGGTCGGGTTCGACCGGGTCTTTCCCGTTTCGCAACCGATTAATCGCCGCCACGATGGTCGCCATGCGGGCCGTCAGGCGAATCGACTTCTGAAACACCTGGTCGAGATTTCCATCTTCGCTGCCGTCGTCTCCCTGCGGGTCGTAGGCTCCCGCGACCGAAATCGCCGACCGCAGGGCCGTCATGGGGAGAACGTCTTTGGGCAACGACCGCAGAAAATCGGCGACCGGCTCGGGCAACCAGCTCGAAGCCGCCAAGGCCGCCTTGAATTCGTCGGCCTGCGAGGGGATCGGCAATTCGCCTTTGAATAGCAGGTAGGCGGTTTCCTCGAAGCTTCCCTGGGTTGCCAAGTCGTCAATATTATAGCCACGGTATAGAAGTTTGCCCTCGGTCCCGTTGACCAGGCAAATGGAACTATCGGCCGCGAGGACTCCTTTGAGCCCCTTGGTCACGACAGCGTCCTTCTCGGAAGTTTCACTCATTGATGCTCGTCCTTACAGCGCCCGGTGTGGCATTTGTGCGAAAATGACCGCACTTTTCCCGCCTAGTATACCATTCCGCCGCGCGAGTTCAACGAACGCGGCTGGTGTCACGTCGGCCTTGTGGTTCGATCGGTTTCTTTGGGTGTGTGAAAGCGCCCTCCCATTAGTCTGGGACCTATTCGGCCTATAGATTGTGTTTCACTGGTTGACTTGCGCCCCGGACAACACGAATAATTCCCACGGTTAAAGTCGCCAGACGTCACCAGGCATCGGTTTTGGAGGAATTTCAAGAAATTCAAAATCTGACACCGTTTGTGTGTATCGGCAGCGATTTCTTCTGGTAGCATGGTTATCCACCTAGGTGCGACTTCGGTTTCGCCGTTCGGTTCTCCAGGAGAGTACGGATGCTGTCGCTGAGAACCCGCCTACCGCTGCCGGTCTATCCGGTCTCCCTGCGGATTCCCTTCATCAATGGCTTGCCCACCGTAAAGTCACCGTTGATTGGTGGCGGTGTTATTTTTCAGGCCATCCACCGGGGGCGATCTCCGTTGGTTGGGTGAGAGGCGAGCTTTTCCGGCAGACAAAACATGGCGATGGATTGCTTTTTGAATCATAAATGGCTTCACTCGTTGCTACTTCGAGCAACGAAGCAAAACGGCGGGTGAAGTTTACGATAATTGACCGCTTCATCGGCGTGGCAGATGAAGGCGCCGACGAAGACGTTCGTGCACGGACGTGCGATTGGTTTCTACGAGGAGGAACGAGAGTGCATCGAGTAAACGCGAAACTGGGAACTGTTATCGAGAGCGCCCTTAAGCAGGGCTACCTTACCTATCGGCAGGTCGACGCGTACCTGCCCGATGAGGGTGGCGATCCGTCGATGATCGACCACCTGATGCTGGCCCTGGAAGAAACCGGGCTGGGAGTTTGCGAAGATCCTGAAGACGTCAAAGCGGCCTTGCCGCCATTAGATCCGCCAAACAGTTCTTCGTCGGCGTCGAATACGCTCACCAAGTCGTTCGTGGCTCCGGAAACATCGGCGCTCTCGTCACGCGATCCGATTCGCATGTACCTCAGCCAGATGGGCACCATCCCCTTGCTGTCTCGGGCACGTGAGATTTTTCTGGCCAAGCAAATCGAGCTGACCAGAAAACGGTTTCGCCGCACGCTACTCGAATCCGACTTCGCTCTGCGAATCGCTGTCGACATCCTCGAGAAGGTGCATGCCGGCGAGTTGCCCTTCGAGCGAACGTTGCGAACATCTGAAACCGAGAATGTGCAGAAAGAGCAAATTCTCGGACGGATGCCCCACAACCTGAAAACACTCCGACGGCTCATGGCCGACAACGAGGCCGACTTCGAGACGGCTTGCAACGGTCGGTTGAAGAAGGAACGCCAAGATGCCGCCGGCCGAATGGTGATTCGCCGTCGAAAAATGGCCACGCTGGCCGAGGAACTCAGCGTTCGCACACACCGTTTGCAGCCCCTCATGAAGCGGATGCAGCAGGTGGGCGAACGAGTGCAGGAACTCGTCCGCGAGCTGAAGAATTTCTCGAGAATGCGGAATGTGTCGGCCGAAGAACGCGACTTGCGAGAACGCGAATTGGCCGAACTGGCTGCAATGACTCTTGAAACGCCGGAACAATTCCAGGCACGCATCGAAGAGATTCAACAACGATTCGACGCCTGGACCCTCGGCAAGCAGAAACTCTCCGGGGGTAACCTCCGGCTGGTTGTCAGTATTGCCAAGAAGTACCGCAACCGGGGTTTGAGTTTTCTCGATCTCATCCAGGAAGGCAACGCCGGCCTGATGCGAGGTGTCGAGAAGTACGAATACCGTCGCGGCTACAAATTCTCGACGTATGCCACCTGGTGGATTCGCCAAGCGATTACCCGAGCCGTGGCCGACCACGCCCGAACGATTCGTATTCCCGTTCACATGTTCCAGAACATCTCGACCATCAAAGCGAAAGCCGAGCAGATTCGCCAAGAAACCGGTCGCGACCCCAGCATGGAAGTGCTTGCCGAAGCGGTCGGGTTGGGTGTCGAGGAAACCGAACGGATCATGAAGACCTGGAAGCACCCGATCAGCCTCGATACGCCGGTCGGTGAAAGCGAAGACAGTAACTTCGGCGACTTCCTGGAAGATGGCACCGAAGACACACCCGCCCAAACCGCGATGCAGCAGATGCTTCGCGACAAGATCGATCAGGTGCTCAAAAGCCTGACCTATCGCGAGCGGGAAATTATCAAACTGCGTTACGGCTTGGGTGATGGCTACAGTTACACGCTGGAAGAGACGGGCCGCATTTTCAAGGTGACCCGCGAGCGAATCCGGCAAATTGAGTCGAAGGCACTCAAAAAACTGCAACACCACACACGCTCGGTCCACTTGGCAGGGTTCGTGGAAACCGACGGCGTTGCCGGGAATCCGTTGGCCGAACTGGAAGCCGTTAGTGCCGGAGCGTAAGTTTCGCCGGACGATTAGACTCGTCAGTTTTGAACTTTGACATTTCCGACGCCGTTGGACGATCGCGTCCAACGGCGTCGTTTTTCATGTGGGCTTGGAACTGTAGGGCGTCTTTGCTGGTTGATGCCTGCCGGTAAGGCCGTTATCTTGACCGAGCGGCACTCGTCGCGTCTGTCGCTCACAATAAAACACAACACATACTCAACACGCATATTCGGCAAAGAGGAATCGATCATGGGCTTGTTCGACGGTAAAAAGGGTTTGGTCTTCGGGATCGCCAACGATCACTCGATCGCCTGGGCGATTACGCAGCATTTGCACGCCGAAGGGGCGGAAATCGGGTTCACCCATCTGCCCGATAGAGATCCCGCCCGCCCGCGAATGGAACGACGGCTGAGAAAACTCGTCGAACCGATCGGCGCGAAACTCATCACATCCTGCGATGTCACCAAAGACGACGATCTTGAGCGCGTCTTCGCCAGCGCAGAAGAGACGTTCGGTCAGATCGATTTTTTACTGCACTCGATTGCCTATGCCCCCATCGACGATTTGAAAGGCCCGGTCTCTGAAGTCAGTCGCGACGGGTTCAAGCTGTCGATGGAAATCAGCGTTTACAGCCTGATGACACTCGCCAACCGCGCCCGCCCGCTAATGAAAGCCGGCGGCAGCATTCTCACGCTCACCTACCTGGGTGGAGAGAAAGTCATCCCCGGTTACAACGTGATGGGCCTGTGCAAATCCGCGTTGGAAAGTGCCAACGAATACCTCGCCAGCGAACTCGGCCCGGACGGCATTCGGGTCAACGCGCTCTCAGCCGGTCCGCTGAAAACGCTCAGTTCCTCAGCCGTCGGCGACTTCGATCAAATGCTCAAGCTCTATTCCGCCTTCTCTCCGCTGCGGCGTAATGTAACAGCCGACGAAGTCGGAAAAACCGGCATGTACCTGCTCAGCGACGCCGCCAGCGGCATCACCGGGGAAACCTTACACGTCGACGGCGGTTACCACATCATGGGTGCACCGCCCATTGACGCACAGGGAGCACTCGATTGACGATTGACGATTGTCGATCGGCAGCAGAACAACAACCGACGCCCATCGGCGTCGCGGTTGTGGAACACGAGGGCTGGTACCTCGTCGGCATAAGGAATAGCGACGGCCCGCTGGCCGGGTACGCCGAGTTCCCCGGCGGGAAATGCGAACCCGCTGAGTCACCCCGTGAATGCGCGATTCGGGAATGTTTGGAAGAAACGGGTTTGCTCGTCGAGCCAGTTGAACTGCTATTGCGAACGACATTCGTGTATCCGCATGCGACAGTCGACCTCAACTTTTGGCAATGCCGTCTTGCTGCCCCCCGCGACATTGCCGACGATCACCAGGGCTTTCGTTGGATCGCCGCAGGTGCGCTGGGCGACATGAACTTCCCGGAAGCGAACGCACCGCTACTGGAACGACTCTGCACATAGGCGGGTTACGACACAGTCAGCGGCTCGCCGTTGTGTTGCGGTCCGAGTTGGAGCAGAAACGGAACCGCCAGCTTGGCCCATTCCTCAGCGTCTGGAAAACTCGCGGCCGACGACCCGAAACAGCTTTGCAGCATGTCGGTATTGATAATACCTGGGTTCAACGGCACGGCAGCCAAACCGGGGGGCAAGTCTTGGGCGAGCGCCTGTGTCAGCCCTTCGATGGCCCATTTCGTGGCGCAGTAGGGAGCCACGTCAGCCGACGTCGACCGGCCCCAACCTGAACTGAAGTTAACGATCACACCTTCGCCCCGCTCGATCATCGCCGGCGTGAAATGTCGAATGACGTTGGTCACCCCCTTGATGTTCACGTCGATCACGTCGGAAAACTCGTCGACGGGAACTTCCCACAACGGTGCGTTTCGGTTGACCAGCGCCGCGTTGTTTAACAGCAGATCGGGAGGACCGTACGCCGACAAGACGTCAGCCGCCCACGCTGCAACAGCCGCATCGTCGGCCACGTCGAGCGTGTCGAAACGATGGGACGCTCCAAATTCCGCTCGTAGTGAGTCCACCGCGTCCGCCGAACGCCCGCAACCGATGACTGTCTGGCCCTGTTCGACAAACCCACGCGTCATCGCGCGGCCTAAGCCGCGGGTCGCTCCGGTAATAACAATCGTTCGCGGTTCGTTGGTCATCGGAGGAGAATCCGTGATGGAAATTGTTCACCGTCTTATTTCGCGCCGGCTTATTTCACGCTGCGTTTCGCGTTGGGAATCTTGTGCAGCGTGTAATGTCCTGTCGCAGGCCACAAGTCCTTTTTCGCGTCGAGACCAATGCGGCCGCACGTCACCTCATAAACATGACCCGACTTCAAACCATCAACACGCAACCGAACCGTCTTGCCGTCAGGCGAGACGTCCGCTGAAGTGACAGGCGTCTTATGTCGGCCGGAATCTGCCGTGGCGTAGCCGCCCTTCCAGACTCGAGTGTAGCCAGAGATAGTGTAGTTCGAGGTGGTGCCTGCCGCCTTCCGATTCATGGGTTTGGTGAATTCGATCTCGAAGCCATCAGGCGTTGCTTTCAACTCGCGGATGCCGGCGGAAACTTGACCGTTGGCACGTAGCCGCACGATGGACCCCGTATTCCTTCCACCCAGCCAGCCGCTATCGAAGATGCTGCCGACGTAGATGTCTCCCGAGGGGGACACCGCACCACACAACGGACCGAGGAAATTCTCATCGACCGCCCCCACGCCGGGACGACTAAAGTAGTAGGCGGCTCCCTGCACGACGCCGTCGACTTCTTGCAAACTGAACCGCACCAGAAAGCGGCTGTCGTATTCACAACCTATGCCGTGACCACCGAACGCTGCTCGCTTCCCGCCATTCGGCAAGAAGAATAACCCGTTCACGCTGCGCGACCAGGGATGCGGCAGCTGAACCGCCGGCGGGTGATGCTCGACTTTCAAAGGCAAGTCGTTGCGGGACGGCACACCGTAATACCGCCCCGGCACGAGGTAGTTGATCTCGTTAAACGTATTCTGCACGCCCTGGTTGTCCGAGACGACAATCCGATCTCGCGAGTCGATCGCCAGACCGACCGGATATCGAAAGGAGTGACCAACAGGTTCCACGCTTCCATCACGTCCGACTCGCAACACCTTGCCGCGCCAACGACGTTGTTCCACCGGTCGTTTGGATTGGGCGTAGTCGCTGCCCAGTCCGATGTACAAGTTCCCTTTCGAGTCACGGACGATGCCCGTGTTCCAGTCGTGGTAGTTGTCGTTGTAACCCCACCCGGTGGCGATCACCGTTCGCTCATCGGCTCTGCCGTCGCCGTCAGTGTCTCGTAGCCGTAGCAGTTCCGGTTTGTGTGCCACGATCAAATCATTGCCGTCCGCGATGATGCCGAACGGTGCCGCCAGTCCGTCTTCAAACAACGTCAGAGAATCTTCGATGCCGTCTCCATCCGTATCACTCACGATGTAGACATGCCCTTTCAGCGATGTGAAGGCCAACTTCCCATCGTGGGTCCATGTCATGGCGGTCGGCATGATCGATCGTGAAATCGGCAACCGAACCCCGTCGTAACCGGGCAGCGAAGTCACCTTCTCGACAATCGGCGGCTTATCCGGTTTCGTCTTGAATGCCAAGTCGGGCTGACTCA
>Ga0114999_10007485_pt1 | contig 12385 bp, 18 predicted proteins | sample ArcticOcean_MG_C_3_FD_89820 | JGI IMG/M metagenome (GOLD analysis project Ga0114999, IMG submission 89820) | Marine microbial communities from western Arctic Ocean - ArcticOcean_MG_CB8_126 | ecosystem: Environmental > Aquatic > Marine > Oceanic | place: Arctic Ocean: Canada Basin | collected...
GCTGTCGATCTATTGCCCCGCGCACCGATGCTACGCTTTGGCTTGGCACGCGCACAGATTGCAACCAATGATGCTGGTCAAAACCGGGCCGCCATCGATCACCTTCGCACCGTCGTGGATAGAGATCGCGACTCCACGGGCGCTTGGCAACAACTCGCGGTCGCCTACGGCCGCGATGGCCAATTGGGATTGTCGGCACTATCGAGCGCCGAATTCAACATCCGCGTCGGACGAAAACGTGACGCCAAGCATCACGCTGGTGGCGCCTCGCGATTATTGGCGCAGGGGTCGCCTGGTTGGCTTCGCGCTCAAGATATCGAGTTTACCGCGGGCAAAAAGCGAAAGTAAATCCCGCGTGATAGCGGGCCTGTGGGCTTGTCTTCCCGGCCAAAGTCAACACAAGATGGCCAGCCGACGGTCAACGAACTGCGAGCGTAACCATGACGTGCCACCTACGCTATTGGATCACATTCATCATCTGCCTACTGCTATATCCGGCTGAAATAACTGCGGCCGCCGAGACGATTAACGCCGAAGAGAGGGGCAAGATCGAGCAAGTCATTCAGGATTACCTGCTCGCAAACCCCGAATTCATGCTCGACGTGTTCGAGCGCGTCACCCGTTATCAGAAGGATCGAGAATCCGAACGCGTGCGCGACAATTTGCTTAGTTTCAGCGACGAACTCTATGATGACCCGAACTCGGTCGCGGTTGGCAGCCCCAAAGCCGACGTCACGATCGTCGAATTCTTCGACTACAGGTGTTCATACTGTAAGCGTAATCATCCAATCCTGACCGCGTATCGCGATCGCAATAGTGGCGTCAAAATCGTCTACAAAGAGTATCCGATCCTCGGGCCGGAATCGGTCCTGGCATCGCGGGCAGCCATTGCATCGCGTCAGCAGGGTAAATATTGGGAATTCCACAACGCCCTAATGTCGACGCGTGGCAAGCTCACCGAGCAGCGCGTGTTCAAACTCGCCGCTGAGGTTGGCCTCGATGTTGATCGTCTGCGCGACGATATCCGCTCACCGGCCGTCAACCGGATTATTCAAGACAACTATCGGCTCGCCAAAGCGCTTGGCGTGAAGGGAACGCCCGGCTTTGTGATCGGCGATAACGTCATTCCAGGCTTTCTATCAGCTGAGAATTTGGAGCGCGCGGTCTTGAATGCCCGGGAGAGTTGTTTGTCGTGCTAGCCTGGCCTAGAACCTGCCCGTACAGCGGGTAACCGGCGGTCGTAGCGCCCTGCTCACGGTGATATGCCCCGAAAAAGTGGCATTCGATTGGACGAGGATGGGTTCGGGGCGCTCGTGGGAAGCATCTACGACGCTGCGATCGATCCGAGCGCCTGCATGAAGTCCTAAGCGAACTCCGCACGGTGACCCACTGCAGCAGCGCAAATCTTTTAGGCGTTCATCATGAAGGTTCCAGGGTCACGGTGCTGGCGGATGTCGACGTAGACCCCCAATGCTCCGCAGAGTATCTGTCCCACTATGCATCTATATGTCCGCGCATTCAGTACGGACAACGTTTTCCACAAGAACGCGTTTTCTATGACGACCAACTCGGTGGCGACCACTTCATCGATCGCAGCGAGTGGTATGCCTGGCTCGCTAAGTTTGACCTCCGCTATTTAATGGCTGGCTTTTTATATGACCACGAGTACGGTCGCGGCATTTTCACTTTGCAGCGCACCAAACCCCAGGGCCATGTCGGCTGCGAGGAAATCTCATTCTTTTCGCGGATCCTGCCCCACTTGCAGCGTGCAGGACATATCGGCCGGTGCCTTGAGCAACAAGCCTTGTGGCGCCTCGCCGACGGCGACGCCTTCGATCAGCTTTCCGCGGGGATTATTCTCACCGACACCGACGGCCGCATCCAACTCATCAATCAAACGGCTGAAGCGATCATCGGCCGTCGCGATGGATTGACTGTACGCCAACAACGTTTGGTCGTACGCCGCTCTCAGGAAACACGGGACCTCGAAGCGGTTATTCAGAGAGCCTGTAAAACGCCGCCGCTTGATGGTCTACCAACGACGCTGCGTATCTCACGCGGCCTAGATGAACACCCCTACGTCGTTGCGATCGCATCGGTCTCGGCTCGGGTTGCCACATTCTCTTTGCCCGGCCCCGGCGCGATAGTGGTTATTACCGACCCCAGCCGAAAAACCGCACTCAATGAACGAGCTCTCGCTTCGCTATACGGTCTAACTGCCGCCGAAGCGAAACTTGCTATCGCACTCTCTAGTGGCCTGAACTTGGCTGAGTACGCAGAACGCTCGGGTATTGCGATTGCGACCGCACGGGTCCATCTGCGCCATGCGATGGATAAGACCGGCGTGCACCGGCAGGCGGATCTCGTTCGTCTCACTTTCCTGGTAGAAGCCGGCGCCTCAACACGTGAGCAATAGATTTGACGGCGGTGCCGATGATTAATAAGGCAGTCATCCATGCGTTTTGCGGCGTCTTGGCTGCAAGTCTAGCCGCGTTGCAAGCGCCCCTTTATGCGCAGGAGATATTCCAGTCTGAGCGGCATAACTTTCAGGTCATCAAAGTGGCGGGCGGCCTCGATCATCCCTGGAGCCTGGCGTTTCTTCCCGATGGTCGGATGATGGTCACCGAACGCCGCGGACGCTTGCGTCTCATCGAGAATGGAAAGCTCGTGCGCAAGGCGGTGGCCGGATTGCCAAATAACATTACTTCGGATGGACAAGGCGGTCTTCTCGATATTGTCGTGCACCCGAATTTTGCCGCCAACCGATTGGTCTATTTGTCCTACGCGGGAAAACGTAGCGGCCGCGTCGGAACCGAAGTTGTGCGGGCGGTTTTCACCGGTGATCGCCTGACCAATGCGACGGTAATCTTCCGGGCATTGCCCAAATCGAGTGGCGGGAGCCACTTCGGCTCACGGCTACTAATCTCGGATGATGGCTTCGTCTACATCACTCTCGGCGACCGCGCCGAGCGTACCAGCGCTCAAGATCTGAACGACCATCGCGGCAGCGTCATCCGACTACGGGTTGACGGGAGCGTGCCGCGCGACAATCCGTTCACGGCGAATAACGAAGCGCGACCGGAAATTTTCACCCTCGGCAATCGCAACGTTCAAGGTATCGCGCTGCAACCGGGTAGCGGTTTGGTATGGATGCACGAACATGGCCCTCGTGGCGGGGACGAAATCAACATCGTCAAGGCCGGCGCAAACTACGGCTGGCCTGTCGTCAGCTACGGCATCAACTATGACGGCTCGACGATCTCGAAGCAGCCGACCCATCCGGGCGTGGAGCCGCCGGTGTATTACTGGGTGCCGTCGATTGCGCCGTCGGGCATGGCGTTCTACGACGGCGACAAGTTTCCCAACTGGCGCGGCAATATGTTGGTGGGGGCCCTCAAAGACCGGCTCTTAGTACGGCTCGAAATAGAGGGGCGTAAGATCGTTCACGAGGAACGCCTATTGCGCCGCAAGTTGGACCGCATTCGCGACGTGCGGCAAGGACCGGATGGCTTCATCTACCTGCTGAACGACTCGTCTCGCGGCGGCATATACCGCCTCGAACCGGCCGACTGAGGCGCGGAGAGCATGTAGCCCCGCTTGCCCTACTTTGCGTGGGGCTGCATCTCCGGGCGCGCACTCTCGAACGCGTCAAACGCGACCCACGCTGCCTCGAAGCTACTCCGCCACGTTGGGAACCTGCCACGAATTGACGTAGTCGTCCCACTCGATGGCTTCCGCGCCGGGCGCCAAGTCCAACGCATCACGGGTATCCACCATGACCGCCACCTCATCCGTTTCAGTTTTGGACTGGCGCGCACCAGTGGCGAACGCTTTGGGATGCGGACCATGGGGAAAACCGGCCGGGTGGAAGCTAATCATTCCTGGGTGGATATTGTCACGACTGAAGAAATCACCGGCATGGTAGAAGATCACTTCATCGTAGTCGGCGTTGGAATGATAGAACGGCACCCGCAACGCGTCCGCGTCCGATTCCAAAGGCCGCGGAACGAACGTGCAGACGACGAACCGATTTGCCTGGAATGTCGTGTGGACTGACGGCGGCAAGTGGTAGCGGTGGCTCATCAATGGACGCATATCTCGCCAGTTGATCCGAGCGGGCAATAGGGTCCCTTTCCAACCCACCGCATCGAGCGGGTTGTAGGGATAAGTCACGGTACTGATCGCCCCCCGCCGTTTCAGCTTGAGCCGCCATTCCGTGTCACCCTGCTGGGCGGTAAACCGGTCGTTAATAGCGGGAACGTCGAGCATTGCAGGATCAAAAATTGCGTGCTCGCCCACCATGCCCTTGTCGGGAAGGCAATAAGAATCGTCGGTCGCTTCGATCATTAGCATTGTCGTCAGCGCCGTGGTTTCGATGCGTCACACATGGTGCCGCGCGGCAGTACGATGTAGTCACCGTCGCGATAGCTGAGGTGCCCGAAATCACAGTAAAGTTCCCCGGCCCCCGCATGGACGAACAGAAGCTCGTCACCGTCGCCGTTGCGTACGAGATGGTCCATGGCGCCATCGGCACGCCACAGGCGATAGTCGACGTGCACATTGGAGAGAAGCCGCACAAGCATCCCATGGTGAAGCGGCAACGCCGGTCAGGCCGGTGGTGTCGAAGGCTCGCGGGCGCGTAGGTCCTTCCCAATTGCTCCACCGGTTGGGGGGTGTGCGTGATAGATGTGCGTTGCCGCACCGAAAAAACCTTCGCGCCCGACTTCTCGCTCGTAGGTGCCGGCAGGCAAGTTGGCGTGCGCCTGCTGCGAGGTGCGGCCCTCCATGCGTGGAAATGTAATCGGGTGGTCTATCGTCGACCTCACTGTGGTTGCAGGACGCCGCGCTCGATCTGATCGCGCTCGATCGCTTCAAACAATGCCTGGAAATTTTCCTCGCCAAAGCCCTCATCGCCCTTACGCTGGATCATTTCAAAGAATATTGGTCCGATCTGGTTCTCGGTAAATATCTGCAACAGAAGAGCTCTGCCCTTGGCAGTCGTTCTATCAATCAGAACCTGCTTGGCGCGCAGACGCTCGATATCTTCGTCGTGACCCGGAAGGCGTTCGTCGATCGCGTTGTAATAGGCATCCGGGGTCGTAAGGAACTTAACGCCACCGTCATTCAAGGCATCGACGGTCGCAAAAATATCCGACGATCAGAGAGCAATGTGCTGGATCCCCTCGCCTTTGTACGCTTCGAGGTACTCCGCGATCTGGGATCGATTGTCGGCGGATTCATTAATTGGAATGCGAATCTTTCCGCACGGACTTGCCATCGCGCGGCTACGCAAAGCAGTTTGTTGTCCCTCGATATCGAAAAAGCGAATTTCGCGAAAATTGAAGATGCGCTCGTAGAACTCCGCCTAGTGACCCATGCGCCCCTGGTGAACGTTGTGGGTGAGATGATCGATCGATTGGATAGCGGTTTACGTTGTCGCGGGAGCAGTATTCGTCGGCGTGAAATCGACGTCGTAGATTGTCCTGTCGCCGTAGCGGTCAACGAGGTAGATCAGACTGCCGCCAATCCCCTCGATCGCCGGGATATTAAGCTCCATCGGACCGACCGACCCTTGGTATGGTTTGGCACCGAGTTCGACCGCACGATCGAACGCCGCCGCCGCGTCGGCCACGCGAAACGCCATTGCACAGGCACTCGGCCCGTGCACCTTTGCGAAAGCTCGAGCAAAGCTATCCGGCTCGGCATTGACGATAAAATTGACGTCGCCCTGCCGGAATAGCGTCACGTCTTTTGAACGATGCCGCGCGACAACGGGAAACCCCATTGCTTCGAACAGCCGAGTCAGGTGCGTTGGATCCGGTGCGGTGTATTCGATAAATTCGAATCCATCGGTACCCATCGGGTTATCTACGTTCAAATCTGGTGTTCGCACCATTTGGGCCTCCTTTCGCAAAGCACTTTTCGAGCCCGATCCTAATTTCGACGATGCTTGACGTGCTGCCACGCCATCAATATAGTTTTATTTGAAACTAATAGACAACCAAAATTCTGGGTTTATGGTGGGGATAATATGCAACCTCTCCTCCTTGAGAACTTCCTGCCCTATCGTCTTTCAGTACTCACCAATAGGGTGAGCAGCGCACTCTCAAGCGTTTACGACGAACGTTACGACCTGACTATTTCCGAGTGGCGAGTGATGGCCACCCTCGGCCGTTATTCGAACTTGTCTCCCTCTGCCGTGTGCGCACTTACGGCGATGGACAAAGTTCAAGTCAGCAGAGCCATCAAAAGCCTGTTGGCGGCCGGACGTCTGTCACGCCGCGCGGACAAATCCGACGGCCGTCGGAGTCTTCTAAAGCTCAGCGCCAAAGGGCGCGCAATTTACCAAGCAATTGTTCCGGAAGCGGAGTCGTTCGAGCGGGATTTACGCAGCGCCCTCAGTGAAAACGAATGGGCAGCGTTTGATCTTTTGTTGGCCAAGCTCGATCAGCACACGCGTACCTGGCTCACACCAACGCCCGACCCCTAGCACCCGCTTTCCCCGACAACGGTTGGTCGGGGCTAGTCGATGAAGTAAGCGTCGGCGCGTTCGGTCGTTTTGCGTAGCCGTTTGGTAGGTGTTCGAACCAGCGCATACGCCAACAAATCTGCATCATCGAGTGCGCGATCAATCTCCTGCTTCGTGATGACGGAGCACGTCGTATCTTGAGCGGCGACTGCCGTCGCGGAGCGTGGTTCGTTGTCGATCAGAGCCACCTCACCAACGAAGTCACCGCGGCCCAAGGTATCGATCAGCACATCTTCACTGCCAACTTTGGATCGTATCGCGATGCTGCCGGATTTGATGATGTAGGCGCAGTCATTTGACGAATCACCCTTTTCGAAGAGCGTTTTCCCTTCGTCAAACCCGATCGTGACCAGGTCTTCGGTCTTAAGCATTCACTATTCCCTCACCGAGGTCGTCTATTTCTCGAACCCACCAGGATGTCGGCCAAACAGGAGGAAACCAGCGAGCGCGACCATCCCTGCCAACAAAAGAGGCACAGCGTTGGATGCGGACAGCGTGGAGATCAGGTCGGTTTGGTCGACCGCTACGACGACAATTGCGCCGGACAATCCTACGCACGCGGCTAGGCCAAAGCCAAAAGTTGCTACCAATCGCATGCTTTGCATGGGTTTCTCCCCTTGCTGGCACGATCTAGGCAGATCTCCAAGTGACGCTACACTAAAGTCCCTCCCCTATTCACCCTAGGTAGATTCCCTACTCTCTCAACTGGTACTGCAAACGTAGTCGTCCGGCTTTTCGAGGCTAGGCATCGGAGGTCCCGAATCGATGCAATAGTTTCGTCACGATACGAAAAGCGAGAATGGCGAGGAGAATTCCCGCCGTGTTAGCGAACGCGTCCGCCATGCTCATAACACGATCGGGAAAATAACTTTCCGCCACTTCTAAAGCCGCACCAAGGACACAGAGGCCGATACCGATCCCAATCTCCGAGCGCCATCCTGATCGTGAATAAGCAGGATAGCTCGCCGCCATCAGTACGAAGTACGCGGCTACATGTTGCCATTTGTCGAGGATCCCAGTTTGCGAAAAATATTGCTGTGGGACCAATGACACGCCGCAAACAGCGATCACCCCGAACCAGAAAACCAGTTTCCAGAGTGTCTGAAACATCAGCATGACGGTCGTTCCAACAATCCAGCAAACGGCTCCGCCCTCCGAGTGCCTATCTGTCTGGGGGAATGATTTCCTGAGTGCAAATTTGGTCGATCAAGTGGTCGCGTTTAAGGTCGGCGATATGCGCTCGTTTGTGGTCATTTGAAAGATTCGCGCCGATCCCCTGGGTCATCGCCATAATCAGGGTCCGGTCGCTCATATCGAGCCAATATGGACGGCGAATAAGCTTGCCGTTTTCGTCCCGCGCGAAGGGATCGTCAGTGTTTGCGCCAAGGTCAGGTTCGTAAAACTTCGCCATTTCATACCTACTGCTGGTGGCGCCTCAACCTGGCATTACCGGAGACATGGCGGCTGGTTGGCGCCGGGTGCACAATGTTGCCCGCCAAGCCCTAGATCAAGCCGCCTACCGGCGATGATGGATCCGCGTAGAGCTTTTTCGGCATGCGGCCCGCGAGATACGCCAATCGTCCCGCGTGTACAGCGTGCTTCATCGCCTTGGCCATCAGGATCGGGCTCTTGGCTTGGGCAATTGCGGTGTTCATCAAAACCCCATCGCAACCTAGCTCCATCGCCTCGCTGGCATCCGACGCAGTGCCGACGCCGGCATCGACCAGGACCGGCACAGTCGCTTCCTCAATGATCAAACGAATGTGGACTGGGTTCTGTATGCCGAGCCCAGACCCAATCGGTGCCCCCAGCGGCATGATCGCGCAACAACCGATCTCTTCTAATCGCTTGGCGGCTATCGGATCGTCGTTGCAGTAGACCATCACTTCAAAGCCTTCTTTGATCAGGGCCTCAGCCGCAGCCAGGGTTTCCGGCATGTTTGGATACAGTGTCTTTTGATCACCCAACACTTCCAATTTGACCAAATCCCAGCCACCGGCTTCGCGCGCCAACCGCAATGTGCGCACGGCATCATCGGCAGTAAAACAACCCGCCGTGTTGGGAAGGTAGGTATATTTCTTAGGGTCGACGTAATCGACCAGCATCGGCTGGGTGGGGTCGCTTACGTTTACGCGACGCACAGCCACCGTAACTATCTCCGCGCCTGAAGCTTCGAGTGCATCACGGGTTTCCTCGAAGTCCTTATACTTACCGGTACCAACGATAAGCCGGGAGCGAAAGCTTCGTCCCCCGACAACCAATTCGTCGGCATCATCGGCCGGCTCGATCTCAGCGACATGGGCACCGCCACCGATAAAATGGACGATTTCAATCTTATCGCCGTCGGTCAAAGCCTGGTGCCCATATTCAGACCGAGGGACAATTTCGAGATTGCGCTCAAGCGCAACCTTACGCTTATCGAGGCCAAGCGATTCCAGCAATTGATCGACTGTTATTCGCTCCGCGAACTCCCGGGGCTCGCCGTTGATCTGCAGTTGCATGATATTTCCTTCGCACGCCTAGCACCCATACATAGCGCGTACGCGACTGGTGTGAAATAGCGCCAATCGGACCGGGAGTATGGGTAGCTTTAGCCGCGCTTGCAACCACACCGACCGTGAACGCAAGCGTTGCGTATCGGTCTCGCTTGCGTTAATCGGGGGCGTTCACGAAAAAGATAATTGATCTGATGACCGCGAAAATCCTGGTCCTCAACGGACCTAATCTCAACCGCCTCGGCAAACGTGAACCCGAGATCTACGGTTCAGTTACGTTAGCCGACGTTGAAGGTCAAACTAAAGCCCGGGCGTCAACGCTCGGTCTTGAAATTGATTTTCGGCAAAGCAATAGCGAAGGTGAACTGGTCGATTGGATCCAGCAAGCCGACGGTCTGGCCGGCATTATTATCAACGCGGGTGGCTACAGCCACACGTCGGTGGCGATCCTTGATGCGTTGCGCGGCACTGATCTTCCAATTGTGGAAGTACACCTTTCCAACATCTATCAGCGCGAGGCGTATCGTCGCAGTTCCTTCATCAGTGAAGCCGCTAACGGTGTAATTTGCGGGTTTGGCGCCCAGGGCTATGAGCTAGCAGTCGAGGCGATGGCCGCCTTGCTGCACAAGGCTGCGTAGTGCGACCGCTGAAACCAAAGCCACTCCGCATCACCCCTGAGCTGCTGCTCGAAGCCTATCGTCACGGTCTGTTCCCAATGGCCGAGGATCGTCACGATTCGCGGCTTTACTGGATTGAGCCTGAGGTGCGCGGGATATTGCCCCTCGACGATGTGCACGTCCCCAAACGATTGGCCCGCAAAGTGCGCGCCGATCACTTCGATATCCGTATCAATACCGCGTTTGCCGATGTCATCGAGGGGTGTGCGACGGCGGCGCCGGGGCGATGGACGACGTGGATCAACGATGACATCATCGATCTTTATGATCAGCTTCACGAAATGGGCAAGGTTCATAGCGTTGAAGCATGGCGCGAGGGCCAATTGGTCGGTGGGCTCTACGGCGTCGCGATCGGTGCCGCCTTCTTTGGCGAAAGTATGTTCAGTCGTGAAACCGACGCCAGCAAGGTTGCGTTGCTCCACCTAATTGCCCGCCTTCGATACGGCCAATTCCGATTGCTCGACACCCAGTTCGTCACCAAACATCTTAGCCGTTTCGGCGCAATCGACTTACCGCGCGAACTCTACCGTACCCGACTTGGTGACGCTCTGGCGCATGAAGGAGACTTCTATTCGCTACCAGATCCGGTCTCAGGGATTACCGCCTTGCAGGCGATCACGCGCAAATCATAAACCGGATGCTCGAGCGCGTTGAGTGTCGGACTGGAGGCAAACATCCAACCGCCGAAAACGCGTACAGCCGGCTCGCCCGTTTTCAGTTCAAGGATCTCCAAGAACACCGACGTCTCAGGCGTTTCTTCCGGTGGCCGGGTCCGGCAATAGCGAGCTGTAATCTGTAGTGCACCAAAGCGGACAGGATGGTCGATCGGTGCGCTAATAGTTGAAATCCGCGCAGTGACCTTGTCGAGCCCCTGTAGAATGGCAGCCCGTTCGGCTTGTGCGAACGCGGCGTGAGAAGTCAGCAAGCCGGCGAATATAAGAGCCGATACAGCCGCGCGATGCTTAGTCAACATGGGCGCTAAACCGTAGCCGTACATAGTCGAGCGTCCAGTTACCCGCGTCATGGCTCAAGTGTGGACGCAAGGAATCGGCGACCTCGGCAATGACGACCGCTCGCTCGGCGGTGTCGACCTGCCTTAGAAAGGTTTCAGCGAAGGTCGCAAGCCAACCCTCAATATCGCTGTCGATCGGGGTTGGGCGCTCGAACGATTCGATCGCATCGACGATAAAACCGGCCTCATCGAGGAACTGGCGGTACATATTGGGCGTGGGGAAATACCAGGGGTTGGCAGCCTTCCCATCGAGTCCACGCCGATCGAGCGCCGCTTCGAGCGCCGCCGCCTCGAAAGCAACGTTACCCGCACCTCCCATATCGGCGACAAACCGCCCGCCTGGGCGAAGGGCGTGCCTCACGCCGCGAAGAACAGGTTGCGGAGGCTTCATCCAATGGAGCGCGGCATGGGAGAAAACCAAATCGAATTCGCGATCGAACGCGAGTTCACGACCATCGACAACACGCGCATCCAGCCCCTTATCTTTTGCGGCAGCAATCAATTCAGGGCTCGCGTCGACGCCGACAACCGTGGCGCCGCGCTCCACCAAGCGGCGCGATAGGACGCCGTCGCCACAGCCCAGATCGAGCACGTCGAGCCCATCGAGAGGCCCAAGCGCGTCTACCCATGCCACCCCTTGGTGCGGAACAAATGAAGCGTGGCTCGCGTATAGGTCGGCGGACCAACTCTGAGTGGGACTGCCTGTCACGTGACACGATTTACTATTCTTTGGATTCGCCTTGGCTGAAGATCAGCTGGCCGATCAAATTCTCCAGGCTCACCGGCGATTGCGTGAAGCGGATTTCGTCGCCCGCTTCCAACACCTCGTCTTCGCCACCCGGGACCAGCGATAAGTATTTGCTGCCAAGAAGACCGTCGCTAATGATCTCCGCAGACGAATCCACCGGCAGCTTGATCATCGGGTCGACGCTCATTCGGATCACCGCCAAGTACGTTTCTGGTTCAAGTTCCGCGCCAATGATCGTGCCGACCTTGATTCCGCCAAGGCGGACGTCGCCGCCAACCACGACGCCATCAATTCGATCAAACTTCGCGCTCACTTCGTAACCCGCAACGGCGGCAACGTTAGTTGAGGAATAGGCAAATACCAGAAAACCAGCTGCAACCGCCAAGACCACAGCGCCGAGCAGCGCTTCAACTACATTGCCCCGCATTTGGATGCGCCTTTCGTCGTTATTTTGCGATCAAACCGGCCGCCAGGGTTCGTAGTCGCCAGTTGCCCGATCTCGCTGTCCCGGGCCAGTGATGTCGCCCGGCGGACGATATGCGGCCGCTGTGCCAGTAAGATTGGGGCGGTGTTCCTTCTCCCACTCATAGGCCGACTGCGGCTCGAGCGGCGCGGTCGCGACGGTATGATGAAGCCACGCATTCCACAGCGGCGGCACCCCCGATGCTTCGGCCTCGCCTGCATAGAGCACCCAGCGCCGGGGACCATTCTTTTCTTTGAAATAGAGATTGCCAAACTGATCGGTGCCGACCTTTTGACCATGCCGCCACGTAAAAAACCGGGTCCACGGTGTGGCGCCGTTCCACCAGGTAAATATTTGGCTCAGCAAACCCATAACAACAATCTCACTCGGTGAAAGCCTCTGAATTTGGCATTTCATGCCCACATTTGGCGCGACTATCGCACTCGGGATAGCGATCGTCC
>Ga0114999_10007487_pt1 | contig 12382 bp, 11 predicted proteins | sample ArcticOcean_MG_C_3_FD_89820 | JGI IMG/M metagenome (GOLD analysis project Ga0114999, IMG submission 89820) | Marine microbial communities from western Arctic Ocean - ArcticOcean_MG_CB8_126 | ecosystem: Environmental > Aquatic > Marine > Oceanic | place: Arctic Ocean: Canada Basin | collected...
CCTTTTTATCGTCAGGAGGCCGTCATGTCTTTTTCTTTTTTTTAAATACTGTTACCCCTTTTTGAACCAGGCCCATTTTTTGAATCAGTATGATTCATCGCACCGTATTCGTTTAGATCGAACGTATCGCATGAACGAGGATTTGTGCCATTTTCCGAGCCAGATGTGGTATAATGGCGCGCTTCGATCCGATGCGCACAATGCGCACAATCGACTGGTGTTACAAAAGGTGAAGCACACCGATCTTTTAGATCGTGTTCTTGACCCAGAAAACCCCGTTTCATTGCTTATTGTAGATCATCACGACCACCATCAGAAATCAGATGAAGAAGTTGAGATTATTTCTCAACTTGCATACCGTTTAATGACCGAACACCATTTGGACCCCGACCAGATCGCCTTGATTTCTCCCCATCGGGCACAAAACAATGCCACAGCAGATCGGCTAACAACACTGCTTGGAGACCCTGCATCGAAACTCCCTTTGATTGATACTGTAGAACGCGTTCAAGGTGCAGAACGCGATGTGATTTTGTATGCCTTTACCACATCGGATCTTGATTATGTGACCCGTCCGTTTATAAACAATCCAAATCGTTTTAATGTGGCCATCACACGGGCCAAACAAAAGCTTATTGTGGTGGGAAGCAAAGCATTTTTTGCCGCTGTTCCACAAACAGAAGAGGCATTAAAAGCTAATCGTTGTTTTAAAGCATTTTATGAATTTTGCAAAGAACGAAATAGTCTCTTTTTTTTGGATTAAAGGTAGGGTTTAAACATAATAGGAATATTCATCGATGATTTCGGCACGCATATATCGCCCCTTCGAATCTGCGGCTAAAAGACCTTTGTAAACCTTGGGCGGAACGTCCTCGTAGCAGTTAAGTCTCGCCGCTGTTAAAAACGACTTCCAAAATACGTGTTTTGGCGTTATACCCTACAGCTTGGATCATGCTTGATTCAACGTAAGTCAACTTGGCCATAAATACCTCTATTGCAAAAGTCTGTGCTCATTTGGGAGTGGCTAAATTTATGGATGTTGCGATAGGTTTGTCAACTGTTCAAATAATGTTTGGCCAAATCAGCTTGAGAATTGGCCAGGCCCTCATCAAGAATTCTCTTGAAGTGTTGAGCTCTTTTGATGATATTGGGTGTCGCAATATCAGTAATAGGTGATGTAGTGACAGTCTGTTGTCCAATGTGATAAATCGTTGTATTGATCTTACGAATAGGATAGATTTTAAACTGATCCCAGGCACTTAGTGTTTCGTTATATGTATCTCTTGGATTACCAATTTTTATTTTCAGTGATTTACCCCAAATCTAAAGCACAGATTTGGGGGTATTGTGCTTTAGAAAGCCTGTTGACAAACCCTATAAGCCATTGTATATTTTGGCTGGGGCTATGGGATGGCCCAATTGGGATCCTCGAGCATACTAGGGGTGGGATGCCGAGGATCCCGTTTTTTATATCCAGCACAGTTTTTGTGCTGGATATTTTTTTGTACCCTATCTGAAAATAGAATGTTAATTTCCATCACCGAAAAAGGAGACTAAACCCCTGTTTTTATTTTTATAGAGAGTTTAATGGAATACCATTAAACTGTAAAAAAATACTTGACACCTGCACTTTTGTTTAGTATTTTTGGATACGTAAAAGTTCTGTGAAATCATCTTTTAGAGGAGGTGACACATGGCAGAAGTTGCAGAGGTAAATGGTAGGTTGGAAGAGGCGGGCATGCTTGCTGATTTGAGTCGTGATCTGCTCAAAGTTGCCGAACGCATTCAAGCCGAGTTGGACGGGATAGGTTTTGGCATCATTACGCCTGAAGTGTTGTCAAAAGTTGAAGCTGCCGAAGACGCGGTTGATGTGTTGGCACAAGATTTGAGTCGTGGCGCAGGGGAACTCACCGAATGGCATCGGGCTTTAATAGAATATGAATCCGCGTGGCATCAGGTAATTGCTTCTTTGGGGACACGGCGCAACTAAACAAGTGACATAATCATTACGTTCGTTTTCAGCGGTAATGGCTATCCGTGGGGCCGCTGAGCATACATAATAGCAAGGAGAGAATTTCATGGCCAAAATGATTGAGGATGTTAAGAAACAGCTTGCAGAATCTGAAGGTTTCCCCGTTGAAAAAATCGATGAATTTGTGGCATTTATTAATGATGAGCCTTATATCACCTCCTCTGGGTTACAGTATAAAATGCTACAAACATATAAGGTCGGGAAATTTGCAGTTCAAGCTATGATGCCTTCGCCGGAAGAATACGCCCTCTTGCGGCGCATGATGGGTTTAAAAGATGAAGACCCTTTGGTTGTGATGCGTGGGGAAGTGTGGGTCGAAGGTTTTGAGCGGCCTTTTGTAGACTATGGGACCACAACACCCAAGAATTTGCGAGGCTTTGTTCGTTTTACTGATTATCCCTTAGAGATGGCAACCCGCAGAGCAACCAATCGGGCGATGCGACTGGCAACGGCAACGGGTTTGTGCTCTATTGATGAGATTAAAGAACCGACCCCTGAACAATCGGTTGATACGGAAGCAACACAAGGGCAGATTGATCTGATTCGCAACTTGGGGCGCAATACGTTGTTGACGGAAGTGGAACGTATCCGTATTGAGACACATATCACCGATGGTCTCGGCAAACGGCAAGCATCTGAGTTGATTGACCGCATTAAAACCAAGCTCGACGCACGAAGAACCAGTAATGCCCCGGCATCTTCTGTGGCGGCATAAAAGGTTGGATATACGCCGGTAGATCGCGCGGCGACCTGTTCTTCGTCAAGGGGAGAGGGGGAAGGATAGCATCGCGCGATCTATCTGGCATTGTTGCAAAAGCGAAGGTTCGAGAGAACCTTCGCTTTTGTTGTTTTAGGTTGCGAGGTCAGTCATGTCTTCGAAGTTCTTATCGGTTTCCACGGTTAAACCTTTCGAGAATTTGGGTTGACGGTGGCCACCGCGAAAAAGTATATTGTATTTTAATGGATAAATAAAATTTATCATTTCTATTTTAAAGATTTGGATAATTCATAGAGGTCGCAATGGATATCGATCAGATGCGCGGTTTTTTGGAAACGGCTCGAGAAAGAAGTTTTACCAAAGCCGCCGCAAAACTTTTTTAACCCAGCCCGCTGTGAGTTTACAGGTTAAAGCATTAGAAACAGAGTTGGGAATTCGGCTTTTTGAGCGGCAAGGAAAGCAAGTGTTGCTCACTGATGCGGGGCGGTTATTATATGAACGATCTGAAGAAGTGCTGGATTTGGTTGCGCGGGTGTACCAAGACATCGCGTCTTTGGGTGAGTTGAAGACGGGTCGCTTGCGTGTGGGCACGAGCGATACCAATTGTGCATATGTGCTGCCGCCAGTGGTTAAGGCTTTCCGAGAAGCCTATCCGGGTATTGATCTACGCCTAACAGATCGCATGTCTGCGGAAGTGGTACGTTTGGTTTTTGAAGGTGGTGTCGATTTTGGTTTGGCGACGTTGCCTGTGGCAGAATCACGGGTGACAACAGAATTTTTGTTTGTAAGAGATGATGTTGTCATTTGTCCTATGGGCCACCCATTGACACTGCTTGGCCAAATATCTTTACATCAAGTTATTGCATATCCGATGTTGATGTTGGAACAAGGTAGCACGAGTCGCGCACTGCTGGATCGGGTATTGCACCAAGCAGGTTTGACGGCACAAGTTGCTATGGAATTGGGTAGTATTGAGGTCATGAAACGGTTTGTCGAAATTGGATTGGGAGTGGCATTGGTGCCTGAAGTGGCTGTTCGGGAGGAAGTACTTGCCAAGCGAATCGCAGCAGTGCGGGTTGTTGATCTTCCTGTTCGAGAAGTAGGTCTGGTACAAAGGCGCAGTGGTCATTTATCGAGGGCCGCAGAAGTATTTTTAGAGTTTCTGAAAGCACACCTAGTGACTCATTTTCCAGTACAAGGTGATTGAAATGGCCTATGAGCACAACCTGCCTTTTGATGTGGGCGAATTGAACGGTTGGTTAGAGGGTGTGTATGATTTGGTTGTTGAACACCTTGACGTGCGCCCAGGTTATATGAGCACTGTCGTATTTGTCGACACTTCGTCAGGGCGTTTTGTTTTAAAGTGTGTAAAAAATAATACGGGTGTTGAGGCACGATTGAAGGCACAAATTGCTCTAGTAGGTCATCTTAAATTAAAAAAAATGCTTGTGGCTGATTGTGTGGTGGGACGTGATCAAAAACGTGTATTTATTGTAGGCAAGTATTCAATGTCTATGTGGACATTTTTAGTGGGAGATGTTTTTACATCGGGGAATCAGCGGCAAATTGTGGCAACTGGTACCATGTTGGGGAAAATGCATCGGGTTGTTTCTGGTTGGGAAACAGCGCCAAGTAATATGCGATCTCTTGGGTGGCCTGAACGGGTGTCGCAACTGAAATCTGAGTGGCGCGTTCTTATTGATTCAGGTGCACAAGGAAAAGCATTGGTTGATTGTTTACACGGGCATTTGGCACAATGGGACGCCCCGATAGAAGACGGGCCACGTATTGTGGTTCACAACGATTTTCGGGCACAGAACCTGCTCTTTCAGGGAGACACCGTTTCTGGTATCTTAGATTTAGACGAGGTGTGTCTTGGTTTTCGCATTTTTGACGTGGCATATAGCTTGGCCTTTTTTCAAGCTGTCGTTGCCGATAGACCTCTAAATGAGTCCGAGATGCTTGCGTTTCTACAAGGGTATCATCAGATATTCCCTTTTGACACACCTGAATTATCTAATCTGTCGTGTTGGTTAGGGCTCGCGTTGCTTAAAGGGTTAACGCTTTGGGGGCGCATTTGTTATGTAGATCAGGTAAATTTCCAAACGCAAGCGTGGATTGATACATATTTGCCTTTGTTGGAACGGGTTGATGATATTGGGTCTCATCTGCAATCTGGGTTGACTGGCTGAAGCTTGTATTTTTCGGTGGTTTTGCTTATCATACCTCTTCATTGCTGATGTCAATCATTTTGGGCTGGAGCTTGGTTATGAAAACATTTTTATTTTATGTTGCTGTCTGTTTGCAGGTTTGTATGTTGGTTGGCAATGTGCAAGCCAAGAAGGCTTCTCCTGAAGAAATTGCTCAAGCCGATGCGCGTCACTTGGAAGCGCAAGGGCATCTTGAAAAAAAAGAGTATGATCAAGCAATTGCCTCTTTTTTAGCTGCTACCAAACTCAATGAAGACCGCGTCCCATCTTATGTGGGGTTGGGACACGCGTATTTTGAGAGTGGAGATTTAAAAGCAGCAGAAAAAGCATTCAAAAAGGCTTTGCAAAAAGACAAAAAATATGCACCTGCATTTAATGGCTTGGGGTTGGTCTATACCCAAAAGAAGAACGCGTTGCGGCGCGCAATTGGTTATTTTCGGGACGCCAACCGGGCAGACAAAACCTATTCTGAAGCCCAGTACAATTTGGCAAAGACACTTGAAGCATTTGGCAGTACGGAGACCTTGAAAGAGTATCGCAATGTTTTGGAGATTGACCCCAAACATCACGACGCACATTATCGCATTGGCAGATTGTTGCTGAGTGGTAGAGAATATGAAGAAGCTGTTCAGGCTTTTCGCGATCAACTGGCGGTTTTTGAAGACCACCATAGTGCGCGTTTGCAATTGGGAAGTTTGCTCAAAGGACTTGGACAAACCGATGAGGCTGTAACGCATCTGGCACAGGTGGCAGCCCATGGGGGTGAATTTCAACGCAAGGGTGTGTTGGAATTGGCGCAGGTATTTCAAAAGCGCCGAGAATTTGATAAGGCAAGCAAACTGTTTGATGCTTATATCAAAGGATTGACCGAAGATGAACAAGGCATCTATTACGATTTGGCGTATGTGGCACGTGGCCCTGTTGTTGAGGCATTTAAAAAAGCCGATAGCTTTGCAGAAAAGAAACGGCAGTTTGATGATTTTTGGCAGCGTTTAGATCCTGCCCCTGCGAGTGAGGCCAACGAACGGCAGCTGGAATATTATCGGCGTGTATCCTTTGCCCGAGAATTTTTTGGTCAACACCGACAGCCCTGGGATGATCGAGGTGAGGCTTTTATTCGATATGGTGACCCCGCTCATATTAGCCGTTCAAATAGCATTAATATTGAACTGGATCCTCAAGTTATCGCTGTTAAAAATAGATTGATTGCACTGGCGGGCAATGCCGCTATGTCTTTGGCTCAAGATCGTCTTACTGTGGTTGCTTCGGGTATGTCTGATCCAACCTCACTGATGAGTAATAAAGATCGGGCAAATGAAGAGCGGGCTGCTGATGTGAATTTTATGGGGTGGCCAGTATATCCTATCCCTATGGATGTGCGCTGGGAATACTGGATTTATACCAACGTACCGGGTGGTATGGAAGTGACGTTTGTGCAGACCAATTATCCTGGACCTTATGACTATGCGGAGATGCCTTTGGGTACGGGTAACACCGCGCGAATTTGGCAAGACTTGAACCCTGAAATGGTTATGGCCAATATTTCTGCACGTAGGCCAACCACATATCGGCCCGATTTTGCAACGGGTCCCTTGAATTTCCATTTTTATACAGCGGCTTTTCGTGGCGAAGATGGCCAGTCTGCGTTGGAAGTTTATTATGGCATTCCCACATCTGAGTTTGATTACGTTACGGGCGAAGATGGTCAGCAAGTGGCCCTATTAGACCGCGGCGTGGCTGTTTATGACGGTGAGGGCAAGCTGGTCTATCGCAACAGCGAAAAGATGATATTTGCAGCCCCAAGCGGGGTAGATCAAAGTTCTGCTTCTTTGGTTCCTGCATTGGATCGCATCCTTTTGCCGCCTGGCAATTATCGGGTGAATTTGCAGGTGTTGGATCGCACATCGGGTAAGTCTCAGGTTTATAACCAGAATCGTGGGATCCCAGATTTTGGTTTAGACGAAACGTTAAAGGTCAGTGATGTTGAACTGGCAGCCTCGATTGATGTGACGGATAAAGGTCGTTTCCAAAAAGGGGATGTATCGGTCATTCCCCTGGCGTCTCTGGCGTATCAGCCTGCACAACCCGTGTTTATCTATTTTGAGTTATATAATTTGGCGGCGGACGCCTTTGGCCAGACAAAATATCGTGTTTCTTATGAGGTGCGATCACAAGACCAAAAGACTGTGGGGGCTCGTATTTTGGGTGGTGTGGGCAAATTGTTAGGGCAAAAAAGTGGCGAGGGCGTGATTACAATTGATTATGAACAGGTGGGTACTGAAACTCAGGAACAGGCGTATTTGGAATTGGATTTGTCAAATACCGAACCCGGGGTTCAATTGCTCAAAGTCTTGGTGACAGATCAAAACAGTGGACAGACCGTGGGTGTGTCTACAACGTTTACGGTTCGGTAAGATGCCCCATTTTTTTCTTGGATTGTACCTGGGCAGTTGGCTGGAATGGGTCGGCCCGGATGTGGGTTGGAGTTGGCGGGGCAAATGATGCCTTATGAGCAAAGCTTTTTATCATGGGTGATGCATTCGCAAACGCTTCAGTCAGATCGGCAAAAGCTTGCACGGAGGATTAGTTTACCCGGGGCCAAATCCCAACTGATTGAACGACGGATGGTTGACCTCTACAACAAGTTTGGTAGTGTTTGGCCAGTCTTAGATGGATATACCGAGGGTTTTGGAAATGATGGCCAGCCGGTTGATCGGTTTAAACTTGGGACAGAACTCTTAGAAGCTGATCTCACCTTTTGGTGCAAGAGGGTGTTAATACAATTGTGTCCCTAACTGAGACGTCCTTGAATGAAGAGATCGTTGGGCAATTTGGATTTGAAACTTTGCACATGCCGGTCCCTGATCGGCACGCACCAAAACCCGAGCAAATTGATACTTTGATGGCTTTCTTGGATGAAAAATTGGGTGCAGGGCGCAGCGTGATGGTTCATTGTTTGGGGGGATACGGGCGAACGGGTACGATGCTGGTGTGTTATCTGATTTATTGCGGTGCAACGGCTGATGAGGCCCTTGCCGAAATACGCCGTTTACGACCTTTGTCTGTTGAGACCGAAGAACGGGAACTGGCGGTTTATGCCTATGAGGAGCGGATCAGATGAGTGATTTTTCTGTGGAGACAATGCGAGGACATGCACGTGAATTGTTTGATGCTTCGATTCAGGCTGTTGATGCCGAGCAGTGTGTCCGGCGTTTCGTGAGCTTAGATGGTGCCCAATTGCATATTGGTGGTCAAGATTACGATTTGTCTCTATACGATCGCTTATTGGTCGTAGGAATGGGTAAGGCCTCACCGCAGATGGGGGTTGCTTTAGAAGATATTTTGGGAGATAGAATAAGTGGTGGGTTGATCAATACAAAGTATGAACACGGCGAGGCTCTTAAACATATTGAGATTGTTGAATGTGGGCATCCGGTGCCCGACAAAGCAGGGGTAGCGGGTACGAATCGAATATTGGCAATGTTGGAAGCGGCCGATGCGAAGACGTTGGTGATTTGTGTCATTTCTGGTGGTGGGTCGGCATTGACACCTGCACCGGTGGATGGGATTGCGCTGGTAGACAAACAAGAGACGACCCGGTTGTTGCTTGAATGTGGTGCCAATATTGTTGAGCTCAATGCGGTTCGTAAACACCTTTCGCGTATAAAAGGGGGTGGGATGGCTCGCGTGGCTTTTCCTGCAAGGGTTGTGGCACTGATGCTCTCTGATGTGATTGGCGATCCAATGGATGTGATTGCTTCTGGGCCGACAGTGCCAGATACATCAACATTTCAAACTTGTATGGACATTTTCGACAAATACGATTTGATTCATCAGGTACCCGATGCAGTGAGAACGCGTTTTGAAGCAGGGATTGCAGGTGAAATTGATGATACACCTAAGCCGGGTGATGACGCTCTGTCAAAAGTTCAAAATCTGGTGGTAGGCAGCAATGGCCTTGCGGTGTCGGCGGCAGCAGAAAAGGCTAAGGCATTGGGATATAACACATTGGTGTTGTCAACCCGAGTAGAAGGTGAAGCGCGCGAGGTTGCCTATGTGTATGCAGGCATTGCAAAAGAGATTGTCAAAACTGGTCAGCCGATTAAAGCACCCGCGTGTGTGATTTCGGGTGGCGAAACAACGGTATTGGTGCGTGGCAAAGGCAAGGGGGGGCGCAATCAAGAATTGGCGCTCTCGGCTGCGATTCAACTGGCGGGTTGGGATGATGTGGTGGTGGTCAGTGGAGGCACGGATGGCACGGATGGGCCTACGGACGCTGCGGGGGCTATTGCTGATGGACAGACGATCGCGCGTGCCACTGAAAAAAATATATCGGCATTGGCACATTTAAAAAATAATGATGCGTATCACTTTTTCAAGCCATTAGATGACTTGATTATAACGGGTGCTACCGGAACCAATGTGGCCGATGTGGCGTTTGTGATGGTGGGGACGGGCAAGGGATAATTATTCGCTACGCTCGTGAGCTTACAATGGACAATTAAGAAAAACGGTTAAGAACACGGTGGTTTTTAGATTTTTGCGTGGGAATGGGTTATGTTTCGCGGTTGACGATGGTGATACCTGCGCCAACTAAGGCAAGGCTTAATAGGATGCCAGGTGAGATGGGATCGCCCAAGAGTTGGTTGCTGATGATGACTCCGATGACGGGTGTGATGAACCCAAATACAGCGAGTCTGCTTGCTGAATAGCGTTGTAATAGGCTGGTAAGTAGAATAAAACAGAAACCTGCAACAACAAGCCCTTGGTATAAAACGCCGCTCAGTATGCGCATGTCAATGTGGAGGGTCTGTGTTTCAATGAGCGCACTGAGTGCAAAGAAGATGGGTAAACTGGGTAAAGCTTGCCAGATGAGTACTTTGCCGGGATGCATGTTTTGAGTGAGGCGTTTGAGATAGATCTGCCGAGCCCCTAAAAGCATAGCACTGCACAGCACCAAGACATCGCCAAAGAGATATTGAAATTCACTGAGCACCAGGCTTTCTGCAAAGACGGAGATCACGCCCCCAAAAGCGAGAACCATACCTGTGATTTTGGTTGAACTGATGCGGTCATTTGGGATAAAGAAGTGTGCAAAGAGCGTGGTGAAAAATGGGTAGGCTGAAATAAAGATGGTTGAGCGACTGGCGAGGGTATGGGCGGTGCCTGCATTGAGCAAGTAGATTTGCGTGAGGAAGATGAGAACGAGACCCGCGATGCCTTTGCGCTCATTGGGATGAAGCCGAAGCGAAAGGCCTAACACTTTGGCCCAAATCAAAACAACCAAGCCGCCTAAAAAAAATCGGACGCCTGCCAAGCACAGAGGGGGAATACCCGCTAAGGCAAGTTTGATAGAAACAGAGTTTCCGCCCCATAAGATGGCGGTCAGTAGGTTGAGTGATGCAGCGCGTATATTGAGGCGGTCGTTACGCACATTCATGATTTGGCTCTGTGTGCGCGCAAAAGAACGATCGTTAAGGGAAGCAATAGCCACATGATTTGTGCGGTGGGTGTGAATGTACCAATGACCCCAATGCACCCTGAAACGATGAGGCCTTGGCAAAAGTGGTGTTTGTTTTGTGGTGTCACAAAAGGTAGTTGGTTTATAAGAAGGTTGGGCAATCCTTGGGGTTGCTGGGGTGCATAATATCCAATGAGTATGCAGGCCCAGGATATCACCCCAATCTCAACGTTGGCATCGGGTGATAACCAGCTCAATCTCACGCCCAATTCACGAAGGTGTGCATGATTACAAATTAAGAACGCGGCATCTTGCAAGGGTTGAAGCAAACCCACCTCATCCAATTGAGCGGCACGGCGTTTGTCAGCAAATGCGATAAACCGAAAAAAGGTATAAAAAATAACAATCGCTGCAGTAAACCGATAAACCACATAGGGGTGTGTATAGGGCAGGTGGCTTTCTGCGCCAAGGGCTGTGACACCCGTAAGCAATAATGCAATCATTGGAATGCGTTGTGATTTGAATGTGCGCATAAAGTATCTGGCCTAACCGAGTCTGTTTTTTAAGGATTGTGGATTATATAGGCTTATCATGACCTTGTCAAGGATGGAGGACTGATTTTGAAACGGTGGATTTTTATTCTATTTATGTGTGTGGTGGGGCTTGCATCTCAGGCAGATGCGCGAGAGTTTCTCACAGAAGTTGAAGAACATTACAATAAGGGCAGACTAAAAGAGGCTTTGGGTGTTGCGCAAGCCTTTGCACAAGCGCACCCAGATAGTATTGATGCGCAAGGAATTTTGGGGACGCTCTCTGCCGAAATGGGACAATGGCAAGGGGCCGTATCTGCATTTCTGCGTTTGATTGCACTCAAACCCACCACGGCACGGGGTTATCGTGATCTGTCTGTTGTTTATGCACAACAAGGTAAAGTTCAAGAGGCATTGGCAACTTTGGAGGACGGCATTGCCAAGAGTGAACAGCCGGAAGTGTTATTGGCTGAGCGCTCTTCTTTACATGCCGATTTGGGTAATGCCCAACTGGCTGTTGCCGATTTGGAAAACGCGATCTCGCGTGCACCCAGGTTTAGAGATTCTTATCAACAATTGGCCCTTTTACAAATTGCGTTGAAAGATACAGCAAAAGCAGTCGAGGTGATGGATCGTGCGCTTAAGGCAAACCCCAATAATGTGATGTTAAAGGTCAATCAAGGCGGCATCTTCCATGCTCTTGGCATGACTGAAAAAGCGTTAGGGGCCTATGTTCAGGCTATTGATTTGGCGCCAGAAGATCCTGCAGCCTATCGTGCACTGGGGTTTATGGCAGCAGAAGTTGAGTCTTTGCAGGTTGCACGGGCAGCTTGGGAAAAATCGCGCACTTTGGCTCCTAAAGATTTGGAAGTGCGTGATGCACTGTCCCAACTTTATTTGGCCTTAAGAGATGCTCCGGCTGGTATTGCTGAAATGAAGGCAATTTTGGATATAGCTCCCAATGCTTCACGTATCCGGTTTCGGTTGGCAGAGGTATATGCTCAAAGTGGTGATTTGCCCAATGCAAAGGCCGAGTTGCTCCATTGCATTGCGCGTTCTGCCGAGTGGTTGCCACCTTATAAGCGTTTGGCTTTGATTTATATGAGTGAAGATAGGGTCGATTCTTCTGAGGTGATTTATAACAAGGCCTTGACTTTGGTGCCTGATGATGCCGAGATTCACAACAATTTGGGGTATGTGCATTCCGTGCGGGGTGAACTGGGAAAAGCCAAGGCAGCTTATGAAAAGGCAATGGCAGGAAGCAAAGATGAGGCAACTTTGCGTGATGCACAAAATAATTTGGAGATTATCGCATCAATCCAGGCAGGTAAGATGCGTGCACGGCACCTCTTGGTGAAAACGGAGACAGAGGCACAAGAAATCTTAAGTCAGTTGAAGACAGGTGCTGATTTTGTTGAAATGGTAAAGAAA
>Ga0114999_10007490_pt1 | contig 12380 bp, 17 predicted proteins | sample ArcticOcean_MG_C_3_FD_89820 | JGI IMG/M metagenome (GOLD analysis project Ga0114999, IMG submission 89820) | Marine microbial communities from western Arctic Ocean - ArcticOcean_MG_CB8_126 | ecosystem: Environmental > Aquatic > Marine > Oceanic | place: Arctic Ocean: Canada Basin | collected...
CTCGTCTTGATTACAGATAGGGCATATATAATCCTTCTTGGGCATACCGTACTGTCTACGTAGCACTTGTCTTACATGATGTAGATATCTATTACATTTTCTACACTCAGGTCGAAGATAGTTGCCCCCTGATGTCATAGAGAATGCGGATAGGGGGAGGTACTCTGCACACTTACTACATACCTTACCTTCCCCTGCGCCTAGGTCCCCATGCTCTACTGCCGAGAGCGGTAGTAATAGCTGCAGAGGCTGATAGTTCATAAGGTGCGGCCTCTAATGATTAAATCAATCAAATCAATCTTAGTATACCCAGGTGGCTTATTCAATTTACCCGTGGGACTCACTTCACCACCGGTCAGCTTCAACATGTTGTTAGAGTGGACTGCAGCAAATGCTTCGGGCAGGAATGTTAACTCCTTATACCGTACGGACATCCCTATGATCACGTACAACAAGTCGCACATCTCTTTCATCATACTAGCTGCCTTTTGATCCCGCCGTACCTGTTGGTCACTCAGGCTGCCAGCCATGTCACCTAACGGTAGTCCGGCGTCTAGCATACAGCTTTCTACGTCTCCCAGGGCATCGCGGAACTCGTCATATTCCTCCTCTATCAAATCTATACAAAGCTCCCAGGTGGCGCTGCCTCCTGCATAGGGAATATTTGCACCTGTGCGGTGTACCACAGAGTAGGCCGGATTTTCTGCTAATTTCAGGGATAGGCTGTTCTGAAATTCCCGCAACATCTTCACTGCATTATGCATAATGTTTGTCCTCCTGGTAGCTTTCTTCTCTGGATTTCACCCGCCTAAGATTGAGGAAGTACGCCGCGTTATATCCGCGCTCCCATTCTTTGTGCCTAACTCCATGCGCACCCTGTGAGAGGTAAGGGCTACTAGAGTTGCTGCCGAAGCCCCTAACTCCGTCTTCATAAGCCTTCTCCATTGGCTTACCTCCGCTACTGTTGTTGTTCTGATGACTACCCTTGGTGTTGGTACTCATTTGATTACACTCCGCAGCTTCCGCCGTGTTGGCTGATTTCACAGATGTCATGGGTCTCGACGTGCTCTTCAAACTCTTCACCTAACTTACTCACTGCATCGTGATATGCTACGGGAGTGAGAGGCTGACCGCCCCGCGCACCATCTGGGTAGCAGGTGAACCCACGAAGCCGGTGAGCGTACTTGGCGAGGGTGTCGGAGAAGCCAGCCACAGTGTCGGGGTTGTTGTGGCGACTGCCCCAAGAAGGCATGTTGATTGTGGAAGAGATAGACATGTCGACGTAGTCTTGAACATCAGCCTGGAAGGACATGCGCCTCTCGTACTCAGGGGCTAGATCCAGGGCGCTCTCGATGCTATCAGGGGCAATGCCGTACACGTCTATCATCTCATTGGCAGCGCTATCGACAACATATTGATACTTCCAACGTGTGCCGTTAGTTAGGTAACGTCGCTTGTAGGCCACTGCAAACAGGGGTTCTATCCCAGTAGTTGTACCAGCCAATATCCCAATAGAGCCAGTAGGAGCCACAGCCCGAACAGCCACGGGTCTTGAGATAGAAAGCTCATCAGAGAATGAAGCCGATACTGCAGTAGACAATCTCTTGTAAATATGGAGCCAGCGATGTAGCTCCTCTGTGACCTCATACTTGTACCCCCGCTTAAGGAGCCACTCATGGATGCCCATGAGGCCCAGCCCAAGCCGGCGGTTCTTAGCACGGACTTCGTATACCTTTGCGTAAGGAAGCTTTGCGCGAAGCGTACCACACAGCAGGAACTTAGTAGCTAATTCAACGACGGCCCCCAGTTCGCGGATCGACTCAATTCGCCCCAGGTTAATACTGCCTAGGTTGCACACATCGCTATCGTCAGCACTGCATACTTCAGTGCATGCATTCCGTAGTGTCTCATCTTCGTTCTCCATAAAGTTGAAGCTGAACCCCGGCTCGGCCGATGCCAGAGCCTGTTGCACGTTACTCTTAAACACTTCGCCTGTGTCCCCCGTATCCCAGTACTCATTGAGCCACGCGGTATCGTAGTTAACACTTATATTGGTCATATCAAGAGGGGCAGGGAAGTTGAAATCTACCTCTTTGATTTGCTTAAGGGACTGACCCGTGTTGCCAACTGGCATAGATCCCCAGTCTTTGGCCTTCATGAAACGGTCGACATCACCATGCTTCCAATTCAGGGATGCATAGATAGCGGAGCGGCGGGAGCCGCCCTGCATAACTCGACGGCCGATCTCATTGATCATCTCCATCTTAGGCACCGGGCCACTTGCAGTGCCACCCGTACCTGCCAGCGCTCTGCCGGAAGGACGGTATACGCTATAATCAACACCAATGCCACCACCCGTAAGTAGACAGGACTCACTCTTCCAACTAAGGTTGGCCCAGTCTTCCCGGGTATCCTCCTCGGCACCCAACAGGAAGCAATTGTTGTAGTACCGGTTATGCCGGCCGGCATAGTAAAGGTAACGGCCGCCAGGGACGAACTTTAGCTCCTTGATGTACGTAGCCAGGGCGGTGCGCTCCTCCTTAGACATCAGGCTAGTCTCATCCGGGCGAAAGTCACCACAGACATCTTCGACTAGCACGTCAGCCAACTGATCCCACGTCTCGCACCCAGCGTGGGCGTACTTTAAATTGAAGATGTCCTCCGAGAACTTAGATCGGAAGGCTGGGTTCTCATTCGATTTATATAATGCAGTCATACAGGGTAATCTCCGTGGGATAGGTTAAAGGATGTTATCACGCTGTGCCTTGGCTGGTGCTCGACTGCCGACCACCTCCGTAACACTCATGGTCGCCGCGCCTGGGACATCATACAGTGAACCTTCCAGGATGTCAATCAATTCCTGCCCAATATCCCCATCCATCGGCTCAGGGAACTCATTCTTGTCCACATCTACAGATACTTTGAAAGTGTACGTCGTCATGTTATAGGTCCTTACTGTTTGCTACCTCAGAAGTTAGCGCCGCGTAGCCCGCGATATCAACCCACGAGTCACGGTGGGCAGGGCTATTGCAGAGCCGCGATAGTTTCATCCAGATCATCATCATACCGACCTGCTCCTTCGATACGACAGTGCCACCGAGGATCTCAGACCACCCCACTGCAATGCGCCTGTACATCGTGTCCACTGGACCGTAGGACTCATTACGATCGTTGCAGATCAGGCGCTTGGCGTCTTCCAATATGCGAGCCCTATCGTCGGGCTTAGACATACGGCCGAGGTCTTCTAGGGACTGCTGCATCTCCCCGTGCTCTGGTGTACGTCCCGTAGGGTAGTCACCTGGGGACCCCCATAGCATATCACCTGCTATTGTTGCTGCCATGATACTGTTCTCTTTCCCTATGTGTCAATGGATGGTAGTGCTACCGCCGTCATCGTCTGTCTTAAAGATGGCAGTGTCCGCATGGGCATCCTCGAAGATAGTAGCGTACCGGCTGACCAGCTCCGCGATGTCCTCTAGGTCAAGAGTAGTAACTACGCACATGGCTTTGAGGACATCCGTCATAGTCTCTAGGCCATCTTCAGACAGCAGGTTCATGTCAGGATGATGAAACGGGGCAATGTCGTACAGGATACTTCCGTCCTCTGGGCTACTAGACTGAACTGACACCTTGATCATCAGCTCATTTGGCTTTAACTCCACCTCGTCTACCCTCTTTATGTTTGCGGCCATCTTTTTGGGGCTCCTTTGTATTTCTCTCTTGAGTTATCCACTCAACGGGAATTGATTGCCTAGCATATTCGTACCCGAACTTGTCGCACCAGTCCGCGTAGGTTGTCTTGCTCCCTTTACGGATCTTAGAGCGGGGGTTAGTGAACACGAACCTGATGTCAAGATTCGGGTGCTGCTCCTTCACCCAGTTGTGCTTCTGCCTATCCTCTATGGTGAACAGGCCCTTGGTCTCAACGATTATACCATTGGGTAGGATAAAGTCCGGGGTGTAGGTCCTGGACTTCTCCGGTTGGAGGAAAGGGATGGTCAAGGTTTCGTAGCAATCCGTTATCCCTAAGAATGCCAACTCCTCTGCAACCCTCTCCTCCAGACCAGACTTGTAGCCCTTGGCCCTAGCCCATGCCGCCCCTGTCCTACCGTCTTTCTTCTTCCTTGTTGCTGTTGGTTTCTTCGGCATCGTCACCCTCTTCGCCAGCGATGACTGTATAGGCCACCAGTGGCTTAGTTTGAGACTGCGAGGGGATGCTGCCCCTCTCAGTCAGCCCAGGCCAGCAGGTAAACCGGTACTTGCACCAGCTACATGCCGAACCTAACTTACGATTACCCGTGGGCTTCCGGCGGAATGTCTCCTCTTCGTCTGAGTAACACCGCTTAAACGGGCCATCTTCGTGGATAGTCTTGATCTTATCCTCGATACCCCTAAGGATCACTTCAGTCTCTGCGGGGGTGTCCGTGCACTCGATGCGGCGGATGTCCCCCTTGGCTACGTTGAATGCCCAGATGCCACCGGGCTTGGTGCCCTTGGCCTTCGCATACAAATGCAACTGGCCCACATACCCGAATGGATCGTCTGCCTTCATCGTCTCCCAGCTTACGAACTTATTACGGAATGCGTAGTCAGACGTGGATTTGATGTCGTCCACCTCATCGTTGAAGCTCAGGTCAGTCTCACCCTTGATGGTAGTGTCGCCTATCTCGACTTGAACTTTCTCCGTACCAGCGAAGCCCTCGACCCCGGCCTCTTTGATGACCCCTTTCAGGACCGCCTCGATGATGTCGCCCACGGCCATACGCAATAGGAAGTTATAGCCTGGGTCAGCGGCCTTAGTCCCTGCCTTCTCCATCTGGAGTTGGCACAGGGGCTTGCCTAGGTTGGACGGCCGGATGCGGAACGCCCTGTTCTTATCACGCGAGGTGGCAAATTGCTTTCTCATTGCCTCCTTCACGTCACTGGAGATGGTGGCGATGGTGTCCTCGCTCATTGACACCTCGCCCTCCAAGGACTTCTGCAACCACTGAACTACTTTAGCCACTTTGAGATCCATCGTGTTTACTCCACGTCTACAAAGTCATCCATGGAACTGCTCTGGGCAGGCTGGCCTACGTTAGAGTCGTGCTTCTCCATAATCCATTTGTTGATCTGCCTGATGTGGTCACCAAATTTACTGAAGAGGGCGACGGCTGCATCATCCATCTTATGAACTGGATCACCCGTAAGCGACGGCTCAATATCGTAGTAGGTAACGCCACCTGAGATCTTCTTGGCCTTCAGCTCGACGTCAACGAAGTTTGGCACAGTGCGGTACTTGGTCACGACATCGTGATAGAACTTCGCGAGGGTCTTGCCGGATGTCTTGCCGGACAGTTCCATCTCGACCGGGATCACAACGTCACAGTCTTCGCCGGACTTGCTCTTGCCAATGACACGTACCTCACCGAAGTAGATGGTCATGATACGACAAGACTTGATGAACTCCTGCCGATCCTTCGACAAGCTAGACCAGTCCTTGATGAACTCTAGGCTTCGACCGCACTGGAAAGATCCGTCTTCAGACGGGGCCTCGTCGCGCTGGCCTTGCACCAATACGGAGTGGATGTAGCTACCGCGAGACGTAGTGCCGTCCCGGTTCTTCCGCTCAACATCCGCATCATAGCGCTTGTACCGATGGCGATGATCGAAGTACCGAAACGATACCGTTTTGGCATAGTAGGTCTCGCCATTACTTGTGACAGCGAAGTGCCCGGACGGTGCAATGATGTCCCCGTTGGCATCCTCGGCATTGTCGCGCAGGATGCGGACTCGCCCGAGGTTGTCAGCACTGGAGGTACCCGCTGCCGGCCCTTCTTCTGCGAAGCGCTGCTGATACATAGCGAGCAAAGTCTTTTCATCCATGGTGCCGACTTCAACGATTTCAGTATTGGTCATGTGTATCGAACCCTTTCATGTGGGTGCTGTTGTTATGTTGGGGATACTACTCTACATTGTGTAGAATGTCAAGACATATTTAACCAGTCGCTCCCTCTCTTTGTATCTATTGTCAGGGGGATGTCCATATCGAACCCGTAGAACCCCTCGATCATCTGCCGAATGTTGCCTGGGGACATCTCATTCTCTAGGATATGCATCACAGAGTCGACCTCATCTACACGGCAGTCAAGCAATACGCTATCGTGGACAGTGTTGACTATGACGGAGGTAAGCCCTTTCTCTTTCATAGATCGACGTAGGTTGACCAAGCACAGCGGCACTATGTCTGCCGTAGCGAACCCCTGCACCGGATAGTTCTTGATCTTCGTAGCACCCGACGAGCCACCATTACGGTTTCGTCTGGCGTCTGGGAAGGAGAACTGCCGGCCGGTAGGCAGCGTGACACTCTTGTTACGAATGGCCTCGTCTTGTAGTTTCTGATGCCAGCCCTTGATACCCTTGTACTTATCGATGAAGTGGATGTTATATGCTTTCTCGGCGGCGGACCCGTTCATTGCTCCGTACAGTGGGGCGAACGTCCTGGCCTTGGCTTCCTGCCGCGAGGTGTCCTGCCCCATGTCAGTCAGGAACTTTGCGGTATAGGTGTGCACATCGAATCCAGTGCTTATCTCTTTCTTAGCTGTAGCATCATCCGCTAGATATGCTGCAGCACGGAACTCGAGCTGTGCGAAGTCAAACTCTATCAGGGTCCCTTCATCATTCCCGAACCGGGATATGAATGCCTTCTTCACTGGGAACGTACCTCCCCTGGGCATGTTCTGCATGTTAGGTCGGCTGCTCGATAGCCTACCCGTTGCAGTACGGCATTGATTGAACTCAGCATAAAGAGTGTTCACACCCATGGCGTCGGGCAACATCCTCTTGCGTATGCCATCAACGAAGGATGCAAGGTAAGTCTCGACGGCACCGAGTCGCACAACCTTAGTTAGGAACTCGATGATGTCATCGTACTTGTCCCCGCCTTTAGAGCGGAGCTGCGCAGCCAACACTGATAGGCGAACCTTATCCGTAGAGAACCCGTTAGCTGTTGCCCATGTACTATCGGGCGGGTTGATCTTAAACCCTGCGACCTGTCCGTTATATGAATAGACAACGCCGTCACCACCGCATCCCCCACAGATGTTCGCCTTCTTGTACGGACTGCCGTCTACCTTGCTTCTCAGGACCTTGCCTGACCCAGCGCAGTAATCACACTCAGATGATACTGACCGCATAACTACGTTGAACCCACTCTTCATCAGGGCAGCAAACTTAGCCTTAGGCAGGGTCGGTCGGAAGGCCGCATCAAGCTGAAACAGTTCCTTGTGGTCTCTCTTGTTCTTGGGAGATCGGGAGAATATCATAGTCGATACCTGCTCAGGGCTACTAAGATTGATGGGCGTGTCCCCCATATATTGGTGAACCAACTCATTAAGTCTCCGCTCTAAGACCCTCTTTTCAATACGATAATCGAACTCCACCTTGTCCAGTACGTCGATGTCTATGACCATGCCACGGCTCTCGATCTCCGATAGCGTCATGCACATGTCATTGGTTAGGTCTATGGTGCGCTGCAGCGTAGTCCCCTTGACATCTTCAAGCTGCGCCAAGTACAGGCCTCGTGTCGATTGAACATCCGCTATGCCGTACTCCTCGACGACTGCCCACGGCATGGACTCGAACCCTATGCCTGATGCCCAATACTCTTTTGTGATGTCACTCTTCTTGATGTCTAGGTCACGCGCCTCACAGATGGCACCAAGGGACAGCCCCTGGCGAACACCGCGATGTAAGACGTACTCTACCGCCATGGTGTCATGGACTTCGCCGGCGTACTTGATGCCCACGGCCCATAGCCATTGCAGATCGTATTTAATGTTATGACCTATGAGAAGGTCCGCCGCCTCGATCTTATCCTTTACTTTCTTGAGGCCATCCACATCGGGCTGCAACTCATCGTGGTGCGCGAACACATAGTCCACCTCGCCTGTGTCGACATCTACAACTCCGATGCTCACGAGGTCGTTGCCTCTGTTGTAAGGGCGGTTGTCGGTACCGCCTGTCTCCGGTCGAGACACGCTGTTCTCTACATCTACTACCAGTCTAGTCATCGTAGGTTGCCTTTCTGCCATCTAGCATTACGTGCACCTGTCCATGCCATCCGCTGATTTTGTTCTTGGCAATGTTGAACACGCGACGAGGATCGTTCTCTGAGCTTCCATCAATCTGCGCATACTTCCCGATGAGTATCATCAGGTCTGCCTCTGCGGCCTTACCTGTCCTGCTGTTCTCCATCATCGATAGGTTAAGGTTAACCCTGCCCTCTGCCTCGGCACTCAGTTGTGAGTAGCCAAAGATCGCACAGTTGTACTTAGTGGCAAGATCCCTAGTGCGTCGGTACAGTTCCCGCAACTTCTCATGTTGTGGCATGTCCGATGACACACCGATCAAAGATACTTTATCAAGCATGTCTAAGACCAGGATGTCTGGGCTGTAGGCTTTCAGGTGGCTTTCAATCCCGTCGATGCCGTGACTATCATCCATCTTATCAATAAGCAAGTTCTTTCTCTTGAACTCCCCGTTGATGCGACCTTGCATGGCTATCAGTTCGTCCTCAGTCTTGTTGGTAGAGGCGCTCATATACCGTAGGGCTACCCGCTCGGCCGGCTCTTCGTTGCACAAAACATGGACCGTCGCCCCCTGGTCTATCCAGCCCCCGGCAGACATGGCGAAGGATGCGTGGCTCGATGTCTTGCCTGTCTCCGGCCGGGACCCTACAACTACGAAGTGACCTGGGCTGACCCCTGGCACCCGCTCCCTCAGGGCTGTGAGATTGAAACCCCACTTGGATTGCAAGTCAAGAGCCGACAAGAGATGATCAGGGGACAGGTCGATACCGCTGAACGGTGAGGCGTTCTTGGCCGCGAAGCCATCTTCCGTGTCTTCCAGTAGTTGTTTGATCTTGTCAAGATTACCGCCGGCACCGCCTTCCATCAGTTCAAACCCTAGTTCACTCACTCGCCTACCTGTCTCCGTACGCCACAAAGATTGCATGACGGTGCCTACGACATCGCTGCCTATGGTGTCCGCCTGCTCGATCTTGTGAAATAGCATACGATAGGTGTCTCTCTGAGACTCCGTGATGGTAGGGTTGTTAGCGAAGAAGACGTGCCGCAGTTCCGGTACAGTCAAGTCCCGATCGAAGTCTGCCTGCATGGATATGAGTGACTCGACGATGCGCTTAGGTTCTTTGTCAAAAGCACCAACAGGAATAGGGCCTGCCGACTCAAATGCCCCCTTCGCGCACAGTGATTTGATCAAGTCCAACATAGCTGTATCTCCCCGACGGTCATGTCTTTGATGTCTTTGTCTAGCATGGTTATGCTACACGATTTAACTCCCATACTTATGCGCCTAGAGAGCGCGATAGACTTATTAGTTGCGTCTTTGTCTAGGCATATAACTATCTTGTCGTACTGCCATGCCGTACGTAGTTGCCTATCTGATAGGCTAGTTCCTAGAAGAGCCATGGCTTGGCACCCTTTGAGTGCCAGTGACTTCACGAGCTTCCAGGCTGATATGATATCCTCTACGATGTACAGGGTATCCACTGCGCCTAGGGTATGGCGATGGAACGGCACGACCACGGGCAGGTTGCTATCGCCGCAGTACCTCTTCCACTTAGGGGCGCGGTACTTATTTGTAGCCCTGCCTATGCCGTCTACGTACTGGCCTCGCTCTCCTTCCAGAAGGAACACGACACGCTGCTCCTTGGCATCGTACATGATAGGGATGTCGGGATAGTTTATATCGTACTTATCTAGAACTCTCCCAAGTATACCGTTACTACCAAAGCGACTAGTATCAAAGCTAACATTGTTAGGTCGCTCCTTATTGCTCTTGTTATGAGAGGCGCGGATGTCCTCAGGGGTAAGGTGAGTCGGGCGCTGGCGTCCTCCGAGTGCACAGCCAGCCGAGTAGCAGTTATACACGATAGCGTCGCGCATCCTGGTGACTGTGAACGTACCCGATCGCCGGCACTGTGGACACTCTCCCCTATAGGTATCATCGAGGGATAGCCCACTGATGATGTTGGCTAGGGTAGCGTTATATTTCTGTGCGGTGATCATGGCAGGGACCCTATACTATCATGCGTCAGTTGTCAAGGGGGGAAGTTTAGCATAGTCCATGTTTACACTGAACGAGCGGCGTTCTCCTTTCGTATAGAAGGGGTAGACTGTATGGAATAGATCGGAGGGGAAGAGGTAGAAGTCCCCTACCTGTGGCTTGGCCAGGAACGTCGCACTTGCCCAACTGCTAGGGCTACCGTGCACGAACTGAATGTGTCCATTGGATGGCTGGTTGTCCTTATACTCCTCCTTGTAGGCTTCGTCCATTCCCGGCGGCAGCCTCAAATACCCTACGCAAGATAGCTTGCATCCCGGGTGGATGTGTACTGGATTGTACTCACCCTCGTATTGTCTGACTATCCATCCATCGCGATACATTGGACCGTACTCTTTCGGGTCTACCGTCGCGGTGCCGAAGGACGTGCGGCCGATGGACCACTGGACATAGCGAGTGACGAAGCCTCCCACTTCATCTAAGAACATGTCGCGCATGTCCTCGTTGAACATGAGCTCCTGGGACACCTTACCCACTAGGTTGTGACTATAGTCTACTAGCGGCGACAGCCTCTCATCAATCACGGAATTCATGGCTCGGACGAAGGCGGGGCTTAGTCGCATACGACCCAGGCCAGGGCCAAACGGGGCGAATAGGTCTTCCTTAATCCCCTTAGGGTTGCTGTATACTGCCATTATGCGCCCGCCGCAGCACCGTAGCGCTCGTCAACCTGCTGCTCATAATCCCGTGCGCTCTCTCCTAGTTCCTCTGTGGTCACATGGAGGTCAGACAACATGTCTTCGATCTGTGCGGCGACGTCCTGGAACATCATGCCCCTGCCTAAACCGGTGTGTATTGACAGATCTACACCGTACTCCTTGGCTCCAGCGTTCGCTTGGTCTACCAGATCGGATAAGCTTTCCATAAGATCGTCATAGTCAGACAACTCCCGCAAGGTGATGGTGTACTCGTGCTCGGTGATAGTCATGGTATTGGGTACCCTTTCATAAGTATTTAATTCTCTACGGCAGCCTCACAATAGGGGTGGGGGTGGGGGCCTAGTTGCCGAGTCGCATCCCTAATCGCCCACCCATTCCCTGCATGTCACTCAGAGCACGGCGAGCCTGCCCCTGGGAGGGATAATCCTTTGTGACCCTGGAGTAGGGGACCGAGCCCTGACAGCCCCTGGTGGCCTCCGCTACCTCTCCTGTGTCACCCTGTAATCCATATGAAGGCAACAACCCATGCCATCGCCCCGAGCCCGAGGACTGCCCCGGTTGCGCCCCGACTAAGCAACGAACTGCCCCGTCGCGTGATGTGGGGGTTTCTGCTGATGGTCATTGTTTAGTTCCTATTCATTTAGGGCTACACAGCGCAGCATTTTGGCTGCTAAATCTTTGTGGCCATCCTTCGTGGCGCACCCAGATTGCATCATAACGTAGCGCTGAAATACTGCTGGATCATGACTGAAGTTCGTACCTGGGTGCTTGGCGTTTACACCCTCGATATATTCCAGCTCAATGGTGTGGTCGATGCGGGTCATGTGATCTCTCCTAGCAGCAGGGACACGTCTTCATCTGTGGTGGGGGTGGGGGTTGTTTCCCAGGATGATAGCGGTATGTGGGGGCTGTTTATATCTGCGAGGTCCTCAATTGAGAGGACTTGTTCGAAGGCGTCATCTGATGATCTGATTATATTCATGGGGGTGGGGTGTTCCTTTTACGTTTAATGCCAGCAAAGCCTATAGCAATATGTAGGTTTTGTCAACACCTATTTCATCTAGTGCCCACGGTGGTGTTATCATAATCGGTCACGGGCATGATAACACCACCCCGGCTCCTTCATTATCAGTGGGCGATGCAGCAGCCAGGGATTACGCACCCCCAATGATAGTCCACGGAGAAGAACGTCAGGGCGTCGCCACCCCGCCGGGAAGCCTGCACACCAAACTTATCACCGAGGGTGTGGACAGTGCAGCGGTTCTTCTGCTCCTCTTTGTTAATCTTCAGGAGAAGCATCTCAGCGGCATAAACGTCCATGTCCCTCACGTCGTAAGAGTAGGGCACAACCACGCGGTGACCGCAGTACGTCGCAACCATGCGCGAGCCTTGGGTGTTCGTAGCGCCAAGGTATTTTATCTGCATCAGGCTGTGGGAGATGGTCATAATCTTAATTCCTTTGAAGGGTGGCTGTTCGCGGTGTGTCTTGGTGTCTCGTGATTAACCTAACTTAGACGAGGCGGGATATGGTGTCAATAATTAAATCGAGGTACATGTTAAAAGTTCCATTCTTTTATATCGAAGGATCGGCAGTAC
>Ga0114999_10007493_pt1 | contig 12374 bp, 20 predicted proteins | sample ArcticOcean_MG_C_3_FD_89820 | JGI IMG/M metagenome (GOLD analysis project Ga0114999, IMG submission 89820) | Marine microbial communities from western Arctic Ocean - ArcticOcean_MG_CB8_126 | ecosystem: Environmental > Aquatic > Marine > Oceanic | place: Arctic Ocean: Canada Basin | collected...
CCTGAAACCCTGAAACCCTGAAACCCTTCTGAAGGAGACGAGACCAATGGCAGAGAACACGAGTACCGTTGAGATGAAAGACTTGCGAGTCGTTGCGATCCGCCAACATCCGCGAGTCGGGCGTGGATCCTGCACTGTGATTGACGAGTGTTACAGTGACGGCGAACTGATTGAGGCATTAGATGCGCAGTGTATCGAGACGGTTGAATTAGCGGTGCTGTGGAGCATGCATCGCGAAGAGACTGTCTTGTACGATTCGGCTGAGAAGCGATGGGGTGAGGATAACGACTCGCAATTGCTCCGACTGGAATCTTGGCTTGCGGCGAATGAGCGCGACGACGAGATGTTGGTTCATACGGTTGCAGCGGCAGACAAGGCTGAGCGATATCGGACTAAGGCAGACAAGGCCGATACGCGAGTCGTCCGACTCAATGCGAGAGAATTGCAGTGGCGCGACCGAATGATTGTGGCCGCGAACAAACACGTTGAGTGCGCGGCATGCTCGGCTTGGGAGGATGGCATCGCAATCAATTGGTGTTGGGGAACGGATACCGACTCGGTGGACTACGCTGCATGTTTCATTGCCGGTATGCGTGAAGTGCTGCCTCTCGTGACTGAATCTGAGTAGAACGCGCAATCCAACGGCCACAATCCGTGGCCGTTGGTTTGTTTGTTTTCCAGTCCGTGCTGACCAAGTGGAGAGACCAATGACCAAGCCGTGTAAGGCCGCGCGCAAGCGCGTCGTAATGTCAAGGATTAAATTGCTACACGCGATGCGACGAGTCGCAGCTGCAGAACCAAGGGAGTGTCGACGGGCCGGGTATGAGGCAATTGAACGGGCCGTGAGAAACAATGTTAAACGTCATTACCTTGCCGACTCTGAGGATTCGCCGGGACGCAAGGTATCGTATACGCGAAGCGATGCGGGGACGTATGACATAGACAAGCGAATGCGGACGACGTTGGGTCGCTACATCGGGCGACAACTGGATGTGCGGATCTGTTTGGGTGATGCTGAGATTGCGCGGTACTGCCAAGCGGTTGGCGCGTTGTTGTGCGATGTGGTTGAGGGATTCGCGGTCGTGAGTGGCGCGGCAATCCGAAATTTCTACCGGGACATTCCAATCCCCGGTAGTTGCATGTGCGGCGGTGCATCTCGCTACACGCAAGTCTATGCCGACAATCCGTCTGTTGTCGAGATGTTGACGTATGACGACGGCAAAGATCTCAAGGCGCGAGCGTTGCTGTGGACGGCGCGGTGTGGAACCAAGCTAATGGATAGGATCTACCCCAACAGCGGTTACCATGTCGACCTGATGCATCGTTGGGCGAGCGCGAACGGGTATCTGATCCGCGAGCACAACAGCCTACCAAGCGGGCCTGTCAATTTCGGCGGGACCAGCACGGAGTTCAACGTTGAACTCCGACACAATGGCGAAGTGCCTTATTTTGACTCATTTCACCGAGGCGATCATGACGCGAGATGCCTGTGGTTGTCGACACGGACGGGGGAGTACGAATTTGAATCGACGAGTGGCAGATTGCCTAACGGGGGTGAACCCTGCGGCGATTGTGGCGACGTTCGGGACGAAGACGATTTGTACGCGATCAACGACGACGGGCATCGCGTTTGTCATGCGTGCTGGACCGATTACAGGTCGTGCGCAAGGTGCGAATCGATGCATTTTTGCGATGATATGGTCGCGGTGGATGGATGCGACAATGACTGGTGCGAATGGTGTGCAGAAAACTACGCTGATCGTTGCCATGTGTGCGCGGATCACGTCACAGAGACTGTAACGCCAGCCGACTCGTGTGACGAATACTGCGAGCATTGCGCGGACCGGCATCTGACCGATTGCGATCAATGCGGTGAACGTCTTGCGGACGACGATAGCATCGCCACGACGGATGGCGACGGGACGATTTGCGTTGATTGCAATCGCGAGAATTTGATTGAAGCCGACAACGAAACCGAAACCGAAAACGAAAGCGAAGTGACATTATGAATCTCAAAAAATGCTTGTTGGCGGATAGCGATACGTTGTCCGCGATGGGAACAACCATCGAGACAGAGCACGGCCCATTGACGCACATCGACAACGATGGGAGCGTGCTGGCGGTTTGCCATCGTGACTGGGTCTACTGGGAGCGCAAGCCTAAGATCAGTTCCGGCGCGGTTGCCAAGTGTCCGCAACTGGATGATCGCTTAGGATTACATGCGGTGTTGAATGTGTTGCCCAAGCGATTGCGAAAGATGGGGTCTAAGGTGCGGTTTGATATCCTCATTACCGACTCTGAAGAGATTGGCCAATCGACTGCGCAGTATTTCCAGCCGGAAGATTTTGGCGTCGAGTCGGACCGGTACAATTGGCTGTTTCAATTTGATCGGGCTGGTAGCGATGCGGTGATGTACGACTACCACACCAAGGCTAATGTCAACCGCCTTGAGGACGTTGGCTACAAGGTCGGCCACGGTAGCTTCACTGACATTTGTTACTTGGAGCAATTGGGTGTTGCGGGCTGGAATCTGGGGACGGGATACCATCGGCAACATACCAAAGACTGCTATGCCGACTTGGGGGAGTTGTCGAATTCGGTGGGCAAGTTCGCGAAGTTCATTGACCGGCATGCAGGCGAAAGAATCGAGCACGTTGAGACCGCGAAAGGGCAGGCCGGATCGACCGATCCTTGGGGTTACAATTATTGCGAGAACGAAGCAATCAGTACGATCTACTGTGACGTTCGTGAGATATCGTTCCCGATCTGCGCGGCGTGTAATCATGAGGTAGTTTATTCAGACTACCAATGCCCCAACTGTGGCTCTGACTTGTGCTACGGGTAAGACTCGGCCCACGACCAACCCCGCCTAGCAAGCGGGGCGCATCGTGTGGCCGATGTAGGCCGTCTGTTCCCTTGATTGGAGATTGAAGCCGATGCAGTATTCAGATTGCGGTGGGGATGCCGTGTTGCCTCAACCAGAGGCCGTCAATGGGGTCGTGTGTTGTTCAGCGTGCGGACACGACGATCTAGTCGTTGGTATGTCGGTTTGCTGTTACGGCGGTGTGAGGCCGGACGGGAATGGTGGCCTTGAGGGGCATGGCTGCGATCCAGACTGGTCGACTTGCGACGAATTCCGATTGTTCTGCCCTTCGTGTGGCGTCGACTTTGAATGGGGGGGGATGGATATCGTTTGAATGGGGCCGGTTCGCGAGGCGAGTCGAGAAACTGCTGATGAGAAACTGCTGACAAAAAAGGAGACCATGAGATGGCCACAGAAAACAGGGGATGTTACACGAGTCGAGAAACCGCTGATGAGAAACTGCTGATGAGACTGAGAAGAAACCGCCGTCGAGAAACCGCTGACAAAAAAGGAATCGAGACAATGAAAAAAGCGACCACATTTGAAGAGTTCGTGAGTTCGGGAAAGTACGTCCAGCGGCTGGCCAATATTCCGGCACTGTCGGATATTGGCGAGGAGGCTTTCAGGAGCGGGCGAGTCTACGATTATGATATGTTCGCGGCTGACGGGCGGGACAAGGATGGAAACCTTATCCTATCGGCGGTTGTCGGAAACGAAGAGTACGAAGGGTTGCGGGATTGTGAGTATGCACTTTGGCAATTCGCGGTTGAGGAGGGATATGTCCCGATCACTGCCGAAAACCGATACCGGCTCTACCGGATGAACGCCGGAGGGTACTGGCGGCTGGATGTGCGGGGGAGCGGTTGCCCAACCGTGGAAGACGTTCTCTCTGAGTTCTGGCACGACTTCCACGTAAACAACGACGGCGAACTGATCGATTACGGCGTGGTTGACATGACGAGCAACGGGCTTGATCCAGTTCACCACATCACCAAGGGCGTGCAATTCAATCGGGACTTCGCAAACCGTACCGCCTTTACTCTCGAAATTGCCACAATCGAAAACGGCAAGTACGAGAAGGGAAAAGAATATTCCTCAGAGATCGTTGGTGGCATAGGCGACACTGAAGTTGAGGACATTCTGAAATCACTTCGTGATGCCATTGATCGATCATGTCCCGACTGCCCCGTTCTTCACGTTGATTGATTTACCACCGATGACGGTTGTGCCGATGTGTCAACCGGGGGTAATGCAACATCAAGAACGGTTGCGCAAAACCAAATAAATAAAGAAAAGGTTCACCGGCATCCATGTCGTGATGCCGCGCATTTTGTAAAGGAGAAGAATGATGGCAGCAAAGAAACGTGACAAGAAAAAATGGATTTACGATCCGTACACCGAATTGATGGAGTTGTTGAAGCCGGGGGAAAAGGTGTTCGTTGCAAAGAAAGGTAAGAAATACATCGGCATCCGATCCAACGAATTGTACAAGACAACGATATTAAGCAAAGCCATTGGTGCGCGTTCGGCCAAGGATTTGGAAGAATGGATCGATTGGGCGATTATCGACACGCGAAACGCCGAAGTTATCGGCGCGTCGTTTGACATCGTTTGGGCGACCAAGAAGTGACACCCGGCAACGGCCACACATCCCCGCATGCGTTCGCGTGTGTGTGGTGTGTGGTGTGTGTCGGATCCCACAAACAAGGACCGAAAAGATGAACGACACAACAGTTTATTGCAACGGATGCGGCTCCAAGATAGTTGGAGATGATGACTACTCAACCTTAACGCCGGGATTGTGCAATCACTGTGATGCGGCAGATGATCCGCAAGACATCGAGATTGCCAACGAATTTTCACGGCGACTGCGGGGTTGCTTGGGGGCTGGCGAGATGGAAACCATCAACCAGCGCAACGCAACCGACGAGTATATGATGGCGTGTGCTACCCATGATTTTTGTGATGCCAATCAGTCGATGATCGACACGCTGGATCATTTCGGGCTGTCGATGGCTCATCCCGTTTCGGTGGCTTGGGATATTGCCCGTGGCAACAAGTTTCAAGAGGTGAAGCCGTGAAAGTTCTTTCACTCTGCGACCTAACCGGGGCTATGGTGGCCCCGTGGGTCGCTGCTGGTCATGACGCATGGATCGTGGACACGCAACACGCCAGCGGCTTCACGACTGAACCGTTTGCGTCTGGCGGGACACTGACGAGAGTCGGCTGCAATGTGCTGGACCTTGTTTCAAAAAGTGGCCACGGAATGTGCGGCTGGCATACGTGGGACATGGTGTTCTCGTTTCCGCCGTGTACTTCGTTGTCTGTGAGCGGCGCGCGTTGGTTCAAATCAAAGGGAATCGGCGCGTTGATTGAAGCGTTGGAAGTAGTTGAGGCTTGCCGGTTGATTTGCGAGGAATCTGGATCGCCTTGGATGTTAGAGAATCCGGTCTCAACCATATCCACATATTGGAGAGAGCCGGATCACAAATTTAACCCGTGGGAGTACAACGAATATCGAATGAGTGACACGTACTGGAAGAAAACCTGCCTTTGGGTTGGTGGCGGATTTCAGATGCCAAGCGTTCGACCTGACCGGAGAACTGTTGAGGCAATGCGGCAGGCCGCCGAGAAGTATCCCCACATCAAGAACCGTGGAAAGCTGATCGCTGCTGTCCGCGCTGACTTTGATATTGATAGTGACTGGTTCCCTGACGACCGGATCCATAAAGCGGGGCCAAGTGCGGAGCGGGCGAACTTTCGGAGTGCAACACCCGCTGGATTTGCGCGGGCAGTATGGGAGGACGCCATGATCTGAATGTGCCGACGATTTACTTGGATTGAGAAACCGCTGACAAAAACAAAAAAGGAATTACAAAATGAAACTGTTATCAAACGGCGACAAAAACGCAAAACTCGCGAAGAGTAACCGTCTGTCGAATTACACGACGTACGGGTTGAGCCTTGCCCCTGCGATGGAGTCGGGCTATCAGACTTGTTCGAGTTCGAGCGTGCAATGTCGGCTGGCGTGCATTTACAAGAGCGGCAATGGAAGTTTCCCGAATGTCGTCAAAGGCCGAACACGCAAGACGGTTTTGCTTTTTGAAGATCGCGAAGAGTTCAACCGGCAATTGCGGGTCGACCTACAGGCGGCGGAACGCAAGGCAAAGCGAGAGAAGAAACGGGTCGCCGTTCGCCCGAATATGTATTCTGATTTGTTTTGGGAGTCGGTCGCGCCGTGGATTTTCAAAGAGTTTCCCGATATCCAGTGGTACGACTACACGAAACACTTCAACCGCATGCTGAAGTTTTGCCGTGGTGGGTTGCCTGAAAACTACCATCTGACATTCTCGCGATCAGAAACAAACGAGCGTGAAGTGGTCAAGGTGTTGATGGCTGGCGGCAACGTATCAGTTGTGTTCGAGCGAGTGTCAAAGAAGATCAAGACAGTCCCGCGAACGTGGCATGGCTTCAAGGTGGTGAATGGTGACAAGACGGATTTGCGATTCCTGGAAGGGAGGAAGGGCGTTGATTTTGGATCAGTGATCGGGCTGCATGCAAAGGGATCGGCCCAACAGATGCATGATGGGTTTGTTGTGAATTCGCAACAAGCGATGCAACCATTACTGTCGTCAATGTAGACGACGCGAGTTGACTGGAATGTTTGACCTGAAGGAGATCGAGGCTATGACCGAACACGAAGAACTAGGCGAGATTAAATCGAGTTTCACGTTTGAGACTGAAGAGGCTGCGCGGGCGTTTCTCTGCGGTTGGCGCACGGGGCGAACGGATGGAATCTATGCGAGCGTCGATCCTGAAGAGCCGCAATCCCTGAGTGTCGATTTTGTGGAGACTGACGCATGGACTCCTGAAGAGTCGGAGAAGATTTTGAATGAGGCCAAGGCTGAATTCGGATTCAGTGAAAAGAAGAATCAGTGCATTTAGAATGTAAAACCATCACCGACGAGTAAACTGTCAGATTGGCAGACCTCACATCGACTGTAACGAGCGCGGAGCGGTGGGCCTGATGGATGGCCCGCGTGTTTTTGACCATTTTTTGGAGATGAGACCAATGGCAGATTATGCGAAGAGTACGGCCGCCGATATGCGGACGCGAGTGATGGGACGGCTGGAGCGTGGATCATTGAGTGGCCACGACCAAGGTGGAATGGTGATCGCGGCTGGGCCGATCACGAAGCAACCCATTACCGTTCCGTTTCGGGTAGTCATTATTCAGTTAGATGATGGGTTCGCGGTTGGCCGTCAGAACTGGGCGAACTGGGACATCATCAATTGGGATAAGTGCGGCTGGTCGTCGGTCGACTGGAACCTGACGGATCCATACGTCAATGGCTGTTCCTACTTTGGGCTGGATCAGTTGCCCGCCGTGATGGAAGAATTCGGCAAGCAGGTGGCAGGTGATGCCGCCTGCGCCGCGAGCGTCTACCGGGACGACAACGAGGCGTAAGCCCTCAATCCAGTCCCGCCACCGGGAACGTGCGCGGGGCTGGCCATGACGGTTTATTCGTTTTACTGGAACGACCAAGGAGAAGAGACAATGTTAGAAACTGTGACCAACTGGCTGTATGACGCCACGACAATCTGCGCCGGCCTGGTGCTGGCTTGGGTGGCCATCGCGGGGATCACTTCCGGGATGCCGGACGAGTAGATCGCGGCGCGTTTATGATTATGAGTGGCAAACCGGAATTTTTTTGTTCTGACCAAGGAGATCGAGACAATGACGCCAAGCCGAGCCGAAAAGAAACTCGCCCGCGATGATTACGGCCGGCTGATTACCGGCGAGCGACTGAAGATGAGCATATCCCGCTACCTGATCCTGATCGACGTATGCGGGAGTCGCGACCGAATGGATGAATTGGCATCATGCCTGAATCGGGACCGATGCGGATTTGAGGATTCGTATGTCGCATGGGTCGGGAAAGAGCATCGGCCAGACGATCTAGTGTGGGGTGGGGGCGGTTCGTTCTACGCCGAGGGTTCCGTCACCGGGAAAGTGCGTGAAGGGAGTGATTCTGATGAGTGAGCAGTATTACCGCCAAGCTGTCTGCCAATTGTTAGCCATGCGAAAGGATATTAGGTATCGCAAAGGATTGTTACACGGGTTTCGTACATCCAATCGGATAAGTCAAGATGAGTGGCGACACCTATCTGACCAAGTGTCGCGCCGTGTTGCGAACCCAACCATGAAAGTGCGTGAAGGAGATGAATCCAATGAGTAGACTTGACCAACTGAAACCGGGCCAGAAATTCCGGCTCATCGGCTGCGACCAAGTGGGGACCGTGGCATCTGTTGCGGAAGGGTGGGTGACTGTTGTGGTCGACATGCCGATGCGATCGGTGCAGTTCAACGCGATGACCGGCGATGCGGATTTTGATGCGACAAGAAAGCGCCGGCCTACGTGGGCCGGGAGTGCGGAAGTGGAAGCGATGAAGTAGAATATCACTTGTCGCCCACTGCCGTCTTTGGTCGGACGGTCAAGGCTCATCGGGGTCGTGTTTGGTCACGGTCTCCCCTGGTGAGTTCAGGTGGGCTTCTTTACGCTTGGTGAGAAACCGCTAGTGAGAAACCGCTGATGAGATATCAGGGTTCTTCGTTCGCCACATTGGAGAGATCGCGGCGCAACTCTTTAATGTCCGTTCCTACTGCTTTCAGGTCGCCCCTCAAGCGGTCGATATCTGATGTGAGATGTTTTATCTCGACTTCGAGAGTCTCGTGCTTGGCCGTTTCCCGAATCATCTGTTTCAGTTGAGCATCGTGAGATCCGAGCCGCTTTTCGATTTTGGGTATGTCCGACATGACAACCGTCTGGAATGCCGCGAACGCAATCGCCCCTACGCCGAATAGACTGATGACTGGTGAACTCAGAAGCCACGCCGGAAGCCGAAATGAGTCGGATGTTTTCGGGGCCATCGTTGCGGCCGATCTGTTGTAGAGTGTGAGAATTTGATGGGTATCGCGGCCTCATTATGGTGGATTCTGATGGGTTGCGTCAATGTGCGGGATGCAAGTCTTGAATCGGGCAGGACTTGGGCGTCTTCGCCGCATGGAATCCCAGCCATTCGGGTGAGATGTGGACGAGGTGGTCGCAGTAATACGAGTCGGTGACTGGGTAGATGTCGGTGCGTGGGACGGCAATGCAGTCGGGGCAGGTGGAGCAGGTGGGGGCAGGATCGGTCATGTGCTTACCCACTGATTAACCAGTGATCCGTCTAAGTCGCATTCCCGCAGTGCATCGACGTTGTTTTGTCCGTCATTCCCGTTGATTCAGTCATGGCGTGATCCCCTGCCTGGCAAGATGGACGAAGTGGGCCTTGCATTTCTTGTCCCCGCACACCTCAGTCGGAATCCCCAACTTTTCCGCACTATCCTCGTCGAGCGGAAGGAGTTCCAACACCCCATCCACCCGTATCTGTGCAATGACCTGGCACAATTCGGTGTATTCATTCACGGCAACGATACACACACTGTCTGCGCCATCCTTCAGTTTGATGACGGTCGGAGGATGAGGGGGCCGACCAGAATGCCGACTCCAAACCCTCGCAGAGAGCGGTCTCTCTGGCGATTGGCTTGTAAAACTCATTGTCTCATTCTCCCTCTGGTTTTTGAAATCGAACAGGTTTCCCGATGCACCTCTTCAGCCCGTAAATCTCCCACAACGTACTCGGCCCCAGTGGATCGAACGGGACTGGCTTCTGGTAATGATCCCACACGCCCTCTACCGGCTCCTCTGCCGCCCGGCACTCCGCAGCGTCCCGAACGTCATAAAAGAAGATGATCGCCTCTGAGAGCGTCTCTCGTGTGATCTGAGGGTTATCCAGTGCCTTTTTGACACTCCATGCGATCCATCCGAGGAATTCAGGCTCAACACGACGGTAAACGCCCGGTGGAATGCAATCGCCCATCCCCTCGCCAATCATCAAATCTCGCGAATACAGGTGGGCACGGCTGACCCTTGCGATCGATGTGCTTGCAGGAGCAGCGTAAATTGCCGTCTCTCCAAGGTAGGGAACCTCATCAGATGGGGAGTGGCCCGGGCCAGGCCCGACCGCTTTGGGCCACCTTTTTTCGTCGTAAGTCGTTTTCCTGACAGGCATTGCAACTCCTTGGTTTGGGTGGCCCGGTTTTTCGCGGGATAAAGAGGCGTATAGAGAGGTAGAGTAGTGGTAGTAACGATAGAAATCAACTACTACTGCTTCCTCTATTACTCTCTATTAAAACAACGGCCACAACGGCCACCTCTCTCTCTATCTCTATCTAAACTGTTCTACTACTACTACTGTAGTAGTTTAAGCGCTTTTCGCTGGTGGAATCGGTGGCCCAACTTAGTCGGCCGCTGGTAGGCCACCACGGCCACTTTTTGCTGTTTTTTGGCATAATGGGTAACTTGGCTAAAATGCAGAAGTTGGTGGTGGTACAATTACAGTGAATCCATCCCCGATACCACTGCTCCCGGCACCGCCGCTTGATTCATCCTGAACAACGAACTCGTCCAACCCAGTAAGTAGTGCTACCTCTTTCATAGGTATTCTTACCCCCCTTGGCTTCTTTCCGGCGATTCGAGTCCTGGTTGAAATCGCCCCGTCGATCCGCAAAAGGATCTGATCGATCTCCAGTCTCGCCATGTCGGTTCCCTTTAGGAGCGCCCTCTTGGCTGATTTTGGATCAATAAACAGGGTGAATTCACCCTTGTCCTTGTAAATCTTCAGGCCGACCCGAGCCAGTGCGGAACCATGCTTACCGCTCTGATCTGTCAGTAATTGGCCGGCTGTCATCTTTTCCCCATGATCCAAGGAAACCTCGGCAGACAATATCTCATTCAGTAGGTTTCCCTCATCTGCCTCCTGCTGACTGGCGAAGTCGCGTTTCTTCAGCATGGCGTCCATGTTCCCGATCGCGGTGGCGTCGTCCCAGCCCATTACGGCTCCCAGAATGGCGCAGGGGACGCTGTACGACTCGATTATGCGTCGATCGACGTTCCCAAAGGCTTCTTTCGACAGGGTGGCTGCCAGAGCCTTAGATTTGACCCAGTGGGTGAGTGCGACCGCCAGCAGCCTCTTGCCGAGATCCCACAACTCATCCCTGGACGGAAGAACGAGTGTGTTCTTCTTCGATTTCGGCTTCACGAGGTCGAGAAAGATGTAGCGGTTCCGATCTGCCTGTCGCTTCATGCCGGTCTCGATCGCCGCAAACCACGGGACGTGCCTCACCGTGAAGGTCATACCCTTCTGCCCGACCGTTCCGCGAAGCACCTGGCTGCCACGGCTCGAACCACGGAAGAAGGCCATAATCGCATCCCGGTGCCGATCGTCCTCAAATTCATCGAGGATCATCACCCGGCCGGTATGTCCGATCGCCTGCCGCACGCCCGCCTCGGTCGATTGACCGCCAGAGACGGACAGCGGGCCGAACAGGTGCTTGAGCGTGGATTCCATGAACATGGATTTGCCGCTGTTCGTGGGGCCGGTCACCGCGACCAACGGCCGCCAAGTCCAAGTCGTTTGGAGCCACGTCGCGCAAATCAGGCCGGTGACCAGTTCCGGCGTATCGAGATACTTCCAATTGTCCCACCTGGCGAACAGGTTTGATGCATCCTCGAAGACGTCCCGGCACCACTTGGGATCCGTAGCCAGCTTTAGCATGCCCTCCAATTCTTCGTAGTCGTACCACGGCGCTGATGCGGAAATGTCCAGCAGTTTACCGTTCATCTCCGGCACGACTGTGCGTTCGAGTTTGCCATTCAGGGTGACAACTTCGCCGGCACCGACCATCACGATCCGTCCGCCGAGTTCCCAGACGCCAATGCCGATCTGGTCATTCGCGGTGATCGTTCGCTTACCGCACTCGCTCGCCAGCGCTTCGCGGACATTATCGACCGTGAGTTTCCCCGGATCGGGGTCGGACGTCATGTCGACTTCCTTCACGACTTCCGCACCAAAGTCAAGAATCATGTCCTCAAGCATGTAGCGGCTGGCGGCCTGAGTGACATCGAAGTTCCTCTTTCGGCTCACTGAGAACGCCAAGAGCGTGCGGGAATCCTCGTAATACCCGAGTGGGATGCACTGGATCCGCTTCAGAGCAAGCTGGTGCCGATCCAATGTGTCGCTTGGCCTCGTGTTACTGCCCTCGGTGGCGGCCTGCTGGTCCTCCTTTACGGCGTCGATCTTTCGGGTTTGCGTGAGCAATTCCGTTAAATCAGAGTAGGTGTGCCCTTCAGCGAACCAATCACGGAGATCCTTTCCCTTGGTTTTCTCGATATCGTAGGGAAGCTGGAGGTTCCGTAACGTCGCAGTCTCACGCATCAGTTTGCCGGCCCAGAACTTCGCACCGTCCTGTCCCGGCTCATCGGCATCGTGGATAATGGCGACGTGGCGGCCCGCGAACACTGGCATGATGCGGTCGAGTATCCCCGTCTCGCCGGCACCGCCCAAGTTCGTCACGACCAGGTCGCTGTCGCGATGCTCCTCGGGGATCGCATTCTGCAGCGCAACG
>Ga0114999_10007494_pt1 | contig 12374 bp, 12 predicted proteins | sample ArcticOcean_MG_C_3_FD_89820 | JGI IMG/M metagenome (GOLD analysis project Ga0114999, IMG submission 89820) | Marine microbial communities from western Arctic Ocean - ArcticOcean_MG_CB8_126 | ecosystem: Environmental > Aquatic > Marine > Oceanic | place: Arctic Ocean: Canada Basin | collected...
CATTAGGAATATCTAATTTTATTTTGTTTGTTTTTTAATGGAGTAAATTGATAATTAAAGAATGGTGAGTACTATTTAGCATCACTATGCACACATATTATTTATACAATCTAATTCTAATAAATATAGATTAATTGTTTTTATGAATATTTTTTTTCCCAAAAATAAAACTAAAATATTAGTGCTAACTCTTTCATTAATTAGTACTTTTTCGGCAGCTATAATGGTTTCTGGAATTAAAATTTTATCAAATGAATTAAATGCTTTCATATTAGTTTTTTACAGATGTTTTTTTGGTTTGATTATTATATTACCTTTTTTATTTTTACAAAAATTTAAAGATTTAAAGACACATAATATTAAATTGCAGTTTTTAAGATGTTCAATTAATCTTTATTCAATGATTAGTTGGTTTATAGCTATTGGAACATTGCAACTGGAAAAAGCAGCAGCTATAGGTTTTACCACTCCTTTATTTACAACTCTTCTTGCAATAATTTTTTTAGGAGAGGCTATTAAGTTTCACAGAATAACTGCACTTATTGTTGGTTTTATAGGTATCTTAGTAGTTGTTAGACCGGGTTTTATTGTGATGGAGTCAGGAGTTTTATGGTTATTGTCAGCCACAATAAGTTTTTCTTTTGTATTAATTATTGTTAAAAAAATTACTGAAAAAGATACTAGTCTTACTACAGCTTTTTATCATATGCTTTTTTTAACTCCCCCAACTTTTATTATCTCATTGTTTTATTGGCAAAATATTTCTTTTACCCAATTTATGATTTTTACAGTTGTAGCTATTTTTGGATTTATTACTCAAATAAGTTCCAATCAAGCGCTAAAAATGTCAGATGCTTCTTTTGTAATGCCCTTACAATTTACCAATTTAATTTGGCTTTCATTTATAGGTTATATTTTATTTTCAGAGATACCCAATATATGGACATGGAGCGGAGGTATTATAATATTTTTAGCTGTTATCTATATAGTGTTTAGGGAAACCGTAGTTAAAAAAGATAATCCTAAATCAAAAAATATTATTAAAGTTATTCTTGAATAAAAATTTATATTTTATTTTTAATGAAAGTATGATTATATTAAATAATAGTTTTTTATGAGATATGCAATTTTAGGAATCGGTCAAGTAGGTTTGCGGCATTTCGAAGCTTTTAGTAAAATAAAAAAATTAAAGCTAGTGGGATTTGTTGAAAAAAATCTAGAAAGAGCAAGTTCTTTTGAAAAGCAATTTAAGATTAAGCAATATAAAAATCTAAAAGATCTTTTGGTTTCGAAAATAGATTTTATTATTATATGTTTACCGCACAATCAAAGAGTTAGCCCTATTAATGAGTGTATAAACCAAGGAGTAAATATTTTAATTGAAAAGCCATTGGTGATGAACATTAAAGAGCTACACAAATTAATGCCTTCATTAAGAAAAAGAAATTTAATACATTCTATCAGTTTTGTTCACAGATATAGAGAAGAAGTTTTAAAAACAAATAATATTATAGAACAAGGCAAGATAGGGAATATTAAATTTATTTCAGAAACCATGATATCTTATAAAAATCCAGCATTACCTAAATGGATTAATCAAAAATCTTTATCAGGTGGTGGTGTGTTGATGTATAATGCTGTTCACAGTATAGATAAGCTTATTTTTTTGTCTAAGTCAAAAATAGTCAGTGTGTTTGCTAAAAATAATAATATTGATAACAATATTGGAGTTGAAGATACTATAACAATAATTTTAATGTTTAAAAATGATATTGTTGCCAATTTAATAGCAGTATTTGCACCTTACAAAACAAATGCTCGATGGGAAACTAAAATATTTGGAAGTAAGGGATCTATTGATTTGAAAATTAGAGAGAGCCTTAGTTTAAAAACTAATAGAATTAATAAGCATTATGATTATGTTGATTATTATAAAAAATTTGGTCCAAATTATAATTTTTATTTACAAGCTAAATCATATGTTCAATCTTTGTCGGCAAAGAAAAAACCTTTTGTAAGTATCGAAGAAGGAATAGATTCTGTCAAAATTGTTGATGCAATTTATAAATCAATAAAATCAAAAAAAACTGTTAATATAAAGTAACTATTTAACTAAATTAATAATAGCTTTAGTTATTTTTTTTATTTCATTTTTTGAAATATATGGATGGCAGGGTAAATTTATAATTTCAGAACATATTGTTTCTGTAATAGGTAGTTTAAATCTATTTTTTAAATGTGAGTAGCATAGATCTTTATGGTTGGGTGGAAGGTAGTTTAAACTAACGTTTAATTTTTTCTTATATAATTGATCATAAACATAATTTCTATTTTTAATTCTTATTGGAAAGTTTCTCCAAGCTGAAGTTGCATTTTTACAAACGGATTGAAATTGAATATTTTTAGAACTTAATATTTGCTGATATATCTCAGCATTATTATTTCTTTTTTTGACATACCAATCTAAATATTTAAGCCTAATATTTAAAACAGCTGCATCTATTGTTGAAAGTTTTGAATTGTATCCAATAATTTCAGATTTTACTGACCATTTACCAGGTCGCTTACTTCTTCCATAATCTCGTAACTGTTTAAGCTTTAAGTAAGTCTGTTTATCATTGGTTGTGATAATACCTCCATGGCCAATACCATCTAGAATTTTCCCTGGATTAGTACTAAAAACCGTAATATCGCCAATTGAACCAATTTTTTTATTTTGATAACTTGCTCCTGCAGACAAGCAGGCATCCTCAATGATTTTTAGTTTATATTTTTTTGCAATTTTGCAAATCTCATCCATTTTACAAGGATTTCCAAATAAATGTACAGGTAATATAGCTTTTGTATTTTTAGTGATTTTTTTAATAATTTCTTTTGGATTAATATTAAAAGAATCTTCTTCAACATCTACCCACACAATCTTGGCGCCACATAATGAAATTGCATGACTAGTAGGTATATCTGAGTTAGCAACAGTTATCACCTCATCTGTTGACTTTAAATTTAAAGATTTTACAGCCATTAAAAGTCCCATTGACCCAGAGGATACAGTTACACAATACTTAGCTTTACAATATAGTGAAAAATTTTTTTCAAATTTATCAACTTCAGGCCCTAATTCCAATATGCCTTTATTTAAAACAGAATTAATTTTATTTAAAATTTGTTTTTTATTATAGTTGTAGTGTTTTGTTAAGTCGTACATTAAAAAATAAATAAATATTTAAGTTATTTCTCTACAGCATACTATGTTATATGCTTTAGTCAATATTCATAAATACTTCTTCTTATATTTATTTCATATTTTGATTTTGATTATTTTGTAGATAAAGATTAATCAGTGTATACAATTAAGCATCATTTTGGAGACTAATTGTTTATACCTATAATAGTTTAATTTTGATATTAGATTTCTATGATTCTAAAAAATAAAATTGCTTTAATTACAGGTGGTGCAACTGGTATTGGTAGAGCCACTGTTGAAACAATGGCTAAACAGGGAGCTGTGGTTATTTTTTGTGATAAAAATAAACAGCAAGGTATAAAAAATAAAAAAAGATTAAGCAATATGGGTTTAGAGACTTTCTTTCTAAGTGCTGATGTAAGCAAAGAGAGCGATGTAAAAAAAGTAATTAATTATACGATTAAGAATTTTAAACAAATTGACATATTATTTAACAATGCAGGAATTGAACAGAATGTTACGCCATCTCATAAAGTTGATGTAAAAACTTTTGATAAGATAATTGCTGTCAATCTAAAAGGTGTTTTTTTATTTTGCAAACACACTCTTCCCCACATGATGAAAAGAAAAAGAGGGGCAATAGTCAATAATAGCTCAATTAGTGCGTTTGCTAACGTTGGAGGAAATATAAGTTATGCTGCATCTAAAGGTGCAATAATGTCATTAACAAGAGTATTGGCGATTGAATATGCTAAATACAAAATTAGAGTCAATGCCGTTTGTCCTGGAGTAATAGATACTCCTATGAATGAAAGAAACTTAAAGAGAGCTAAAAATAAAAACGAACTTAAGAATAAATGGAAAACCATAACTCCTCTAGGAAGGGTGGCTAGTCCATATGAATTGGCCCAAACAGTGTTATTTCTTTCTTCTGAAATGTCTTCTTTTGTTACGGGTGTTGGCCTTTTAGTAGATGGGGGTAGGGCTGCAAATTAATAAATTTAACGATTTAAATGTTTTTATTACTGGTGCCTCCAGTGGAATAGGCCTGGCTGTTGCTAAATCCTTTTTAAGAATGGGCTCTAATGTGTACGCTGTTGATAATAATATGATCAAAGATGAAGAGTTTTTATCTCATACTAAAGGTAATTTTTATTTATCAGATATTTGTGATTACGAGAAAATGTATAAAATTATAAATGATATTTTTAAAAAAGTTGTTAACATAGATGTTCTTATTAATTGCGCTGGAATAATTAGTTTTAAATCAATTGAAAATAGTTCTTATGAATTTTGGAAAAAAATTATTGAAGTAAATCTTAGTGGAACTTTTATTACATGTAAGCATATAGTCCCGACTATGAAAATTAATAAAAAAGGTTCTGTAATCAACGTTTCAAGTAGAGCTGCTAAATTTGGAGGAATGAATGAAACGGCCTATTGCGCTTCTAAATTTGGCATTGAAGGATTTAGCCGATCTCTTAGTGAAGAATGTAAATTATATAATATTGCAGTAAATTCAATAACGCCAGGAACACCAATACATACAGCGATGAGTCAAGAAACCTATTCTATTGAGAAGAAAAAAATATGGAAAGATCCAATTTTTATTTCCCCTGCTTTTTTACATCTTGGAATTCAGGATTCAAATGGAATTAATAATCAATATGTCGATGCTTGGAAATTATCACAAGAGATTAAAAGTAAATATGAAACATATAAATAAAATTAATTATAGGAATGATTTGTGGAAATAGCAATTAAAGCAAATAAGATAATAGATGGTGTCAGCGATGAGATTATTAATAATAAAGTCATACGAATAAAAGATGGATTAATTACTGAGATAGTTGATATTAATAATTTTTCTCCATCTGAGAATGAAAAAATTTTTATTTATAAATCTGAAACTGTTTTACCAGGTATGATAGATGTACATGTCCATTTGGCTAATTCTGGCATAACAAACAACAGAGCTTTTAGAGCTGAATCAGTGGACATGGATTATGGTGAACAAAGCTTAAGAGGATACTCTTATGCTTGCGATCATATGAAATATGGATTTACAAGTTTAAGAGATATGAATGCTCCAGGAAATGTAGCCATCAATATCAGAGATTCAATCAACAAGCATGATCTATTGGGACCAAATATTTTGGCCTGTGGATTAGGACTTTCTGTTACTGGGGGTCACATGGATCAATCAGGTTGGGGTAGTCATGTAAAACATGAATCAATGACATATCCTTGTGATGGTCCATATGAATTTCGTAAGGGTGTGAGAATGCAACATAAGTTAGGTGCAGATTTTATTAAAACTAACATATGTGTAAGTTCTTCATATGATTTGAATACCCCCTATAAGCAAGAAATGACTGATGAAGAAATAGAACATGTTTGTAATGAGGCAGAGATGTTAAATTTAAAAGTTGCCTCACATACTTCAGGTGGAAAAGGCATTACAACTGCAGTTAAAAATGGCATACATTCAGTAGAACACGGTCATTGGTTAGATGATGAAACGATAGATTTAATGGCAAAACATAATACTTTTTACGTTCCCACACTTCTTGTTAATGAAAGAAACTTTGATTTTGAATTTGATGAGATATTTCGTAAAAGTAAAAATTGGAAATGGTTAGAATTGTCTAGGGAAGCTAAATGGATATCTTTAGAAAAAGCTATTAAAGCAAATATCAATATTGCTGTCGGTACTGACGCTGGATTTATGTTGCCTCATGGCTCAATGAATTATCGTGAGATTGAATTATTAATTAAGGGAGGCATGAGTAACATGCAAGCAATTAAATGTGCAACTCATAATGGTGGAAAATTATTAGGAATGAATGTGGGAACAATTCAGATTGGTCAAAAAGCTGATATATTAATTATAAACGGAAACCCTTTGGAGAGTATTGAAGTTTTAAAGCATAAAGAGAATATTGTAGTTTTTAAGGACGGAGAATTAATCTAAATTAATTTTATTAAGATACTTACTTAAGTCTTCAATAAAATGTTCAGTTACTTTATCTTGTAGGTTATTTTTATTTACCAATATACCCAAGTGATTATTCATAAATGTTTTGTCAATCACTTTTTTGTGTATTAATGTTCCCTCGCTTATTTCAAGTAAGGCACCTAATCTGGTAGAAAAAAATAAAGCTTGTTCATTCTCTTTTAAATAGCTTTTAATAAAAGCATATGAGTTTGAAATAATTTTTGGTTTTATGTGCTTTGAACTAAATCCCATTCCTCTCTGTAATTTTTTCCAGACTGTTAAAGTTCCTGGGTGAAACACAAGAGGGTAAATTAAACATTCTGAAATTTTTAAATTTTCTTTAGAAGCTAATTCATGCTTAGGAGAGCAAAGGATACCTAGCGGAATTTTTTTTTCATAAACAATTTTTACAGTTTTAGGTTGTTCTTTTGTAAATGTTAGACCAATATCACTTTTATTTAATATTAAATCATCAAGAATTGAATCTGGTTTTTTTGTATTTATATTAAACTTAATATATTTATATTTACTTTGAAATTCTTTTACTACTTTGCTTAAAAAATATATCGCTATAGTTTCTACGGTTGATATTGTTATGGTCTTTTCTAAATTTCCTTCCACTTGATGGATATTAGATAAAAATTTGTCATTTTTTTCTAAATGATCGGATATATATTTAAATAAAATATTTCCTTGAGGTGTTAATTCTAACCCTTTTGAACTTCTAATAAATAACTTTAAATTAAGCCTTCCTTCTAATTTATATATTTGTCTTACCAAGGCTGATGAATTTATATTAAGATTTTCACCAGCCTTTCTAAAAGATTTATCAATTGCTGATTGATGAAAATACCTATATTCAATAGAAAACATGCTCATTATTATACATGGTGTTGCAATTTAATCATCTTTAAAGTGATAATAAGGCTCTTTTTGTAATCCCTTATTAAGGTAACAATATTTATTTATAAATTTAGGGAGGTAGATATGGTAAAAAATAATAGGTTAATTCGATTAATACTCGGTGTAGCTACACTTTTTGTAAGCTTAACTTTTTTGAACAATGCATCGGCAGTTGATGTAGTTTTCGCAGAGGATAGACCTGATTTAAGAACATTAGATCCAAGAATTACGCAATCAAGACATGAGGAGATGTTAATTGTTAACATGTTTGATCAATTGATAGCTGCAGATAATAATGGAAATAAGTATCCAGGTCTTGCAACATCTTGGGATGTTTCAAGCGATGGCTTGCATTATACTTTTGAATTAAGAGATGATGTAACTTTTCACGATGGAACCAAATTTAATGCAGCGGCTGTAAAAATTACTTTTGACAGTATTGTTGATCCTGAAACTGGTTCGCAAGGCGCTATAGATATTTTAGGTCCATATGCTTCTTCTGAAGTAATTAGTGAATATAAAGTTAGAGTTAATTTTAGTAGACGATACGGATCGGCTTTAACTGCATTTACAGAAACTGAACTTTCTATTATTAGCCCAAAAGCTTTAAATGATTTGGGTAATGAAGGATTTGGTATGGCTCCGGTTGGAACAGGACCTTTCATGTTTAAATCTTGGGAAGCTAATAAAAAAGTAGAAATGGTAAATAATCCAGATTATAACTGGGCGCCAGAGTATATGGATGGTTCGGGCCCTTCCAAGGTTGAGAATTTAACATACAGACTAATCAAGGATACGAGCACTAGAGTTGCAGCTTTAGAATCAGGCGAAGTAGATATTGCAGAATTAGTCCCACCATTAGATATGAGAAGATTTGACTCTAGTGGAGAGTTAAATACTATAGCTGGAATAGTATCTGGTTTGCCATATTCAGCTTTTTTAAATACTTCGGTAGGCCACTTTCAAGACATAAAAGTGAGACAAGCATTTTTTTATTCTTTAAACAGAGTAAAAATGACCAGCGATTTATTTTTTGGTTATGCTGAAGCTGCTTTTGGACCGATAAGTAGTGCAACGCCAAGTTATTGGAAAGGTAACGAGGGTTACTATCAATATGATGCTGCCAAAGCAGAAGCTTTATTAGAAGAAGCTGGTTGGAAAATGGGATCCAATGGAGTGCGAGAAAAAAATGGAGAAACTTTATCTATTTTCTTCCCATGTCTTCTTGAACCTGACACTTGTGTTGCAATACAAGCTTATGCAAATAAAGTTGGTTTCGATGTAAATGTTGAAGTTGTTATGAAGGCTAGACAAGATGAGTTAATATTTGCGAATGGTTATGATATGATGGTTATTCGTTGGGTGTCATTAGATCCTGGCGTTTTAATCATCCCTTTTCATTCTAGAAATATTCCTGCACCAGGAAAATTTAAATTTAACTGGTCAAGATATTCTACACCTGAATTGGATCAACTACTTGAAGATGCTGAAAGTGCAGAAACTCAAGAAACTAAGGATGATTTATATATGCAAATCCAGAAAATTATTATGGACCAAGCAATATTCTTAGCGATTCATGACCAAGTACAGACCATAGCTTATAATCCTAATTTAGAGGGTATAAAATTTGCTAATGGTAATTGGCAACTACGAATGTACGACGTTCGAGAAAAATAATTTATTTATATTGTGTCACCTTATTAATTTAAGGTGGCATTTTTGTTTTAAATGAACTTTTTTTTAAAAAAATTACTTATAGTTATTCCCACATTATATATTTCGTGGACAGTTGTTTTTATTACATTAAATATTATTCCAGGTGACCCTGTTAATTTAATGTTAGGAGGTCGACCAGCTTCTGATGAAGTTAGAGAAAATGTAAGACATAATCTTGGGTTAGATAAGCCAGTTGTAGAAAGATATTTTTCTTTCTTAATAAACGCAACTAAGGGAGATCTTGGAAAATCTTATTTAACAAGGCAGCCTGTGACAACCATGATTAAGGAAAATATGATGCCAACTATACAGCTATCAATTGGAGGATTAATTTTTGGTGTTTTTTTTGGTGTTCTGTTGGGAATTACTGCAGGAGCCAAGCCAAATTCTTGGGGAGATACTTTTGCCATGATAGTAGCTTTGTGTGGAATTTCTCTCCCTAGTTTTTGGATAGGTATGCTATTAATATTTATATTTGGAACAACTTTGGGATGGGTTCCTATAGTTGGAGATGGATTTACTGCATTGATTTTACCTTCAGTAACTGTTGGTTTATTTTTCGCTGGAGGGATGGCAAGACTTACTAGGTCAAGTTTAATTGATGTGCTCAATCAAGATTATATAAGAACTGCAAGATCAAAGGGAACTTCTAAATTTAAGATTATATTTAAGCATGCTTTTCGCAACGCAATGATTCCTCCTGTCACACTTCTTGGAATTCAATTTGGATTATTGATAACAGGAGCTGTTATTACTGAAGAGGTCTTTGCAAGACCTGGACTTGGTCAATTATTATTGCAAGCTATATTATCAAAAGATATTCCCCTTGTTCAAGCTCTTATTGTCTACATGACAGCAGTCTATATTTTTTTAAATTTAGTCGTAGATTTTACTTATGGACTTATTGATCCAAGAATAAGATTAGAGAGGAAAGCAACATAATGCATGGATTAAAAATTTTTATTAAACGCTTTATTTTGAATAAAGGTTCTGCATTTGGAGGAATTTTTCTTATTTTAATTATTTTAGGAGCAATTTTAGCGCCCGTAATCGTCCCCTATCATTGGAATGCAGTTGATAGCGGACCCAGACTTTCTGGACCTAGTTTAGATAACTTTTTTGGAACTGATATTCACGGAAGAGATGTTTTCTCAAGAATAATTTATGGAGCAAGATATTCCTTAACTGTTGGACTAATATCAGTTTTATTCGGCATTACTTCTGGCAGTATATTTGGTATTTCCATAGCTTATATAGGTGGTAAAGTAGATATTATTGGTTCAAGAATTATAGATGTTATGTTTGGTTTCCCTTCTTTTTTACTTTCTTTATTGGTAGTTGCTATAATCGGTGTTGGTTTGTGGAATGTTGTGTTTGCAGTAGGTTTAGCAAGTATACCCCATTTTGCAAGAATCATTAGATCAGCCGCCCTTCAAATAAAAGAAGAACCTTATATTGAAGCTTGTGTGAGTATGGGTTTTGGAAAAATCAGAATTATGTTTAATCATATTTTGCCAAACATTATCCCAATAATTATTGTTGTTGCTACAATGGATTTAGGAGGAGCAATCATATCGATAGCTTCATTAAGTTTTTTAGGTTTGGGAGCTCAACCACCACAACCTGAATGGGGGGCAATGTTAAGTTCTGGGAGAGAATATATGAGATACGCTCCATGGACAATGATTTACCCAGGTTTGTTTTTATTTTTAACTGTTATGTCAGTAAATTTACTTGGAGATAGATTAAGCCAAGCTCTTGATGCTCGACAATCAATGGGTAGAGGTAAAAATTAGTGATTATAAAATATATAATTGAAATTAACTAGGGAGATATTAATGGATTACAGAGAGTTTGCTAAATACAAGGAAGATAAATCAATGACAATAAAGCACATGGCCTTTGCAGTGAAGAGTGTTACAAATGGATTAAAAGAATATCAAGGTTTACTAAATGTATCTAAAGAAATTCAACCTGTAATTTGGGAAAAAGCTAAAACTAAAGTTGGAGTTTTTTTTATAGGAGGAGTTGAGTTTCAGCTATGTGAATCCCTTGAGCCAGATGGAAAGTTTAACAAATGGGTGGATCAATATGGAGAAGGTTTGCAACATATATGTTTTGAGGTTGAGAACATTAAAAAAACTTTAAATCATTCTGAAAAAAATGGCGCTGAAATAAGCATTTGTCAAGCTTGCAATGTATTTGGAAGCCATCCTCACCCCGAAGGTTTTGTTGCTTTCATTGCTGATGAGGCATCAGGAATAGAAATAGAATTCATGCAAGTTTATACGTCAGAAGAGCTTAAAAAATATAACATAAAAGGAGTGTAATAATGAATAATAAAATTATAGAGATAGGTAATGCAAAAGCTAATCCAGGAGAAATAGTTGAAGGATCAATTGCAGTTACCAAGCATGCTGGAGGTAACAATTTATCAATTCCATTTACTATTATAAACGGTAAAAATGATGGCCCGTGTTTTTGGATCAATGGAGGAATTCACGGAGATGAACCTGAAGGAGTATTAACTTGCTCTATACTTAGAAAAAAAATTAATCCTAATGATCTTTCTGGGTCACTTGTATTGATGCCTGTTATGAATATACCTGCCATGGAAGCGGCTTCAAGAGGAAACCCTCTTGATACTTTTTCATATGATATGAATAGAATTTATCCAGGTAAAGAAAATGGATATCTCAGTGAGCGAATCGCACATGAGCATAGGAAATGGCTAGTTAAAACTGCTGATATTGAAATATCAATTCATTCTGGAGGAAGCCATTCTTATTTGTCTGAAACAATTTTTGCATCACAAGATGACAATGCTCAAGAATTAGCTAGAGCTATGGGTGAGAATTGGGATTTATCTTTATACGCAATTAGACCTTCGGGAAGTCCAATGACAGTAATGTCTGATATTGGCAAGCCAGCAATTACAGTTGAATTAGGTGGAAGGTCTTCAACTGCACCGGGTGAATTTTATAAGGTAGGGGAAGTATTATCCGAAGCCGCTTTAAATATAATGAAACACTATAAAATGATTGATGGTGATGCAAAGTATGCTCCCAAAAGATATAAAGGATATCAGCAAGCATTACTTGCGCCAGAAAGTGGAGTTTTTCTTCCTGAAAATTCAGTAAAATTTCATAACATGATGAAGAAAGGTGACTTGATAGCAAAAATTATTGATTACAAAGGCAATGTAGTATCTAATTTACACGCACCTGAAGACGGTATGATTTTTGGCTTAAGAGCTTTGCCAAATGTAACTACAGGGGATTGGTGTTGTTTTTTTGCTATTATTGAAGGAACTTGGGATAAATAGCAATGGATGAAACTTTAAAAATTGAAAGTTTACATACCTCCTTTATATCTGATTATGGCTCAACTAAAGTTCTTGATGATGTATCTTTATCTATTAAGCAAAGCGAGGTTCTAGCTTTAGTTGGTGAGTCAGGTTCGGGTAAAACAGTTACTAGTCTATCGATTATGGGATTACTCCCACCTAACGGAAAAATTGATCAAGGTAAAATTACTCTATTATCTAAGAAAAATGAAGAATTAGATATTTTA
>Ga0114999_10007496_pt1 | contig 12373 bp, 10 predicted proteins | sample ArcticOcean_MG_C_3_FD_89820 | JGI IMG/M metagenome (GOLD analysis project Ga0114999, IMG submission 89820) | Marine microbial communities from western Arctic Ocean - ArcticOcean_MG_CB8_126 | ecosystem: Environmental > Aquatic > Marine > Oceanic | place: Arctic Ocean: Canada Basin | collected...
GCTTTCACACTTCCCAGTCCCGCTGGAGGTCCCTCCGTGATCAGCTGCCTCGCAGGTGTGTAGTCAGTACACCTAGCGCCCGCGCACGGCGTCGTTCAAGGCATCGCCGAGCAGTGCGAACGAGAAGAGCAGCAGCGTCACGATGATGCCGGGCACCAGTAACAGGTTCGGGTGCGCCTGGAAGGTCCGCGCGCCCGAGCCCTCGAACAGCATCGCGCCGAAGGACGCGGCTGGCGGCTGCACGCCGACGCCGAACCAGGACAGCACGATCTCCGATCCGGCGACCGCCCCGAGGCCGGTCGAAACCTGGAGGATGATCAAGAACGACACTCCTGGGAGCAGGTGGCGAAAGACGATCCGTCGGCGACTGGCCCCGAGAGACTCCGCGGCCATGATGAACTCGCGCTCTCGAAGCTGAAGTACCTGCGCGCGGATTACACGCGCAGTACCCACCCAGGAGAAGAGCGATAGCGCCGCGAACACGATCAGATACGACGCGAATCCGGACGACACGAGGCCCGTGAGCGGTGTGCGATCCTCGATGTCACGCACCCACTCCGTGACCCGTGGTGCGAAGGCCGCGTTGATCAGGATCAACATCGGTAAGCCCGGTAACGAGGAGAAAATGTCGCCCACACGCATGATGGCGTTGTCGATCCAGCCACCTCGGTAGCCGGCGATCAAGCCAAGGGTGTTACCGATGAGCAGCGAGCCGCTGAGCACCACGGCCACGGTGACAATCAGCGTCGTGCGCGCCGAGTACATCGCCCGACTCAACAAGTCCCGCCCGAGGCGATCCGTACCGAGCCAGTGGTCGGCGCCGATGCCCTCGGTTGGCCGATCGAGGTTTTGTTCCGTGTACGAGTACGGCGCCAGCACCGAGGCGAACAGGCCCGATCCGTAGATCACCGCGATCACGACCAGAGAAATCATCGCCAGCTTCTTGCGACGCAGCCGCTCCCAGACGATCGCCCATTCGCTGCGGCCGACGACCGCGCTCGCGGAGCCTTCGGTGGTTGCAGCCTCGGCGGTCATTGGCGCGAGACCCCGACGCGGATTCGCGGATCGATCACCCCGTACACGAGGTCAGCTGCAAGGTTCATCAGCACGAAAATCGCCGCGAAGATCACCGTCGTCGCAAGAATCGCATCGTAGTCACGGCTGGTCACCGCCTGGAAGGTGAAGCGGCCGATCCCCGGAATCCCAAGCAACGTCTCCACAAAGAAGGCGCCTTCGACGATGCCCGCGAGGGCGAAGGCGATCACAGTGACCAGCGGGAGCAGCGAGTTCGGAAGTACGTGTCGCAACGCTACGGAGGACTCTGGCAGCCCTTTCGCTCGCGCGGTGCGGATGTAGTCCTCCTGCTGGACCTCGAGAGCGGTGATTCGCGTCAGGCGTGCGATGCCAGCGAAACCGGGCAGTGTGAACGCCACCAGCGGGATATAGAGGTGAGGATCGGGGATCGGGATGGCGATCACCCCGCCAATCAACCAGATGTCGAACAGGCCGTCCCAGCCCCCGACGGGGAGCAGATCGAACTGCACAGCGAACAACCAGAGCAGCGGGGGGATCAACACCAGCACGGGGATCGCCTGCAGGAACAGCAAGGTGCCGATCACAAACGGATCGATCCATGTCCCATTCGCACGAGCCGCGATCAAGCCAAATGGGATCCCGAGGCCGAAGACGATGACCAGTGCAATCATCCCCAGCTGCGCTGACACCCACATCTTCGGGAAAATGATCTCCGAGATCGTGAAGCCGCGCTGCTGGAATGACTCGCCGAAGTCGCCCCGGACCGCCTTGAAGAGCCAGTCCTGATACTGCTCGAAAATATTGCCATCAAGGCCGCGGTCGGCGCGGATCTGAGCGACAATTTCGTCGTCGCGGATCTGGCCAGCGGCGACCGAGATCGGGTCACCCGGACCGAACCGTGCGATCGCGAAGGTCGCGAACGAGACGACCAACAAGATGATCGGCAACCAGAACAGGCGACGGACGACGTACGCACCCATGGCTCGTCCCTGAGCTGCGGTCGCTTCCGCCTAGCGGTCGATTTCGACGAATCGGAGACGCGGAATCACCATCGGCGGTTCAAACCAACCGGTGACCGCTTCGTTCACCACGACGTGTGACTGCGAAAAGTACAGCGGCAGCCAGGCGGCGTCGGCGATGATCAGTTCCTCGGCGTCACGGTAGAGCTGCATCCGCAGCTCCGCGTCCAGCTCCACGCGCGCCCGTTCGAGGAGCGAGTCGACCTGCGCGTTCGCGTAGCCGAGCTCGTTGAGCTGCGAGGTCGAGTGGAACTTCAGATCGAGGATGTCCTCGGGATCGGGGTAGTCCATGATCCAGCCCGCGTTAAACATCTGAAGTTCTCCTGCGTCCTGCTCGGAGAGGAACGTCGCGAAGTCGGTCTGCCGGATCTCGACTTCGATCCCCAGCTCCGTGCGCCACTGCTCGAGGAACGCCTGAGTGTCGATGCGTGCCTCGGCGCCGCCACCGGCCTCGGTAATCACGATCGGCACGGGACCGTCGGGGCCGATCAGGCGGCCGTCTTCGACCTCGTACTTGGACGCGGCCAGCGCCTCGCGACCGGCGTCCGGGTCGAACGGGAAGGTCTTGTCCTCGTCGACGTAGCCGGGCAGGCCCGGCGTGAGGATGCCCGTCGCGGGAACGAGCATGTTGCTGAAGGTCACCTCGGCGACCTTCGCGCGGTCGATCGAGAAACCGAGGGCACGCCGCACGTTCACGTCTTCGAACGGCGGCACATCGGTTGTGAACGCGAGGTAGGAGATCGTGAACTGCGGCCAGACGCTGTACAGCGGGTTCAAGCTGCTGGTGGAGTCGCGCGCCCGCTCGATGTCGTTGACGGAGATACCGGCGACATCGAGCTCGTCGTTCTCGAAGCGGGTGAGCGCCGAGCCACCTGAGAGCGTGTACAGCACCTCCGCGAGCGGCGGCTCATCAAGGTAGTAGCGCGCGTTGGATTCGAGGATGATCCGCTCGCCGAGGCGCCACTCCGTAAGGCGGTACGGGCCAGTGCCGTTCGGGCGGCGCGTCCAGTTGCGCGGGTTCGACTCGATCTGCTGCTGGTCGACAACGAACGCCGTCGGGTAGGTCAGCTTCGCGAGGAAGAACGGCTTCGGCGCGTCGAGCGTGAAGCGGATCGTACGCTTGTCGATCACTTCGATGCCGGACACGTCGTCTGCGACCCCGGCAATGTGCTCGCGCACGCCGACGATATCGCCGAGGTAGGCGCGAGCGACGGTCGACTGAAGCTGCCGCGAGGTCGCGCGGTTGATCGAGTACGCGACGTCCACAGCGGTCACCGGGCGACCGCTGTGGAAGAAGGCATTTTCCCGCATCGTAAAGGTGTAGACCGTGCCGTCGGCGCTGATGTCCACCGCCTCAGCGAGGTCGAGCTGGATCTCGAGGTCAGGCGAGATCGTCACGAGACCTGAGTAGATCTCGACAATATACTCGGCGGAACTGGCGTCGGTCGCGAGATGCGGGTCGAGGGTGACCGGGTCCACCCCGCCGAGACGGAGCCGTCCGCTCGAGCTGCTCGATGGCTCATCGTCACCTGTGGTGCGCTGTAGTTCGTTGGAACCGCTGCTGACGCCCGTCGGCCCAGTGTTATCCGAGTCACTGGAAAACAGCAGGACGGCAGACAGACCGCCGACTACCAACACCAGCGCAGCGAGCACGCCGAGCAGGATCGCAAGGATTCGATTCTGACCCATCAATCGGCTCCACTCATACGCGCGCGGATCGCCAAGCGGTGGGGACGCTGACGTGAATCAGAAAACAAGGATAACCTACCGGCCGTTGCCAGTCGGTACGTAATCCGGATCGCCGTGGATCGCTCACATCCAGCGGTGACGGCCCTACTCTTCGTCGTCCTCCAGGCCCTCGCGCACGTCGCCCGCGGCGGCGGCGAGTGCTTCACGCGCATCCGCCGCGAGGTCGACGTGGACCTCACCCAGTTGTTTCTGTGAAACGGGCGCGGGAGCGCCGGTCAGCATGTCGACCGCCGACTTCGTCTTCGGGAACGCGATTACCTCGCGAATGTCGGACTCCTCGGCGAAGAGTGCCACGGTCCGGTCGAGGCCCCAGGCGATGCCGCCGTGCGGTGGCGCGCCGTACTCGAAAGCGTCGAGCATGTGCGCGAACTGTGCCTGCGCATCCTCGGGCGAGAGGCCGAGCAGCGACATCACTTCCTGCTGCATCTCGCGGCGATGCATCCGGATCGAACCGCCGCCGATCTCCTGCCCGTTGCAAATCACGTCGTAGGCGCGCCCGCGCACCTTGCCGGGATCGCTCTCGAGCAGCGGACGATCCTCCTCCATCGGCGAAGTGAAGAGATGGTGCACTGCGGACCAGCGCTCGGCCTCGTCGTCCCACTCCAGCAGCGGGAACTCGGTGATCCACACGAACGCGAGACGGTCCTGATCGGCAAGCCCGCGGTCGGCCGCGACGTGCCGCCGCAGCACGTCGAGCACCCTCGAGGTGACCGTATCCTGGTCGGCGGCGATCAGCAGCATGTCGCCGCGCACCGCACCGGTCGTGCGGCCCAGCTCGGACAGCGCCTCCGCGTCGAAAAAGCGGCCGACCGGTGACTTCACATCCTCGTCCGTCAGGCCGTCGAGCGAACCCTCTCCGAGGAACTGTGCCCACACGAGGCCGCGCGCGCCCGCCTCCTTCGCCATGTCGACGAGGCGGTCCACATCCCGTCGCGAGGTGTCTGCGCCGCCCGGTACCACGATCGCGCGGACGCGACCGCCTGCCTCGATTGCGCCGGAGAACACCTTGAATTCAGTGTCGCGCACGTAGCTGGTTATGTCGTGGAGCTCGACGCCGTAGCGCACGTCGGGCTTGTCGCTGCCGTAGCGCTCGTCGGCCTCGGCGAAGGTGAGCCGCGGGAACGGGACTTCGAGTTGCTTGTCCGGCAGCAGCTCGTCCGAGAGCTCGATCAGCAGCTCCTCGTTAAACTGGATCACGTCCTCTTCATCGACGAACGACATCTCGACGTCGAGTTGCGTGAACTCCGGCTGACGGTCCATCCGAAGGTCTTCGTCCCGATAGCAGCGCGCGATCTGGTAGTAGCGGTCGATGCCGCCCACCATCAGCAGCTGCTTCCACTGCTGCGGTGACTGCGGTAGCGCGTAGAAACTGCCCGGGTGCACCCGGCTAGGCACGAGGTAGTCGCGCGCGCCTTCCGGTGTCGCCAGCCCGAGCACCGGGGTCTCCACCTCGATGAACCCGCGCTCGTCGTGGAAGTCACGAATCAACTTCGTCACGCGGTGGCGGAGCCGCATGTTGCGCGCCATCCGCTCACGGCGGAGATCCAGGTAGCGGTAGCGCAGCCGCGTCTGCTCACCGACGTTGACGTCCGAGTTCACCGGGAACGGCGGAGTCTTCGAGGGATTGAGCACCTCGGCGGCGCTCGCTTGGACCTCGATCTCCCCGGTCGGCAGCTCCGCATTCTCGGTGCGGTCGCGGCGTCGCTGCACCTCGCCGGTCACCTGCAGCACGTACTCGTCCCGCACATCCGAGGCCACGACCGTCGCCTCGGGCGCATGCTCTGGGTGGAACACGACCTGCGTCAGCCCGGTCGAGTCGCGCAGGTCGATGAACACCAGTCCACCGTGATCGCGCCGTCGGTGCACCCACCCAGATAGCGTCACCTGCTGCCCTGCGTGCTCCGCACGCAACTCGCCACAGTCGTGGGTCTTCAGCACGGCGTCGTCCTCGCTCATCATCCTCAGGAGTGGCGCAGGCCTCGATGGCGCGCCGTGCGAGGCAGTGTCGCACGCACCTCGGCGGGCTTCTAGGCGATCCGAGAAGCCTCGCCGACCTACACCCCGCGATACCGCGGCGGCTAGAGCCTGCGGCCGGCACCCCAAGTCCCGTCGGCACCTTCACTCGCGGATGCTGACACGCTTCCAACATCGGCCGCAGAGGGACCCGTTCGCAAGCGCCGCCTCATCCGACATCGTCTCTAGAACAAAAGTTGGCGAGAGCACGTTCATCACCGCTCGCCTCAGGCCTGAAACCACCAAAGTTTTTTCGTCCTACGGCGTTAGGAACCGTAGTGTTCATGCGACAAAGCACCTTGCCGTTGCTCGCGACGAGATGAAAGGGACCGCTGGACCACCGCTTCAGGATTTGCACTGGACGAACACCTCAAAGAGCTGGTGAACAGCGCCAGCACTCGCTCAATTCTAATCGGGTCGCAGTCATCACAGAGGGCATCAACGACGGGGGATCCCGACGAAGGAAAGTCCGATCCCAGCGGCGATACGCAAACGCGGGCATCACTTCTGAGGCGAAGAATCGCAGGTCCTCGATCGTTGCGGCGGCAAAGAGCACCTGCCCCACCCCGCCCGCCTCGAGGGCGCGCAGCCGCTCGATGCGATCCTCGGGGGTGCCGAGGATCGCATCGCCTCGACGGCCTCCCGACGGGAGTCTGCGGGCGAGTGGAACGGGTTGGAGGCGCGTCCGTCGGCGGTCGTCGCGTTCGAGGACTCCGCGAGCGTCGTCAACGTGGCGATGTGGCGCTCGAGCTGCTGCTCGCGTTCCTCGGAGCTACTCGCGATCCGCAGCGCGCGGGTGAGCGCGACGTCCGAGGGCGACGTCCGAGGGCGACGTAGCTCAGCCCCGTGGATTCGCGCGCGCTCCGGTAGGTCGCGACGCGCTTCGCCGTCAGCTCGAACGAGCCGACCTGGTCGAGAAAGAGTCGGTAGCCCTCGCGGCCGGCGCGCTCGATCGAGAACGGGCTGTCCGCCCCGAGCCAGAGCGACGGATGCGGCTGCTGGACGGAGCGCGGCTCGATAACGACGTCCTCGAAGTCCCAGGTGCGACCGTGGTACGAGAACCGCTCTTCGGAGCCCCAGGTGAGGCACAGCGCCTCAATCGCCTCGTCGAAGCGGGAACCGGCCTCGTCCTGCTCGACGCCAAAGCCGGTGAACTCATAGTCGCGGTAGCCGCGCCCCACACCGAGGTCGAGTCGACCGCCCGAGAGCACGTCCACCGTCGCCGCCTGCTCCGCGAATAGCAGCGGGTCGTGCCGTGGCACAACACCCACCGCCGCCCCCAGTTGGATCGAGGATGTGCGCCCCGCGCGGTAGGCGAACATCGCCAGCGTCGAGGAGATCTGACCGCGCCCGGTCAAGTGATGCTCGAGGAGGTAGACGCCAGAGAAGCCGAGTTGCTCGGCCTCGATGACCATGCCGGCGTAGTTGCCGTACGCGTCCACATCGGGGCTGGCGCCGCCTCCCGCCGGCCCGCCGAAGAGACCGAACCTCATCCGCGCTGCTCGGCCTCTCGCCGATGGATCTCCAGCCAACGATCGACCAGCTACTCAACGAACGCAGAGGCGATCTACCTCGGACCCGAGAACGGAACCCGCACCCTCCATATGGTGTTCGAGATGGACGACTCAAGAATGATCCCGCAGATCACGGAGCCGTTCTATCAGAAGCTCAACGCGACAGTGGACCTGCTGCCGATCATGAACCAAGCCGAGCTGAAACCGAGCCTGGAACGGCTGGCCGCGTCACCCAGCTGACCTGTCTGAGTGACCCGACCGATAAACGATCGACAACAGGGCGGTGTTGCAGCGCCCTGTTGTCGATCATTCATCGGTCAGTCGTTGAGGAAACCGCGGTCGGGTGTCAGCTTCAGGATCACGCGGTTGTTGCCATCGAGCTCCGTGGCCAACTCCTCGTCCGAGACCTCGACCGGGCGTCCCATGCGCGCGCGGATGCGCTTCGTCCCGCCGTTGCGGGCCTCGGTGTCGATCACGCCCTCGACGGTGCCGTAGACGATCAGCTGCTTGCGGCCGTCGGGCACGAGGAGGGCGACGTTCGGCTGGCGCATCGCGTTTTTCCACTTCGCGCGGTCGCTCGTCACGGAGATCGCGACGTCGGTCCCGTCGTAGTCGTAGATAATCATCGAGAGCTGCGGTGAACCATCTCGCCGTCCGGTCCCCAGCACGCCCATGCTGTGGTCCTGAAGGTACTGGCCTTGCGCTTCGGTCAGTGCCATTGGGGGTCGCTCCTTTGCTGCGAGCCCTAGCCTACGAGGTCCGTCGAGCGCGCCGGACCCGCAGGCTGACTGCTAGCCTGAGTCGATGACTACCATCGCCGCTCAGTCTGCGGCCTCAGCAGGCCCGCTGGAGGCCAAAGCGCCCTCGCTGGCGCTCTACCTGCACATCCCGTTCTGCTCGGCGAAGTGCGGATATTGCGACTTCAATTCCTACGAGCACCTGGACCACCTGATCCCCGACTACACCCCCGCCCTCATCAGCGAAATCGAACTCTGGGCACCTGCCGCACAGCAGTCCCGCGTCACGAGCGTGTTCTTCGGCGGCGGCACGCCCTCGCTCACGTCGCTCGAAGACCTCGAGGCGATCACCAACGCGGTCCGGGGGCGATTCAACGTCGATCCCGAGGCGGAATGGACGCTGGAGGCGAATCCGACGGAGCTGACGCGCAAACACCTCGAGGGCATGCGCGGCCTCGGGATCAACCGGCTCTCGATGGGGGTCCAGTCGATGCACGCCGACGAGTTGGAGCTGCTCGATCGCGAGCACACGCCGGAGCGCGTCGTCGAGGCGGTGACAGCTGCGCGCGTCGCGGGCTTCGACAACCTCAACCTCGACCTCATCTTCGGGCTGATCAATCACACCGAGGAGCGATGGCGCGACACCCTCGAGCAGGTGCTGGCGCTCGAGCCGGAGCACCTCTCTTGCTACGCGCTGACCGTCGAGCCGGAGACGGCCCTCTACTACCGTGTGCAGAAGGGCATCCTGCCGGAGCCCGACCCGGACATCGCCGCCTCTCAATACGAGTGGACGCGGAGCAGCCTCGCGGAGGCGGGCTACGAGCACTACGAAATCTCGAACTGGGCGAAGCCCGGCCGCCGCTGCGAGCACAACCTGATCTACTGGCGCGCCGAGCCCTATCTCGGGATGGGCGCGGGCGCGCACTCCTTCTTCGTTGGACAGCGGTTCGCGAACGTCGACGCGCCGAACCGCTACGTCGAGGCGATCACCGCCAGCGTCGAGCAACGCGCCGAGCACGGCCGCGGCACGATGCAGCAGGTCGCCGGCGGCGAAACGCCCGACGAGGTGACCAACCGCGCCGACACCGCGATTCTCGGTCTGCGCCTCCTCGAGGGGATCGACGAAGCCGCCTTCGCCGCGCGCTACGGCGTGACGCTGGACGCCGAGTTCGGCCCGGCCCTCGAGCGGCACTTCGCGCTCGACCTGATCGAGCGCGCCGATGGGCGCCTGCGCCTCACCGAGCGCGGCCTGCTGCTCTCGAACGAAGTCTTCATCGACCTGCTGCCCGATCCCGTCGGACCCGAGGCCTAAGCGGGATGGCCGTCGAGGTCTTCCGCTGCAACGCCTGTGGCCGCGAAGTCCTCGTCCGCCACGCCGACCCGATGTCCGAGACCGAGATCGCACGCCGAGTGAAGGAGGAGTTCGAACCGGCGCAGCCGGGACCGGGCGGTCGCCCGGACATGGGATTGCGGCTACGCGACGACATCTGGGTGGGACTCTCCGGCACCCGCGAGCCGGTTCCGCGCGAGGAGCTGCCAGAGCAGTGCCCGGCCTGCGCACGCACCGACTGGGCCTCGATGCGGATGCTCGACTAGCGCGACACTGGGTACGCCGCTCGTCGAGCAACACCTGTCCCATGACCTTCTTCACGTGTGCCGAAACCGGGGCGTTGGTACGCTACGCGCCGCAACAGAAGACGACAGGTCGCGGATGACTCCCCGCGGCATACGGGGAGTTCAGATGGCAAACCGACTTGAAGGCAAGGTCGCGATCGTGACTGGTGCTGGCCGCGGCATCGGCCGGGGCGAAGCGCTCGCGCTCGCCGCCGAGGGCGCGGCAGTCCTAGTCAACGACCTCGGCGGCAGTGTCGCCGGTGAGGGTGGCGACCAGACGCCCGCTCAGGAGGTCGTCAACGAGATCGAGAAGATGGGCGGGCGGGCCGCGGCCAACTACGCCGACGTCTCCGACTTCGACGCCTGTGGCGCGATGATCAAGCAGTCGATGGACGAGCTGGGTGGCCTGGACATCCTGGTCAACAACGCTGGCATTCTCCGCGACCGCATGGTCTTCAACATGACCAAGGAGGAGTGGGACGTCGTTGTCGCCGTCCACATGACGGGGACGTTCAACACGATCAAGCACGCCGCCGTGGTGATGCGTCAGCAGCGCTCCGGCCGAATCATCAACACCAGCTCCAGCTCGGGCCTCGGGAACGCCGGACAGGCGAACTACTCCGCGGCCAAGGAGGGCATCGTCGGAATCACACGCACGGTCGCCCGTGACCTCGGTCGCTACGGCGTCACCTGTAACGCGATTCGCCCGACCGCCGCGACGCGGCTGACCCTCTCGCCGGAGATGGAAGCCGCCGCCAAGGCCGCCGAGGCGCGCGGTGAGACCCGCGCCGGAAGTGGACTGGCAGCGCTCGACCCGAACGCGATCGGCGCGCTGATCACGTACCTCGCCTCGGACGAGGCGCAGAACGTCAATGGTCGCGACTTCATGATTCGCGGCGGTGAGGTCGGCCTCTACACGATCCCCGAAGTCGAGGCGCGCACCTTCTCGAAGGGCGACATCTGGACGACGGACGACATGTTCGACTCGTTCCCGAAGACCATCGGCACGTTGCTGACCAACGAGTTCGGTCCCAAGGAAGAGAGCTAAGCCACGCGCCAATTCACCAAACACTCGAGGCCACGACCGGCCGGGCGGCCGGTCGTGGCCTCGAGTGTTTGAGGGCCACCGAGTTCGTCGGGCCTAGCGCCCCGAACCGCGCGTGACGATCACCGCGTACACGACTGCCAGCAGCGCGAATCCGACACCCGTACGCCACGACACGTCGAGGCGACGCTCCGCCTCGCTCGTCCCATTCGACGCGAGTCGGGTGCTGCTGGTGAGCGTGGATGTGCGCTGGACGAGCTCGGGTGCGCGCACGGTGGGCGCGGGTGCGGCTGTGTGCCGCTCAGCAGGCAGATCGTCGTCCGGTGCGGTCTCGCGCGGTGGCTTCGATTCGACGACGCCCCCGCCCTCGAAGGTGGGCTTCGTGAAGAAGGCTAAGACGAGCGCGACGGCGGCGAACCCGGCCACCAGGAGGTAGGCAAGCTGCCAGCCATCAACGAACGCGGCACCGGCGCCGGCCGTTTTCTCGATCTCACTGAGCGGGATATCAAAGCCCGCTGCGATCATCACCGCGACGACCACCGCCGAGGACAGCGCCTGCCCGGTCACGTTGCCGATGTTGCGGATCAGATTGGTGAGCGCACCCACGACGCCGAAGCTCGAGGGCGGCACGGAGCCGATAATGACGGCGTTATTGGGCACATTCCAGAGCCCCGTCCCGAGGCCGTTCACGAAGAGGATCAACAGCACGATCCACATCGATGTCTCGGCACCAACGAAGACCATGGTGAGTGCCGTGCCGAACAGCACGCTGAACCCGAAGACGGCGAACGGCCTTGAACCGAAGCGGTCCGAGAGGCGTCCGGAGCTCTGCGCCGCGATCGCCATCCCAAGGGAGATCAGAAACAGCGCCCCGCCGGTCGCACCCTCGCCCAGGCCGCGCAAACTCAGAAGGTAGATCGGCGTCAGAAACCTCGTGGCTGTCGCACCCATGAACCCGAAGTACCGCGCTGCGACGGCCATGCTGAACACGCCGTTGCGGAACATCCGCAGTTCCAACATCGGTGACGGGTGGTTGAGTTCCCAGCGCGCAAACCAGACCAGGAGGAGAACCACTGTCGCCGCGCTGCCGAGCATTGCCGGCGACAACCACCCGAAGCCCAGCGGGTTGTTGATCGTGATCACGAGCAGAATGATCGCGCCCGCTGACAACAGCACGCCGCCCCAGTCGAACGCCGGACGCACCGGCGCTTCGTACTGCTTCAGTCGCTTGTCATCGAGGATGAAGTAGCCGGCAATGAAGGCGATGGCAATCGGAACGGTAATCATCCAGAACAGCGCCTGCCACGGCAGGAACTGGAGCACGAGGCCCGCCACGATCGGGCCCGAGGCGCCGCCGATCGCGACCGCCGTCGTCTGACTGCCGATCGCGTTGCCGCGCTCACTCGCCGGGAAAACCGAGATCACCATCGCCGTGCCGACGGACTGGCCCATCGCGTTACCGACCGCCATCACGACCCGAGCGGCGATCAGTAGCGCAAAGGTCGGCGCCAGCGCAACGAGGACCGAGCCACCACCGAAGAAGACGAGGCCGGTCAGATGCACCCGACGGCGGCCGATTATGTCGGCGAGCCGGCCCATCGGCATCATCAGCGCGCTGATCGTCAACGCCTGCGCTACCACCACCCA
>Ga0114999_10007497_pt1 | contig 12373 bp, 12 predicted proteins | sample ArcticOcean_MG_C_3_FD_89820 | JGI IMG/M metagenome (GOLD analysis project Ga0114999, IMG submission 89820) | Marine microbial communities from western Arctic Ocean - ArcticOcean_MG_CB8_126 | ecosystem: Environmental > Aquatic > Marine > Oceanic | place: Arctic Ocean: Canada Basin | collected...
CTCGACGTCACCGCCTGCCCCGCCTGTGGCGGACGCCTGCGTCTGATCACTGCGCTGAAGGACCCCGCATCGGTCCGGCGCTATTTGCAAGGGGTCGGCCTGCCGACCGAGCCGCCGCCGCTTATCCCACCTAGAGCCCCACCCCAGCAAGAGTGGGACTTCGCCGCATAACCCCATACTCGACACTACATCACTCGTTGTAGAGTATACCCCGAATACCCACATCGGGCTGATTTTTACTATGCGATTCAAATCGATGGAGACTTTATGGAGACCCAAGCTTTTAGAACGCAATAAGGGGTTACGCCATATTGACGTAACCCCTTGTTTTTATTCATGGTACCGAAGGGGGGACTCGAACCCCCACGCCTCGAAAGGCACTGCCCCCTCAAGACAGCGTGTCTACCAATTCCACCACTTCGGCATGCAAATTCAGGATATTACTCTGTAGCACCTTCCGTTGCTTCGCCCCCCGCTTCTTCGGTAGCCGCCGGCTCTTCCAGAAAACCCGGCGCTTCGGAAATAGGCACTACGGGCGGTGCCACTCCTTCCAACATGCGCTCAGTAGCCGAAGTGGGCGCATCGTCGGAAGATTGGAAAATAATCGACTGCATCAGACAACTCAACATGAAAACAGTGGCCAGCACAGAAGTCGACTTCACCAAAAAACTAGCCGCTGTGCGTCCGCCTAGAACCGATGACCCGTCCATACCACCGCCGCCAAGCGACCCCGCCAGACCACCGCCCTTACCTGACTGGAGCAAGATGGTTATAACGAGAAGAAAAGCGACCAGGGCATGAATTATAGTGACCAAAATTTCCATAGTTTAACTCGCTGCTCTAATAATGGCAATAAACGACACCGCATCGAGGGATGCGCCGCCGATCAGACCGCCATCAATATTGGGCTGAGCAAAAAGCTCAGCCGCATTTTCGGATTTCACGCTGCCGCCGTATAAGATGCGCAGCTGGAGTGCAACTTCATCGCCGTAGTTACGACACAGAGCGGCGCGGATCAGAGCGTGCACCTCTTGAGCCTGCGCGGCCGTAGCCGTCTCGCCCGTGCCGATAGCCCAGATGGGCTCGTAGGCTAATGTGACCCTGGCAACATCGGCCGCTTTCAAGCCGGCCAGTGCCCCTCTAACTTGCCCCAAGACAATTTCTTCGACGCGGCCAGCCTGGCGCTCTTCCAGGTGCTCGCCAACGCAGACGATAGGGGCTAAACCCAAGCGCAAAGCCGTGATTAATTTACGGTTTACACTCTCGTCGGATTCGCCAAAATACTGGCGACGTTCAGAGTGGCCTAATATAACGTAAGACCCTCCACTGGTCAAGATCATGGCCGGTGCCACAGCACCCGTAAATGCCCCTTCTTCCTCCCAGTGCATGTCCTGGGCGCCCAAGGCGATAGAACTGCCTAGCAGGCTTTGCGCCACCGCTTGCAAATAGGGAAACGGTGGACACACCACCACGTCGCAAGCGGTACTATCGCCCAATTCCTCTTTTAGCGATCGCCCCAATTCCACGGCTTCGGTCAGCGTCTTGTGCATTTTCCAATTACCGGCAATAAGCGGCTTGCGCATGCTCTTTTCTCCGCCAAGACGGCCACGCCGGGCAATTCCCTGCCCGCCATAGCTTCCAACGAAGCCCCACCCCCCGTAGAGATGTGGGTCATTTTCTCACTTAGACCCGCCTGGGCCAACGCCGAAGCTGTATCGCCGCCGCCGACCACGCTGATCGCCCCCTGCTCTGTGCTGCGGGCTATAGCTTCTCCTAGCGCTCGAGTGCCGGCGGCAAAAGGGGCTAACTCAAACACCCCCATAGGGCCATTCCACACGATAGTGCGCGCTGCACCGAGTTTATCGGCGAAGGTCTTGCAGGTCTGGGGACCGATATCCAGACCCATCCAGCCGGGAGCAAACGCATCGCGAGTCACAATCTCAATCTGGGCATCTGCCGCAAAACGATCGGCTACGACACTATCGCTGGGCAATAAAAGCTCCACACCAACTCTCTCGGCCTGCTGCATTACTCGTTGGGCCACTTCGACTAGATCCTCCTCCAGCAGAGAATCGCCGATTTCCAGCCCCATGGCTTTGAAAAAGGTATACGCCATGCCGCCGCCAATGATCAGCGCGTCGACCTTGGCCAGCAAATGGTCGATGACTTCGATCTTGCCCGAAACCTTGGCCCCACCCAACACCGCTACAAAAGGCCGTTGTGGATGACTGATAGTCTCGTCCAAATAGCGAATCTCCCGCTCCATCAAGAAACCGCTTACGGCCTCGCTCGTATACTCCGTCACCGCCGCGGTGGAAGCATGCGCTCTATGGGCAGCACCAAAGGCGTCGTTCACATAGACATCGCCCAATTGCCCTAATTGGCGCGCAAAAGCGGCGCTATTGTCTTCTTCCTCCGCGTGGAAACGCAAATTCTCCAGCAGCAGGACTTCTCCAGATTGCAAACCAGCAGCTAGTACTTCTACCTCGGCCCCAACACAGTCCGGCGCCAGCCGCACCTCGCGCCCCAAATCCTGACTGAGACGTTGCGCCACCGGCTTTAATGAAAGCTCCGGCACTACTTTGCCCTTGGGCCGCCCCAGATGCGACATCAGCACTAACGCCCCCCCGCGTTCCAGAATATATTCCAGGGTCGGCAGTGCGGCCTGGATGCGCAGAGCGTCGGCAAGGTCTCCCGTCTCATCCAGAGGCACGTTAAAATCCACGCGTACCAGGACCTTCTTACCAGACAGTTCAATATCGGCAACCGTCTTCTTAGCCATGGCTCAACCGAAGAAAATTCGGGCCAGGTCGTATAACTCCTGGTCGACCATCTTTAATTCGCTGATGGCTATTTCTAGATCGACAGGCACAATTTTTTTGCCTTGTAAGCTGACCATTTTGCCGTACTCCCCTGTGTGCACCAGATCGATAGCGGCAGCGCCAAAACGCGTTCCCAGCACCCGATCAAAAGCAGTGGGCGTCCCCCCCCGCTGTAGATGCCCCAGCACAGTCACCCGACTCTCGAAGCCAGTGCGCGTCTCTATCTGCTCGGCAATGAGCTGTCCTACACCACCCAACTTCACATGGCCGAAATCGTCCTTGCCGCCGCTGGAAATCACATAATCATCGACCCCTTCGGGCTTAAAACCTTCTGCGACGATGACAATGCTGAAGTCCTTGCCCCGCTCGTGGCGCTTTTCGATCGTTTCGATAATATCGTCGACACTGTAGGCCTGCTCGGGAATGAGCACCAGATCTGCCCCGCCCGCAATGCCGGCATAGGTGGCGATCCAACCGCTGTGACGCCCCATGACCTCGATAACCATTACACGGTTGTGCGACTCGGCCGTGGTGTGAATACGATCGATGGCTTCGGTGACAATATTGATCGCTGTGTCAAAACCAAAGGTGTAATCTGTATGGCTAATGTCGTTATCAATAGTCTTGGGCACCCCCACCACCGGTACTCCTAATTGCGTTAGTTTGTGGGCCACTGTCAGGGTATCGTCGCCGCCAATGGCGATAAGCGCATCCAATTTCATGCGCTTCATATTCTCAACAACAATATCCCCACCATCCTCATTATTCTTAAATGGATTGGTGCGCGAGGTGCCAAGAATGGTACCGCCTTTGGGCAGGATGCCGGAAACCTCCTCTACCCCCAGCGGCTCCCACAAACACTCCATCATGCCCTTCCAGCCCTCCAGCACGCCGCGGAAGCGATAACCATACGCCGCAATGCCCTTGCGTACGGAGGCACGGATGACCGCGTTGAGGCCGGGGCAATCCCCACCGCCTGTCAAAATACCAATCGTCTTTTTGGCCATACGGTTCTCCTCGATATAACGCAACCTGGGGCCGCTTCCCCTTTCCCCAGATCGACTGACATAATTCTTACCCTTTTCACTACCCAAGCAGGGATATAAGTATAATGTTCAAAGGCAATTACGTCAATAATATAACTAGTCGGAGAGATAGGGACAGGCCAGCGCCAAGGCTCGGATAGTCTCAGCCCCAGCCTCTTGCAAAGCCAGGGCACAGGCGTTCAGGGTAGCTCCTGTGGTCACGACATCATCGACCAGGCCAATGCATTGATGCGGCGGAATTTCACCGCTGGCCACAAAAGCATCTTGCAAATTCTGCCGCCGCCCCTGGGCATCTAATTTAGCCTGTTGTTGCGTATTAATGCGACGCTTAATCAGGTCAATGCGCATAGGTTTTCCTAGCACTTGCGCCAACCCGCTGGCAATACACGCGCTCTGATTATAGCCCCGCTGCCGCTGGCGAGCGCTGTGCAAAGGCACAGGTACAAGCACATCTACTGAGCTCAAGATAGCAGCAAAACACGGCAGCGCTGCCATGCGCCGCCCCAATTCCACCCCCAACCGAGCCTGCTGGCGAAATTTGAGAGCGTGGACGGCCTGCTGTATTGCCTCACCGAAATCTCCCAACACTACAGCGCGTTCGAATACGGGATTCCAAGCCGCACAATTGCCGCATTGCTCTACTGCGCCCACATAAGGATTGCTACAGCGCTTACACCCATTGGTCGATCGGCTCAACACCTCCTGCCAACAGGACGGGCACAAATAAGCATTGGATTCTCTAAGCGCTTTCTTACAGGCTAGACACTGCGGTGGAAAAACAAAATCCAGCAGCGCTGTACCTAATGTGCGAATAATGTGTAAGGCCATCACCTCACCCCTGTAAATTCATCTACACACTTTCTACCCATCCACTCAGGGATCTAGCCAGATGGAACAAAATCCGTGCCTATAGCCTATTAATCGACCATAAAAAAACACCCGGCCTCCGTGGTATGCACCACGAAGACACCGGGTGTTTGTGCCGCTTATATCAAGCCACTAAATTAATAGTGTACTTCTCATTTTGCGGTTTGCGAGGAATCTCTTCTTTTTCTTCCTCGCGCGACCGCTTGTGGCGGCGCTCTCTCTGCTGCTGCTGTCTGGCCTGCTCATCGTTAATGCGCAGCCAGCCCGCTTCAATGCGCGTGATCATTGGTAACCTCCTTGTCACCGTTGCCATCCTTGGCAAATTTGCATTGACGACCTTTACGCCGCAGCGCGGCTGTATTAATTATATCGGCAACCCCCTCTGTCCCTTAAAGTTATTTCTTCTCTGCAGTGCGGTCACTGACATTTTTATCATTGACTATGCACACCCTCTTCTTTATCGTATCTCTATTAAAATCCTGCATATTACGCCACTTTCTCAACTTTCCATTCAGAAGGCCCAAAATGCCGAAAAAACAATCCTTTATCTTGCTTCTGCTGCTCGTCGTTACCTCCTATATCACGCCGCTCCAAGCCGAGTATAAACTCGTCCACTCACCCAGTCCCGACGACCCACTCCAAACCCATATCTACGCCCTCGACAACGGACTCAAAGTCTATTTGAGCGCCAACCGCGAAGAGCCGCGCTTCTACGCTGAAATCGCCGTGCGCGCCGGCGGCAAACACGACCCGGACGAGGCTACCGGCATGGCCCACTATCTCGAGCACATGCTTTTCAAAGGCTCACAACACCTCGGCACCGCAGATTATACCAAAGAACAACCCCACCTCGACCGCATCACCGCCCTCTACGAAGCCCACTTCGACGAATCCGACCCCGAGAAACGCCAGCAGCTCTACACCCAGATCAATGCCGAAAACCAGCAAGCCGCCCAATACGCCATCCCCAACGAAATAGACCGCCTCTACTCGACCATGGGCGCCCGCAGCTTAAACGCCCACACCAGTAACGAAGAGACCATCTATAAGGTAGACCTGCCCGCCAACCGCCTGGAACACTGGGCCCGCATCGAAGCCGAGCGCTTCGCTAACCCCGTCTTTCGCCTTTTCCAGACCGAATTGGAAACCGTATACGAGGAAATGAACCGTACCCTCGACAGTAAAGACCGCCTGATTTATTACGCCACCTTCGGCCAACTCTACAAGACCCACCCCTACGGCCGCCCGGTTATCGGTACGGTGGAGCATTTGAAGAAACCGTCGATCCAACGCATGTACGATTTCTTCAATACCTACTACGTGCCCAATAATATGGCCATTCTCATCTCCGGCGACATCGATATCGACGCGACTATTCAGACCATCGACACCCATTTTTCCGCCTGGAAAAGCAAGGAACTACCCAAAGAGCCCAAACATAAAAAACCCCGGGTCAAAGGCATCGAGCGCGTCGAGGTACACTATCCGGGCGAGGAAAATGTGCGCCTGGCATTCCACACCGTACCCAACGACCACAAAGACCTGGAGACCATCGAATTGCTCGACATGGTGCTCTCCAATTCCGTCGCCGGTCTCATCGACATCGATCTGACCCAGAGGCAGCAAGTGCGCAACGCCTCCTGCCATCCCTACAATTACAACGACTACGGCGCCCAAATCCTCTGGGGCATTCCCTTAAAAGACCAGCCCCTGGAAGAAGTCGAGCAACTGCTCTTGGATCAGCTCGAATTGGTCAAGCAAGGCGAATTCGCCGACGACATCATCCCAGCCATCGTCACCGATTTCAAGAAGATGTACAAGCAGGGTTACGAGGGCAACGGAGGGCGCGTGGCCCTGATGCGCAATGCTTTCATCAGCGGCGAGGACTGGGACCACGCTAGGCGCAAAATACAGCGACTAGAAAAAGTGCAGAAGAAAAACATCGTCAAAGCCGCAAAGAAATACTTCAAAGACGACTATGTAGCCGCCTACCGCCGCGACGGCCAGCACGAATTGCCCGATATCGGCAAACCCCCGCTCGAAAAGATCGACATCGATCCGGGCCGCCAATCCGCCTTCTTTGAGGAAATAATGGCGCTGCCCTATGAAGAAATCGAGCCGACGTATCTCATTCCCGGCCGCGACTACAAAACCAAGGACCTGCGCGACGGTCTCAAATTCTACTATTCGCAGAATCCGCTCAACGACCTCTTCTCCCTCACCATTTCCGTCGAGGTCGGCATGCTGGCCGATGACCGCCTGCGCGTAGCTGCCAATCTCATGGACAAATCCGGCACGACGCGCTTCAGCGCCGAAGAGCTCAAAAGGCAGTGGTACCGCCTGGGCACGGACTTTAGCATTTCCGCCGGCGACCACGAAACCAACGTCACCATCTCCGGCCTAGATGAAAACTTCGGCCCTTCCCTGGCACTGATGGTGGAATTTCTGCGACAGCCCGCAGCCGAAGAAACCACGCTCCAGGAGCTCATCGCCATCATCATGGCCAATCGCGAGGATGCCAAGAAAAACCCACACGCCATTTTCCAGGCCCTGGTCGCCTACAACCGCCTGGGCGACAACGCCTACTTTCGCCGCATCATCCCCAACGAGCGCCTGCAACAACTCACCGTTGCAGAGCTCCACAGTCTAGTTGGCGGCCTCCTAGACTACGAGCAAGAACTGATGTACACCGGATCCATGTCCATCGACGAAGTGACCGCCCAACTCCAGCAGCACTATCCCCTGCCGGACACTCTCAAAGAAGCTCCCCCCTACCGGACGTTTGCCATTCGCCAACCACAAGAAAACGAAATCTACTTCTTTGACAAAAAAACCGCCCAAACCATGGTGCGCCTCGAAGCGGGCGACGAGCCCTACAACGAAGCCCTGCGTCCGGCCATTCAACTCTACAACGAATACTTTTCCGGCGGCATGGCCAGCATTGTCTTCCAGGAATTGCGCGAGGCCCGCGCTCTGGCCTACTCCGCCCGGGCTATATACTCCCACGGCAGCCGCAAAGAAGAGCCTAGCCTGATGGTCGGTTCCATCGCCTGCCAGGCCGATAAGACAGCCGAAGCTTTAGAGGTATTTATCGATTTGCTGGAAAATCTGCCCGAATCGCCCGAGCGTTTTGCACAGGCACAAGATGCCATGACCAATCAATACCGCACCTCGCGTCTGGGTTTTCGTCGCGTGCTGGGGGCGGTACGCACCTGGGAACAGCAAGAATTGATCGGCGATCCGCGCGAGTGGCGCTATGAGAAAATCCAGCAGAGCGAGCTATCAAATGTGTTGGAATTCCACCGCGAGCACGTGCAGGGGCGGCCGCGCATGATATCGGTAGTAGGGGATAAAAGCAAGATGGATATAACAGAGTTAGGGAAACACGGCCGGATTGTGGAGATAAGTTTGGAGGACATCTTCGCTTTTTGACAATCTGTTGACAAAAACAAGGGCAAGCTCTTAGTTTTGTGGACTTAAAAATTGGCGGTGTAGCTCAGCTGGTTAGAGCAGCGGAATCATAATCCGCGGGTCGTGGGTTCGAGTCCCTCCACCGCTACCAAATAACTCTCTGGGGTGCAAGGGGTTACGGAAAATAAGTATTTTCTCCGTAACCCCTTTTTTGCTAAAATTCCCCATTTACCCCAATTTTGCCCCACATCCACCCCAGCCCCCTCGTTTTCAGCCTTGCCCTCCTGCAACTAATACAATCCAGGAAAATCGATAGGGAGCTTGAGACCTTTAAGGCGACTATTTCTACTCTTGAGAATGAGATACGGGAGGATGTCAACAACTGGGAGCAACGGCTATAACTTCGAATTAAAGCAAGCCAGGATCTTTCACAATATCTTGTATACCAAAGCGAAGCCGTAATTTACTTTCAACTTGATGACTACTTTCAATCGATATTTTGCGCCCTCCGCTCCCTCAGATTTGCCACTGAAATTGGGGAAGATTCCAACATCGGCAAAGCGCAGGAATTTTTGGAAATCTTCCTGCGAGCGGATGTCGTTACCCCAGATATCTTGGGTAAATGCCAAGCTGAATACGAAACAACAATTCTAACTCTGGAAAACTCTAATGCTCAGCTTGCTGAACGCCTTAGAGATAAGTGGGAAGAACAGCTTTAAACCTGTGTGAATCAGCAGTAACAAGGCGCGATTTCCGTATGGGGGCGGTACCTCCTCCAGCGACCAGGAGTGGCAGGAACGGGAAATCAATTGTATAATTGTGTATGGGGAAAAATTAAATATTGACACGGATCAGCCGATATTATAATATACATTTGTTCACTATACTTTTGACTAGAGTGGCCTTCGCTACCCTGCCCCCGTCTCTCACTGAGAGGTGAAAGTCATGTCTGATTCGACGCCATCTGCCCCACCAATGCTCGTTCAACACCACCGCGAAAAGCTAATCAACGCTATTATTTTTTTTAGCCGACGTACTCAGCATTGCTATAAAACAAAGCTAATCAAATTACTCTACTTCTTAGATTTTGAGCACTACAAAGAGGTGGGTCGGAGTGTGACTGGGCTAAAATATTACGCTTGGAAAATGGGTCCTGTGCCGACCGAACTTTTCGAGGAGTTAGATGATCCTGCCGAAGACATGAGATCAAACCTCAAGGTCACCCAGGAAACCTACAGGCACTCTTCTGGAGAAGAGAGGTGTCAGGTGTCCATAAAGCCCATTTCAGAGTTTGATCAGTCTCTATTTAGCAAACGGGAAATGCGACTGATGGAACGCCTAGTCGAACGGTACCACAGTCAGCTATCGGACGATATGATTACGGCGACCCACGAGTTAGGGCTACCTTGGCACAGGGTCTATAACGAGCAGAAGCGTCGACAGGAAGAAATCCCCTATTCCTATATCCTTAGCGAAGAAGATCGCGAATTAGTGGAAGGGCTGGCTACCGAGCGAAGAGAGGTGATTGAAAATTACGCGTGACGCCTGGGACGGTTTTATTTGACCCGAACTTCAAATTCAACGACGAGACTCAGGGCAGAAAGCTGTTCGTCCTTCTAACCGACAATGTCCCGCGAGCCGCTCGGTCGGGTACACAGAAAGCGGTGCCCCGTCTGGTGGTTGCGGGCACCGCTTTGTATGTCCTGGGCCGAAGTGAATCGGCTATCTGCGGGGAAAATAATGTAGTCGAAGCGGCGGTGTCAAGGAGAAAACACCTTGCCCTACTAAGGGGCCGACTGCTCGAGCCGTTCAGCCAGCCAGATTTTGATAATGGACTGTCTGGTTACGCCAAGCCGAGACGCTTCTTTATCCAGCGATTCGATCATCCAAGTCGGGAAGTCGACGTTCACCCTCTTCTGTTTTTGGAGTGGACGACGCGCTTTTGACAAGTCCAATTCGGAGCTAATGTCCTTACCTTCGTCGAACTTTTTATCGAGACTCTTAGCTTTCATATAATTCAACCTCCTCAACTCGCGAGCGACGTATAGAAATGATTCGAATGCGTTCGTCTCTATAGGTAATAATTGCAGACCAGTGCCTTTTTCCTATCAACCCAATGACCAAAAACCTGGGCTCATCTTCGGTTCTAGCGGGGATTTCCAGCAAATCTGGATCATCCCATAATAATTGCGCTTCAACGAAGTCGATGCCGTGCTTCCGCTTGTTACGAAGGTTTTTATCTGGATCAAATTCGAATTCAGGCATGGTATATAATTTATACCTTTTTTACTCATTTCACAACAGAGGCATCAGGAATCCAAGCGGCTGATGCAACGCGGCGCCTGTGTCTACACGGCCCGAGACGAAGCGCAGATAAGAACGGCTGCGGGTGGGGTTGGACCTGGATGTGGTGGTCGTGTGCGTACGGGCGAAAAGTGAACCGGTGATCGAGGGGATCGGCGTGAACTGAAAGCGGCCGACACATGGAAGCATTGGGGGCCGGCTACGGGACGCGCTGGTCATGACCTGCGTATTTCGGAGCAAAGTGGCCAGTCATTTCGGTTGAAAGTGGCCAGTCATTTCGGAGCAAACTGACCAGTCATTTCGATTAAAAGGGGCCACTTTTTAAGCCGCTTCCGAAATCGGTGGTTCTTTTGGTCCGAAACGCCGGTGGTGCCGTCGTGACGCTGGATAACCCCGGCCTGTTTCCTTCTTTGTGTATCCACACACCAGGAGGGAGCCATGCCCAATCAGAGGTTGTCCATGCGTAAAATCAAAGAAATTCTTCGTTTAAAGTACCAAGCCGGGTTGAGCCATCGCCAGATTGCCCGCAGTTGTGGCATTTCTCATACGACGGTATCGACCTGGAAACACGCACGTAAAAGGGGGCCAGTATCGGGGTAAAACGCGCACGCAAAAGGGGGCCACGTGACCGATCTTTGTAGATAAGGGTATAACAATCTTTATTTACATGGAGATAGGAGATGTTAGACGTGGCAGATTACGAGCGTATCCGCCGAGTAGTAAAAATCGAAGGTAAGACCCAACACCAGGCTTCGGACGAATTGGGTCATTCCCGCAAGACGATCGCCAAAGCGTTGGCTCATTCGAGTCCTCCCGGTTACCGTCGCCCAAAACCGCCTCCTGGTCCGGTCCTAGATTCTTTCCTATCCCTTATTGATGCCTGGGTAGCAGCGGATCGGCAGCAACCGCGCAAACAGCGGCACACCGGCACGCGGATCTATGAGCGGTTGCGCGATGAGTATGGCTTTACCGGCAGCGTCAGCGCGGTGCGTCGTTACCTGGCCCAACGCAAGCAGACCCAGGGGGAGGTTTTCTTTCCGCTCCAATTCGACGTGGGTGAGGAAGGCCAGGTCGATTGGGGTCAAGCCTGGTGTATCCTCAACGGAGTGGAGCAGAAAGTCTTCCTTTTCTGCCTGCGCCTGTGCTACCGCCACGTATCGTATGTGCGGGCCTATTATCAGGAAAGCCAGGCGTGTTTCCAGGACGGCCACGTCCATGCCTTTGGTTTCCTGGGTGGCGTGCCGCGTCGATTGGCCTACGACAATCTCAAGAGTGCCGTGATCACGGTGGGTCAGGGAGCGGATCGTCGTCTCAATCGTCCTTTTGTGGCCTTGCGCAGTCACTATCTGTTTGAGACGCGTTTCTGCAACGTGGCCTCCGGTAACGAAAAGGGGCACGTAGAAAACCTGGTCAAGCACAGCCAGCGGACCTTCATGACGCCGTTGCCGTCTGTTGCTTCACTGGAAGCGTTGAATACCCATCTGGAAGCACACGGTCGCAAAGAGCTGGATAAGCAAGCCCCTCGTCGGGAGGAAACGCGAGGGAATTTGTTGGAAGAAGAGCGAAACCATTTCCTGGCGCTTCCTCCCACGGAGTTTGCCGCCGGTCGTCAGCAATCGACCTTTGCCAGCAAGCAGTCGACGGTGCGATTCGACCCCAATGACTATTCGTTACCCGTGCGTTGGGCGCATCATCCCGTGCAGGTCAAAGGGTTTGTCGACCGTATCGAGATCTGGACTCAACAGCAGTGTGTAGCGACCCATTCCCGGTCGTATGGACGGCATCAGTATGTCCTCGATCCCTTCCATTATATCCCTTTGTTCATAATACACGACAAAACTAATCTGTTCGGATCTCATAGGGATGAATCAACAACCCTACACAATCCCAGAAGGCTTCTAAGTGCTCTTGTATGTTGAGCAA
>Ga0114999_10007499_pt1 | contig 12370 bp, 12 predicted proteins | sample ArcticOcean_MG_C_3_FD_89820 | JGI IMG/M metagenome (GOLD analysis project Ga0114999, IMG submission 89820) | Marine microbial communities from western Arctic Ocean - ArcticOcean_MG_CB8_126 | ecosystem: Environmental > Aquatic > Marine > Oceanic | place: Arctic Ocean: Canada Basin | collected...
TGGAGACAAAATGGCTGAAACCGGACCCACTCTCGCAATTCTCGGCGGCACCGGCGATCTCGGATGGGGCTTGGCGGTTCGCTGGCTCAAGGCAGGCTATGACATTGTCATCGGTTCTCGCGCGGCGGAAAAGGCGGAGGACGCGGCTAAGAAGCTGGCTGAATATGGCTTTTCCGGCACGGTACGTGGCGTGGAGAATGCCGAAGCTGCCGCATCAGGCGATATCGTCGTCCTGACCGTTCCGTTCGCCAATCATCAGGTCATGCTTGAAACGGTGAAGGATGCGGTTCAGGGCAAGATATTCATCGATGTGACGGTCCCTCTGGTACCACCAAAAGTAAGCCGGGTGCAGTTACCCCCGGAAGGGGCCGCCGCCCGTATTTCACAAGATTTTCTTGGTGATGAAGTTCGGGTGGTTTCCGCGTTTCAAAACGTAGCGGCCGATCATCTGGCTCACGTCGAACATGACATCGACTGCGACGTGCTGGTCTGCGGCAATGATAAGTCCGCGCGTGAGACCGTGTTGGAGCTTGTGGGCGCGGCTGGCATGAAAGGCTGGCACGCGGGGCCCGTCGACAATTCCGCCGTCGCCGAGGCGCTGACCTCCGTGCTCATCTTCATGAACCGGACTTACAAGATCGACGGTGCTGGAATCCGTATCACCGGCGAACCTCGAAACGACGACGCCCAATAATCCCAGCAACCCCATTAAACAGGACTAGTTGGCCGCGTGGCACCTCGTTCACTCAGTCTCTTCGCTTTGCCGGGCGTGCCCCTTGTGCAGCCCGGTGATGATATCGCAACGCTCATCGTGGAAGGCGTCACCCGAGCAGGCGACACCCTGCGCGACGGCGACATCATCGTCATTGCCCAGAAGATCGTGTCCAAGTCGGAGGATAGGATTGTAGCGCTCGAGTCGGTCACGCCGTCCGACCGGGCCGTTGAACTGGCCCGAGAGACCGACAAGGATGCCCGTCTCGTCGAGCTCATCCTCTCCGAAAGTGACCAAGTTCTCCGTTATCGGCGCGGCGTGTTGATCGTGGTTCATCGGCTGGGATTCGTTCTCGCCAATGCGGGCATTGATCGTTCGAACGTCGGGCCGGACGAAACCCGCGAACGCGTTCTCCTGCTGCCACGGGACCCGGATGCAAGCTGTGTGCAAATTCGGAGCAATCTCCGTGATCTCTGCGGGGTAAATGTGGCGGTCGTCGTCAACGACAGCCTGGGTCGGGCCTGGCGTAACGGGACAACGGGAGTGGCCCTCGGTGCCGCTGGCCTGCCGGCACTCTTAGACCTGCGTGGCCAGGAAGACCTGTTCGGTCGCCCGTTGGAAGCAACCCAACTCGGACTGGCGGATGAGATTTCGTCTGCGGCATCTCTCCTGCAGGGACAAGCCGACGAAGGGACGCCGATAGTCGTCGTCCGCGGCATGGACTTCACGGATGCCCCGCTCGACGCCGGCACTCTGATCCGGAATATCGAAGATGACCTATTCCGGTGAGGGAGGCTGTTTGACCGGAATTCATTCTGAGGAACAGTTCTCGGCACCCGTCATCGCGCTATCCGGTGGCGTGGGGGGTGCCAAGCTCGTGCTGGGCCTCACCCGGGTCATGGACCCGGCCTCATTGGCGGTGGTCGCAAACACAGGCGATGATTTCGATCATCTGGGCCTCCGTGTCTGCCCTGATATCGACACCCTCGTCTACACGCTATCAGGACTCAGCAATCCTGAGACGGGCTGGGGCCGGAAGGGCGAGTCGGGCCACTTCATGGACGTTCTCACCGAACTGAGAGAGGAAACCTGGTTTTTTTTGGGTGACAAAGACATGGCCATGCACGTTGCGCGCACGCGACGACTGGCGTTGGGGCAGCGCCTGTCTGAAGTAACCCGGGATGTCTGTGAGTCGCTCGGCCTGAAAGTCCGCATCCTGCCCATGAGCGACGATTCTGTCGCCACGCTCGTGGAAACCGAATCTGGATTGTTGCCGTTCCAGCACTATTTCGTACGTGACCGTTGTGCGCCGAGGGTTCGTGGATTTCAATTCGATGGCGCGGCGAAGGCCGCACCCAACCCGGCATTCCTCAGTGCACTTGCCGACCGGCAATTACGCGCCGTGATTATTGCACCGTCTAATCCGTTCATCAGCATCGATCCCATCCTCGCCCTGCCGGGAGTTCGTTCGGCGCTGCGGGATTGTGCGGCCCCTGTCGTCGCGGTGACGCCGATCGTCCGCGGCGAGGCCATCAAGGGACCAACCGCCAAGATGATGCGGGAACTTAACATCGACACCACAGCGGTAGCGGTGGCGCACCACTATGAGGACATCATCGACGGATTTATTCTCGACGCGACCGATGCTGACATTGTGTCACAAGTGGAGGCACTTGGGGTCGCAACGATAGCCACGAACACGGTGATGGACTCTCTAGATGATCGGGTTATGCTCGCCCGCGACGTGCTTGAATTCTGCCATGAAATATCACCGCCGACGGGCGACCGTCATATCTCTCCTTAGGAACGGAACATGTGGGCCGTAGTTCCGATCAAGGACTTCACGAACGCGAAGGAACGCCTTTCGCAAATTCTGAGTCCGCAAGAACGACATAGCTTGGCGCAGGCCATGGCGGCGGACGTGCTCGGGTCCCTGTTGGAAGTATCGGAGCTTGATGGAATCGCCGTGATCACGCGTGACGCTGAGGCGCAGGCCTTGTGTGCGGGGCTCGGGGTACGAATACTCACCGAGGCGGAAAATCAGGGGCAAACGGTTGCCGTCATGACGGCAAGTCAGACCCTTAAGGACGAAAATGTGGATAGCGTGTTGACCATTCCGGGAGACGTTCCATTGGTGCTGCCGCAAGATATCCGATCGGTTTTGGCGGCCCATGGCGAATCGCCAGCGATGACAATCGTTCCTGCCCGCGATTTTCAAGGATCGAATTGTGTGACTCTTTCGCCGCCTGGATGCGTGACCTTGAGGTTTGGCGACAACAGTTTCTATCCGCACCTCGATGCCGCGCGCCAGGCGGGCGTCGAACCGTTGACGGTCGAGTTGGAAAACCTCGGTCTAGATATAGACACGCCGGACGATCTCGAGGAGTTGCTTCGACAACGGGTTCGGACCCGCGCGCAGGAATTTCTCGCCGCGCTGGGAGTTGGCGATCGTTTCGGTCGAGATCCCAGCGACCGGGCGCCAGAATCGGAGCGGCCGCCAGTGGCCGCGGGAGGCGTCAAGTGACCCCCTATTCGAGTGACTTGTTGGACCAGGCGCGGCTCGGGGCAAGCCTCGACCGTGATACTGCGCTTGCACTCGGGAGCAGAGTGCCGCTTGCCGAACTTATGGCGGTGGCCGGTGCCCTGCGGGATGAGGCCCATGGCGGGGTCATCTCGTACTCACGCAAGATTTTTATCCCGCTGACTCATCTTTGCCGAGACGTTTGCCACTACTGCACATTTGCCAAGCCTCCACGTAAGGGCATGAGCGCTTACATGTCGCAGAATCAGGTTGTCGCTGTCGCCAGGGCTGGTGCGGAGGCGGGCTGCAAGGAGGCGCTATTTACGCTTGGTGACAAGCCGGAGGCACGGTACGGCGCGGCGCGGCAGGCGCTGGAAGACCTGGGACATCCCACGACCTTGTCCTATCTGGCGGAAGTCGCGCGGCTCGTCTACGAAGAAACCGGCCTATTGCCACATGTCAATCCGGGCGTGATGAGCCGCGATGATATTTTGGCCTTGCGGGAGGTCTCGATCTCACAAGGCTTGATGTTGGAAAGTGCAGCCGACCGGCTGTGCGAGAAGGGTGGCCCTCACTTCGGATCACCGGACAAGAAACCGGCCGCACGTCTCGAGACATTGAAGCTTGCCGGCGAAGAATCGGTTCCGATGACGACGGGGCTTCTCATCGGTATCGGTGAAAATCGCGAAGAGCGGGTCGACACGTTGCTGGCCTTGCGCGACTTGAATGACGCGTTTGGCAACCTCCAGGAAATCATCGTTCAGAATTTCCGGGCCAAACCAGACACGCGAATGGCCGCCGCGCCGGAGCCTTCCGCAGAGGAACTTCTCTGGACCGTAGCGATGGCTCGACTGATCTTGGGATCGCGCGCCAACATCCAGGCACCTCCAAATTTGAGCCCCGATGTCACAGGTCAATTGATAGCGGCCGGCATCAACGATTGGGGTGGTGTGTCGCCTGTGACTCCGGATTTCGTGAACCCCGAAGCGCCCTGGCCTCACCTCGACGACTTGGCCGGGCAAACGCGGTCTGGTGGCAAGGAACTTGTTGAGCGCCTGGCAATCTATCCGGCTTACGCGATGGATGTGGACCGGTGGTTGGCGCCGCAGTTTCGAACTGTCGTGACGCAGGCCATCGATACCAGCGGTCTTGCGAGAACGGACCCCTGGTCGCCCGGCTCGACAGAGCCGCCGCGAGCTGAATTCCGAGACGGCGCCGGGGGATTGAGTCGTACGCCCGGCACCATAGCCCCCGATCTGTACCGGATACTGGCGCAAGGCCAGAGTGGCGTGAATTTATCCGAGGATGAGATCGTCCGGCTATTTGAAACCCGCGGGGCGGAATTTGATGAGGTTTGCCGGGTCGCGGATGTGCTCCGCACGGAAACCGTGGGCGATGTCGTGACGTACGCGGTAAACCGGAATATCAACTATACGAACGTCTGCTCATATCGCTGCCAGTTCTGCGCATTCTCCAAGGGCAAGCTGAGCGAAAGCCTGCGCGGTAAGCCTTACGTCGTCGACCTTGATGAGATCGCGCGGCGTACGGCCGAGGCATGGGAGCGCGGGGCGACCGAGGTTTGCATGCAGGGTGGGATCCATCCGGGCTACACCGGGCAGACCTACCTCGATATTTGTCGGACAGCCAAGGCGGCGGCCCCGGGAATTCATGTGCACGCGTTCACCCCTCTGGAGATCTCGCAGGGGGCGAGCACTCTGGGTCTGCCAGTTGCGGCGTATCTCGAGCGCCTGATCGATGTGGGGTTGGGGACGTTGCCGGGGACAGCGGCCGAAATTCTCGACGATGAGATTCGAGAGATCATTTGCCCCGACAAGGTAAACACTCAGGAGTGGCTGGATGTCATGAAAGCTGCCCACGCGCTTGGTCTGCGGTCGACGGCGACCATCATGTTCGGGCACGTCGAGACGTCCCGCAATTGGGCGCGCCATCTGATTCGGGTTCGCGATCTGCAGGAGGAAACTGGTGGCTTCACCGAATTCGTTCCTCTGCCTTTTGTGCATATGGAGGCGCCGATCTACCTGAAAGGTCGGGCCCGCCGGGGTCCCACCATGCGTGAAGCGATCCTTATGCATGCGGTCGCCCGCATCGCGTTGAACCCCCACATCGTCAACATTCAGGCGTCATGGGTAAAAATGGGCCCCGAGGGTGCCAAGGCTTGTCTCGAAGCGGGGGCTAACGATCTCGGCGGCACGCTCATGAACGAAAGTATCAGCCGGGCAGCCGGAGCGGCGCATGGTCAGGAAATGCCGCCCGAAGGCATGGAGGCGCTGATCGGTGATCTCGGCCGCACGCCCATTCAACGGACGACGTTGTACAATCAGGTGTCCGACGACCGTTTCTCCGCCTCCTTCGGCGCCCTGCCTTTGTCCGATCCCATATTCGCCCCCGCCAAATCCTTCGAACGGGCTGAGTAACCACAGAGACTCAGAGGCACAGAGGCACAGAGACGGCGGGGATGCCTCCGTCAGACTGGTTCTGGGAAATGGATGAGAACTTCCGGTTCACATTCGTATCCGAGAATTTCGGCCAGGCGGCAGGTGCAGAGCCGGAATCCTTGATCGGCCGGACGCGATGGGAGCTTGCCGGTGTGGAAGATCCGGAGTCCGATAATTTTTGGCGCGGCCATTTGGCGGATGTTCAAGCCCGCCGTCCGTTTCGCGACTTGCGTTACAGCGTTCAGATCGCGGGCGGCATGCTCTTGTTCGTCCGGGTGCATGGCAGGCCTGTCTTCGCTGAAGGCGGGGAATTCCGCGGATATCGCGGCGTGGGAATAGATGAGACTGCCCGTATCCTGGCAGCGGAGCGTGCCGAGATCGCTGAGCGACGGCTGACACAGACCATCGATACTGCGGACGGTGGCATCGCGGTCTTCGATGCCGACGATAGCCTTGTCATGTGCAACAGCGCATTCAGTAGTCTTTTCCCGAAACTTGGTGATCTGCTTAAACCCGGGACGACGTATGAGACTCTCGTGCGGGCGTCAGCGGAACTGGGTGTTGTGCCGAATGTGGTCGGTCGCGAGGACTCCTAGATTGCGGAGCAGATGGAGCTGCACCGGTCGGGCACGCGCAATCTCGATGAGGAAGTCGACGGGGACAGGTGGGTACGGATCACCGAGTACCGCAGTCCCGACGGCGGGACGATCAGTTTCCGGTCGGATATCACGGAACTCAAACAACAGGAGTGCCAACTCGAAGAACAAACACGAACTCTTGAGCGTACGCTGGAGTCGATGGACCAGGGCATTGCCATGGTCGATGCTGACTTGAATTTTACGCTTCACAACCGCAGGCTCGAAGATTTGTTGGAGTTCTCCGAGGCGGCATTGAGTCGATCTTCAGCGGTCGAAGACATTGTACGATACAGCTTGGAAATGGGTGAATTGGGGCCGGGAGTTTCCGGGTAACTCATTCAAAGCCGCATGGAGCGGTTCCGCCAACTCGACAAACCCGAGGTCCGCGAACTCGCGCGAACCGACGGGACGGTCCTCGAAGCACGCACAATTCCGGTACCTGATGGCGGTTTCATCTCCGTCTTCACGGATGTGACAGAGCGCAACCACGCCCAGACGCAGTTAATTCAGTCCGCGAAACTGGCGACTCTGGGTGAGATGGCCACGAGTCTGGCCCATGAGCTCAATCAACCGTTGAATGTCATCAGAATGGCCGCCGACAGCACGCTCGAGCGAATTGACGATGGGGATCGAGATTTTGACAATGTTCATGCCAAGCTGGAGCGCATCAGTCGCCAGACGGTGCGCGCCGCCGCGATCATCGATCACATGCGAATTTTCGGACGTAAGAGCGACGGTGAGCTCCAACCAATTGATCCCCGGGATGCCGTGGAAGGCGCACTGACCATCATGACCGAGCGGCTTCGACTGCATTCCATCGGCCTTTCGGTTGATTTGCCTGACGGCTGTACATCGGTCATGGGCCACGCAGTTCAACTGGAGCAGGTATTGCTCAATATCTTGACCAATGCCTTCGACGCGCTCGAGGTCCGCGATATTGCCCTGGGGCCGAAGTCGATTGACATTCGGATAGCGGACCGGAAATCCGAAGGTAATGTTGAGATTGTGGTCGAGGACTCGGGTGGCGGAATAAAGGACGAGGTGATCACTCGTCTATTCGAACCGTTCGTGACAACCAAAGAGATCGGCAAAGGCACGGGATTGGGATTGTCGATCAGTTACGGCATCGTCACGGACATGGGCGGGACGATCGAGGCCGGGAACACCGAACGCGGGACTTAAATCAAGATCACACTTCCTGTCCCTGAAACTGTGCTTGAGCCGGCATGATCGTCCATTAATGGGCGTCGGGCCCCTTGTGTAGGACAAGCTAAACCGGTTAAATACGGCCGCCGAATTTCTAGCGAATCACAATTTCTGAGTATGCAGAAATTGCTGCTAATTTGCAGGTCGGTCGGCGGAGGCTCGGTTTTTTTAATGGGAGTAAAATGGCAACAGCTGCCAACGTGATGGACTTTGTAGAACTGGCGAAGGGAGTCGAGGTTCGGGGCGAAATGGATCCTGGATTCGACGGAATTGTCTCGCCGCAGGCGCTCGGATTCGTGGCAAGCCTGCACCGGGCATTCAATGCGGTGCGTCTTGAATTACTGGGCGCGCGGGACAACCGACAAGCTGAATTCGACACTGGTGTCAGACCCGACTTCCTTGCCGAAACCGCAGATATTAGGGAGGGGGGTTGGTCGGTTTCGCCAGTGCCCCAGGACCTGCAGGATCGGCGGGTGGAGATCACTGGTCCGGTCGATCGCAAGATGATTATCAACGCGCTCAACTCGGGCGCCAGCGTGTTCATGGCTGACTTCGAGGATGCCACGACGCCGACTTGGTCGAACCTGCTGGAGGGCCAACTCAATCTGCGTGATGCCAATGTGCGTACGATCGATTTCGACGATCCGCAGAGTGGCCGCCATTATGAATTGGCTGACGAAATCGCGACGTTAATCGTGCGGCCACGCGGCTGGCATTTGTCGGAAAAGCATGTGCTGATCGATGGTGAGCCGGCGTGCGCGTCGTTGTTCGATTTTGGTCTCTATTTCTTTCACAATGCCCGAAACCTGATCGAACGGGGCAGTGGTCCCTACTTCTACCTGCCGAAGCTGGAAAGCCATCTTGAGGCACGGCTTTGGAACGATGTGTTCATCGCAGCCCAAGACGCATTGGGAGTTCCTCGCGGCTCCATCAAAGCCACCGTCTTGATCGAAACCATCGTCGCGGCCTTCGAGATGGACGAGATTCTCTTTGAGCTGCGCGAGCATTCCGCCGGTCTGAATTGCGGCCGCTGGGATTACATCTTCAGCTTCATCAAGAAATTCAGGAATGACCCCGGTTGTGTGCTGCCCGACCGCGGAAAAGTGTCCATGACCCGTCATTTTATGCGGTCCTACAGTCTTCTTGCCATCAAGACGTGCCACCACCGGTGTGCTCATGCAATCGGCGGAATGGCGGCGCAGATACCGATCCGGAACGATGAGCAGGCCAACGAAGAGGCACTCGCGAAGGTTCGCGCAGACAAGGAACGTGAAGCGGAAGATGGCCACGATGGCACTTGGGTCGCCCATCCCGGTCTGGTGCCGATCGCAAGAGAGATCTTTGATCGGCTGATGCCAGAGGCCAACCAGACCCACCGCCAACGGCAGGATGTGAACGTAACCGCGGCCGATCTTCTCGATGTTCCCGAGGGAGATATCACCGAGGCCGGTCTGCGCCAGAACATCAACGTCGGGATCCGCTATCTCGAGGCCTGGCTGCGTGGCATGGGTTGTGTGCCGCTCTACAACCTTATGGAGGATGCCGCGACCGCTGAGATTTCTCGTACCCAGGTGTGGCAGTGGCTTCGCCATGGTGCGCAACTCGATGACGGCCGGGCGATCGACCGCGCCCTATTTGACGCCCTGCAGGAAGCTGTGATGACGGCGATCCGCGAAGAACTTGGCGAAGAATCTTACGCACAAAGCCGCTTCGACATGGCGGCGAACCTGTTCGCCGAAATGAGCACTTCAGACAATTTCTCGGAATTCCTGACCCTGCCCGCCTACGACATGATCGTCTCGATCTAAGGCGTTTGCAGCACCAGACCTAACTGGATGCCCTCTCCCGACTTCGGGAGAGGGAAAACAGGGTGACCTCGGAATCTCGGCTCCGCAAACGAACCGTCGTCGATCACCCGTCCATCATTTCGCGGGCAGTGACTGCGTGTAAGCCAAAACATCTATGGCGTTCTGCAGCGGAAGTGCCATGGACGCCGGCATTTCGACGCCAAGACCCGTGAATCAATTGCTTTGGCCACGTCACACGCGAATGGTTGTGAGTATTGTGTGTCCGCCCACACTGCGATCGGGAAGATGCTGGGACTCATAGACGATGAAGCTCGCGAGAACCTGCTGGGTCGATCGTCGGATCCAAAGGTGGCGGCAATCCTGAAGTTTGGCCGGGCTATCGTCGAAAAGCGGGGCTGGGTCAACGACCTGGAAGTCAAAGAGGCGCGTGATGCCGGCCTGACAGATGCGGCAATCACCGAGATCGTTGCGACGGTCGCGACGACGATCTTCAGAAATTATTTTAACCACGTCGCGGAAACCGACATCGATTTTCCGCATGTGACGTTGGGTCGCGAGGCCGCGGCCTAAAAGGCCGGCACCGAACCGCTCTGATGGAAAAAAGGACAAGACGATGAAACTCAAATTTCACACCTTCATCATCGCGACAGCGGTCCTCTGGTTTGGTTTGCAGGCGGCTAGTGCCCAGCAATTCTGTGCGCCCCACGGATCAGCCGTATCTCAGCTTGAGAAACAGTTCGAAGAACAGGTTGCTGGACGAGGGCTCGCGGAGAACGGCAAGCGCATGCTTGAGCTGTTCGTCAGTGACGAAGGATCGTGGACTCTGCTCGCGTCCGACGCGAGAGGGCGCAGTTGTGTTGTGGCCAGCGGCGAGAATTGGCATGGCATAGAGCAGTTGATCGGCGAACCGACCTAGTGATCATCCCTAGGCCACGAAAAGCACCTACGGTGACGGCTTCGAAATGTGACGAGAGACAAGTGTCTTTTGGACTGTGACATCGATCAACAGGGAGTGAGAGCCATGACCCAATCGTAGCAAGAGACGTTGCGCCGCATGTTGCGCGACCCTCCCATCCTGATTGCCATCCTGGTCCTTCTATGGCGAAGAAGTCATTGGGTATCGAATGTGATCCCACTGAACATGGCCCGAACCCGATAAAGGCGCCAACAAACGATTCTTGCTTCTTTCACCCGACGAAAAAACAAAGACGCCAAGTGATGCTTCAGTCTCGTATGAAACTTTTCAGAGATGTTGATGTGAACCGGGATTTGCTCCGGTCGCGCCGGCGGTGCATGCAACGACAGGTGGTCAGGATTTCAGGAGCATGCGTGCTGACAATTCTGATCGTGAGCAGCGTTGAGGCTGGCCTCATCTATTTGATCCTGTAGTGCATCCTACATTGTTTGGGGTCTGGCCTAACGTCGGTCGAGGTACGACTTCATCAGGGTTTTTCCTTCATCGACAGCCGGTTGATCGAACGGATCGACACCGAGCATTCGCGCGGCGACGATCGTCTCCAGGATGAAATGCATATAAAGCGCGCCCATTGCCGCTTCGTCGATTTGACCAAGGCTGATGACCCGTGTCGGTCGGCCGCGCCGGATCAAGGCCTCTGTTGTCGCTTGCTGCTGGGCCGCGACCAGATCGCCGATTCTGGCGCCGGCCAGGTATTCGATTTCATCATCGGGGAGGCTCAGGTCCGGAATTTTGGGACCCGTGTCCTGCACAGCGGTCGTGATGATTGTGAACATCTTGTCCCTTGGACCATCCAAATAGAGCTGTAACTGGCTGTGCTGATCCATGGGGCCGAGCGCCCGCACAGGTGTCGTACCTTTGCCGTTCTTGCCCAGACTTTCCGCCCACAACTGGACGTACCAGGCAGCAAACGGTTCCAGGGAATTGCCATAGGGCATGAGCACATGCATGGCGGCTCCGCGACGACTGGCTAGCCCCAGGGAAAGGGCTGCCCCTTGGGCCGCGGGACACGGGTCGGGCGATGAGAACCCGAAGGCTTGCTCCAGCACCCCGGCGGCGCCGGTGCGGATTGCCGCCGGATCCAGTCCGGCAATCGCCGCTGGAAGCAAGCCCACCACTGAAAGCACGGAGAATCGCCCGCCCACACCTGGATCATGGTCGATGATCCTGTGGCCACCTTCGACTGCCAGGCGTCGCAAGGGGTTATCGGTCGGATCGGTGACGACCACGAATTGGTTGGCGGCATCGCGGCCCAATACTGTCCGCACCGCTTCATGACACACAAGGTACTGTGCCAAGATTTCCGCGGTTCTGCCGGATTTCGAGATCACCAGCCAGCCGGTACGCGAGAAGTCTATCGACTTCAGCGTCATTGCCATCACCGCAGGATCGAGGTTGTCGATAAAGCGGATTTCTAGCTTGCGGCGATCAGTGGCATTTCCTTCGTCTAATTTCAGTTGGGTGACGGACCGTCCGCCGAGACTTGATCCCCCCACACCGAGCACGATCACGGTTTCGAAGCGTGCGCGCATCTCCTCAGCAAGTGGCGCGAAGGCCGCAATGTCATCCCGCCGCGCCGGCAGGGCGAGGATGTCGGCGGTACCCGCGGAAGTGTCCGCACGCAGGTCTGAGATTGCCATGCTCGCGTCGTCTAGGAACGGCGCGAATTCGGCGTCGGTTAGTCCGTACTCGCCGATCACGCCCGCCAGGCATCCGTCGATATTCTGTTCGTAATTCACGGGTGACCGATGGCCTGCTTTGCCCGAAAGGTCAAGCCTATTTGAGAAATCTGACCGCTTGATTCACGTCTCCCTATTCAGGGAGAGGGACGAGGTGAGCGTTGAAATCCATCCGCTGGGAGTCATTCAGAAGGAGAAAGCCACCGTTGGCGAAACGCATTGTTTTAAGCCAGTCTATCTCTTCGAGCTTAACCAGCCGGGGGGCGACGTTATGCGAGCAGCGATCTTGGGTGTCATCGTTGGCGGGTTGATCGGCAGCGGTTTAGGCTTTGTTATCGGTATCTTCGCCTATCCGTACATATTCCTGGCCGACA
>Ga0114999_10007505_pt1 | contig 12364 bp, 12 predicted proteins | sample ArcticOcean_MG_C_3_FD_89820 | JGI IMG/M metagenome (GOLD analysis project Ga0114999, IMG submission 89820) | Marine microbial communities from western Arctic Ocean - ArcticOcean_MG_CB8_126 | ecosystem: Environmental > Aquatic > Marine > Oceanic | place: Arctic Ocean: Canada Basin | collected...
AGGTGAAAATCTAGGAGTAAAGGCATGACCAAACCCAAAAACGCGGTCGTGCTGCTGCCCGGCCAGGGCCGCGCGACCTGGATAGGCGAGGCACGGTTCACGATGAAGGCCGAAACCGACGCCACGCTCGGCCTCTACTCGATGGCCGAGTTCACCGAGCCGCCCGGCGACGGGCCGCCGCTCCACAGCCACGCCGTCGAGGAGGAGGGCTTCTACGTCGTCGACGGCGTGGTGGTGCTGCAGGTTGGTGAGCAGAAATTGCTCGCGACCAAGGGCGCGTTCGTACTGGTGCCGCGCGACGTGGCCCATACCCACCGTGTCGTGGGGGACGAACCTGCCACGCTGCTCATCATCATCTCGCCGCCGGGGTTCGAGGAGGGATTCTTCGACGCCGGTGTGCCCGTCGAAGGGCCGGGTCTTCCTCCCAGCCGTGTGAGGACCCTGACGGAAGCCGAATACAAGGCCCTCGACATAAAGTACCATCGTACAATTCTCGGTCCAAAGCTAGGCGAAGACGAGTGATGAGGCCGAGAGCGACCCACGTCCGCTGAGATGGTTTCTTTGAAAGAAGCGGGACCGATTGCATAGCTAGCCTTGGTTGGAGGTGCGGCCGTGCTGAAGCGATTGGGGCGGGCGGCGGTGGGCGGTGCATTTTCGCTGGCGTTCGCGGCCTGCGGCTCGGGTGGACTGGGCCCAAGCGGGTCGATCGACGGGTTCGTCGATAGTGGCGGCACGTCGATTTACTACATCATCGATTTGCCAGAGGGTGAAGGTCCGTTCCAGGCGATCGTTTATGGACCGGGATCGGGAAACGCGCCGGCGAATCTTCGCCATCACGTGTCGCATGCCCAGAGGCTGATCGAACTGGGCTACGCCGTGGTCCGCTACGACAAGCGCGGGACAGGCCGCTCCGAGGGGGAGGTCCCAAGCCTGAGCACCGGTAATAGCGAGACGGTCGTCCCCCAGCTGGCGGCCGACATGATGGAAGTGTTGCGCGGCGCGCAGGATCACGAGGAGATCGACTCGGAGCGCTTGGCTCTATTCGGACTCAGTCAGGCAGCCTGGTACCTTCCCATCGTCGCAACGGAGTTCCCGGAGGTTCAGTTCGTGATAATGGTCACCGGCGGTCTGACGCCCGTTGACTACCAAAACTACTGGAAATTTTTTGGTGTTTATTGAGGATCGCGACCCGTTCGCACCGGAGACCCTCGACGCCTGAGATGCATATGACGGCCCCACAGGATTCGATCAGCGCCCGCTTATTCGAAGTCTGGGACGCCCAATGCTCTACCTGATCGGCGAAGCGGACCCAACGGTACCGTCCAGCCCCTCCCGCGATGAGTACGAAATCATGGAGGCGTCGGGGGTCGACATCACGCTGATGACCTATCCGGGCGGTGTACACGTGCTCGACGGCATCGATTTCTGGGTCGTCGCCGCCGCCTGGCTGGATGGCGGACCTGGGACCTTAACCGCAGCTCTTAGAAGGGGCCGCCCTGGCTCAACCGTCCAGCCTACGCCCGCGCCTGCTCTAGCTGACATGGGTTCTGTGCGGCTCCTCGGGGCAAGGGCCTTCAGACCTTCGCCATCCACTACACTTGTTGCGCGAGAGCGGGTGCTTTCGCTGGGAGTACAGCATAGAACCGATGCGTTTTGATTTGTCGCATGTCGAGGCCGCGGCCGAGGTTATGGGCCGGGCGTTCTGGGAGTACCCGTTCCCCGCCGCCTTCCTTCCCGACGAGGCGGAGCGGGCCGAGTTCTACCCTCACTTCTGGCGCCTGGCGATCGACTTGGCCATCCGCCACGGGGAGTCGTATGCGACCCCAAATTTTGAAGCGGTGGTCAACTGGGAGTCCCCAGGAAACGCCCTCAGCGAAGAGCAGTGGGTCCAGTCTCCACATTTCGACGAGTGCATGAGCAACGGAGGCGAGAGGCCCTATCCCGCCGCGCATCAGATGGAGGAGATGCAAAAGCACAACGCGACGATGGACCACTGGTACCTCCAGTCGATCGGCGTCGATCCGAATCAGAAAGGGAAGGGCCTGGCCTCGTTGCTGATACAGCCGATGCTGGAGCGCGCGGACGCAGAAGCTCTGCGCGTGTACCTCGATACCAACACCGAAGACAACATATCAATGTACGAGCACTTCGGTTTCCGGGTGGTGGAGCGAGCCGACCTGCCCGGCTACGACTACTGGAACGCGTCGATGCTGCGCGAGCCGCGGTAGCGGGCAACTAGCCGCGCGACCTCTATTCAGGAGTGCCGGGTTGATAGAGGGGTGGACCTTGGGCAACCGGCTGGTTCAGCTCAGTTTCCCGCGAGGGGCCACATAGCCGTTATGAGGGGTCGCCCTGGCTCGACCGGAGCCACGTACAAACCCGCGCGTGCGCGGCCGCACAGGGCGGCTAATTAAGAGGGTGAGGGACCCGTAAACAGAGCACAGTAGGTCTCTGAATTGGAGACCTTTTGGAGGGCTTCAAATCGAGGCCTCAGTAGGTTTGGTCTCAGACCCAATCACGAGATGGACGCCTGGTTCGCCGACCTCGACCACTCGCTCGAGGAACTGGGGCAGGACACGCGGAGGGCGATACTGGCGGCCGTCGTGCCGTGAGCAGGTAGAGCGGGCGGGCCGACTTCAGGAACAATTGCGTCAGAGGCGCTGTACTGACCCCATCCAATCGGTTAGAGCTTTCACGCCGTTGGGCTTATCAACGGCAATCCCATGTCGGGAAAAGATGTGGAGGTTGTCAGGGGGTTCGGACTTCCCGCACCCATAGTGTGTATTCAGCTATCTTACGAAAGCCGAGCTCGCTCTCAATCCCACGCGCCATGGAGGACGGCTGCATTGCCACATCGAGCCCATGGTGCGACATTGCGGCTGCCCAGGTGACGGCCTTCCCGTAACCGCGATTCCTGAACTCGGGTAACGTCGATACACCGTAGATCCCGACAATATCGTCGCCGATATAGGCGATGGAACTGGTCACGACCTGGCCGTCCACTCGCCCCACGAAGTACCGCATTCGCGGGTCGTTCAGAGTGATCGGGTGGCGCATGCCCAAAGGACCCGACGCTCTGATCGCTCCAGGTGTCTCGAAGCCTTCGTAAGTCCCAACACCGAACTCTCTGAGCGCAGCCTCATCTTCGACCAACTCAATATAAACCTCGGTGACGTCCGGCTTGCCTGGGGACCTAGCCGCTTCCTTGATCCACCACTCTCCAGTCCAGGTCATCCGCCGAAACCCGAGTCCGGTCAGATCGAGCTCGTTAAACGAGTCCGCTATTGAGATCGTCGAGTCTGGGCCGCGCTGGATCATGTGCCAAATTTCCTCAACGAGTCGGGACTCCGTACGCACCAATGAGAGGGTTAAGGCACTCAGATAGATGGACGGACGCATTGGTTCGCGTGACCAGAGGGCATCCGTACGAAATGTCTTAACCCCGAGAGCCCGAAGCGAAGAGTCGTGCCAATCTGCCTGGTTGCGGGCAGAGGTTGCTATCCATAGGTCTCTGGCGATTCTCCCTGCCTTGTTCATTTCTCTCTTGGCACCCCCGGCAGTTGAATCAAGGCGGCCCCTTTCAGACGTGAGGTACCCTCGATCAGGAAACTGAGCGAAGTCTTTCACCGGCCTCATTCAGAAGCATCCTGACAACCTCATTGCAGTCCCAGCGGAAGGGGAGGATTGATCATGGAAACCGGCGATGAAGGGAATACTGCCACACAGACCGCGATAGAGTTCGCTGCCCGCATTAACCGTCGGTCGCCGTAGCCGGAAGTGGCCTTTCCTGAGAATGACCGAATGGAATGACCGGTTCCCTTTTGGAGGGCTTAAGCCAGTCAATAGACTGACCTGACATGTCCCGCCTCATCGCGATGAAAGGATTCCCTTGTGGTGCAGGGGCCGACCCTGAAGTCCGGGCGTAGTCCGCTACCACATCAACCCAACTAGGCACGGCGTTACGGGTCTCCGGCATGCTGCGACGACCCAGGTCGGGCCACCGAGGGTGCAACGGACACCTGGCTACATCACGTACTGCGAGATTCTCGTGGGGCCGATCGCCTCTCACTCCATGGAAAAAGAGAGGATACGGGACGCTTTTGAGCTGGCCGATTTCTGGCAGCCTGGCATGGTCAAGGTATCCCGGCGTATTAGGGTTCGGTCCAGAAATGCGGCTCGCTGGGCAGGCGATCAGTCGGCAGGCCTCCCAAAATCCTCGTTGTACTTAGGGTGCCAATCCGACCCCGTCCACGACAATATTTTTTCCGGTTCAATTGCCACCAGGACCCTCGGAATCGATTTTGTTTTCTCGTAGTAGGCGTGGCCCGCTTTCTGACCTGAGTAGCGGATTGCATGCGGCTCCCAATCACCGATCCAACTCCTGTCCAAGATTGAGGCCGTTCCCCTAATCAGCACTCTCGGGCCGGGCGGCGGCGTGTCAATGCAGATGCCGACCTTGCTGTTGGCCTCGATGTGTTGGAGCCACTCGTTCTGGCGCCGTGCACCGAGCATCAACTTGTTGTTCTCGTACCAGAACCAAAGCGGGACCACGCAGGGGTAACCGTCGGGCGACAAAGTCGCCAGTTTCAATATGTTTGCGCCAGTGCTCAAGAACTTTTCAATCTCTGGCTTGGTTAATGCCGGCATTTAACTCTCCCTAGGATGCAAGTATGGTCGTTCCTGACCGAATTTTATACGCCCCCAACTGGACCCATTGGATCTTACCCACAGCATCTTGGGGCCAAGCCCGTCGGCTCGACCCTGGTGGTCGCCGGACAGGTGACCGTCAACTTCGACAAGTATCAGGGTAAGCCAATACCTAAGGGTCACGGCACTGCCCCTGACTACCTTGATTGAGTTCTTTCGGCAGATGTCCTGGAGGAAATCAAAGAGAAACTGGGATCAGCTATCGAGGGAGTGCAAACTCAGCACCGGAGGAAATGGTCAACGCTCGCGCCCCACACCTTCTCGATCACGAACTCGAATTCGTAATGACTTCGACCGAACTTCGCCGACGGTTTTAAGGAAGAATTTTCGACAGTTCCTGCTCGATCTCGGAGAACGTGGCGAACGCCTCAAAGCGGGCGGACACCTTGCCGTCGCCGTCGATGACAAATGTCCACTCGTTGCTGGGCAGGCTCCATTCCCAGACCGCCGGGGATATGACCGACTGACTCAGGTCGCCTTGAATCGCGTGCGGGTTCTCATAGATGTCCCCATGCACGAAAGTGGCCCTGCGCCCGTAAGTCGCCTGCAGTTCACTCAAGACCTGCACCTGCGGGCCGCAGACCGCGTTGATGCAGAAGGCGGGGCTGGCGAACACCACCACCACCGGATTATTGTCCGAGATGGCGTCAGCCAAGGTGACCAGGTAGAGGTCCGGGGTGTACAGGGACCCAGTCGTTAGCTCGGCCGGTCCCTCTACGTCGTCCACGGTCTTGGTGACGCTGCGAATCGCCTCGTCGCCCACGCCCGGGGCCGAAGTCGCTTTCCCGACCTCAAACGCCAATTCGGCGATCTCGGTACCGCCGTCCTCCGTTACAGGTACAGTAATCTCCAGCCTGTGGGGTCCCGAGGTATCGAAGTCGACGAACGCCGTGTACAACCCACGGGAGCCGATGGGCCAGGGTTGGTAAGTGGCGTCAAACGGCGGTCCGACTTCCCGCTCGGTGCCGGGTTCACCCGAATACAGGACGACAGAGACCACTGGCTCTTTGACCACCCCGAGGGGCGAGATGAGGACAAATCCGAGGCGATGGCGTCCAGGCGCAAGGTCGTCAGTGCCGAGGATGGCCTGGTAACCGTTGGCAGCGATCGGCCCTTCCACGAGTTCGTGCTGGTCTGGCCGGGTCCGCCCTGCAGTCTCGCCACCCGGCCAACCGCACGAAACAACGATGGTGACAAACAGTCCCATAAAGACCAGCTTCATCGCAGCTTCAATGCCCTTCTGTACGATATCCAATCACCAAACAGAGTGTTAGTCGGCCGACGACATTCAACTCAAAGACGTTCTCTGTCGTCTGATCGCGAATGGCGAGGCAGATTTCTTCTTGGGCACTGACGAAGAAGGACATGGCATGGGTTATGGTCAGCAGCACTATTGGTCTTCGTTGTGGCGGAGGGGGGGGTCTGGAAGCAACTTTGGAAACTCTGATTGTAGCGACAAATAGGCGGCGGTGTGGCGTGGCCACTGCGTTGGTGCGATTCGCGATCGACCAGGCAAATTCCAATTGCTGTGGGTAAAGCTTGACACCAACGAACTTAACTACCGAGCCCTTCGCTGATACCAGAAGTTCGGCTTTGAGTCAGGCTCTCCGCGGTTCCCAAGTTCGCGACAGCTTATGCTAGGGAAGTTTCTCTAGGCTGATGCCCCTTTTCGCCTCTTGCTCGGTTCCTAAGCGGCGTCGCTCGTGCAGAGACCATTGAGGCCGACCTCGCACTCATCTATTACCAAAACCCTCGAAGCGGCGGTGTGTTTGGGATACGGTCTATATCTGGGTTGAGCACTGGTGCATAATGGCCGAAGCGAGCCGAAATCAGCAGTGCCGAGTCAGACAAGGAGGCAACACATGGAGGCAAGAGAAAAGATTAGGACTCCGACCCTCGGTGCCGACGAAGCCAGACAGCTTCACCGAGAGGCGCTTGTCATCGACAGCCAGCAGCCTCCCGCGACCTCGGGATTTCTGTTCACGAACAACATGCGCGCCGCCCTCGGTGAGTACCACGAACGGGGGATGACGAGAGGGCAGGCAAAGGTGCTTCTGGACGCCATCGCCGCTCGCGAGATACAGACCTCGGTCGAGGCGCGGGAGCAGTATCTGGACTTCTGGGAGGCCTCGGGGGTCAACGTGGCCTGCGGGACCTACGCCGGGCCGGGCCCGATCGACCAGTCCTTCGAGACGTCCGTCACGGGAATAGCTCAGGCCAGGTCCATCGTCGACGCTCTGGACGATAGGATGCTGCTCGTGCTCAAAGCCGACGACATCGAACGGGCGCACTCAGAGAACAAGTTCGGCCTGGTCATCGACTTTCAGAACACGACGGCGTTTAGCGACAAGCTCGAGCGCATCGACCTGTTTCACAACTTGGGCCTTCGAATGTGCCAACTCACATACAACATAGGGACGATGGTCGGAGAGGGATGCACCGAGATCCACAAAAGCGGGCTGACCTACTTTGGGAGAGCGGTGGTGGACCGGCTGAACACCCTGGACATAATCGTGGACGTCAGCCATTGCAGTGAACAGATAGGCTGGGATGCCCTAGAGGAATCATCTGCCCCCATCGTCGTGTCGCACTCCACGAGCTCGGCCGTCTGCTACCACGACCGGGGCAAAGCCGACGACCTGGCCAAGGCTGTGGCGGACAAGGGGGGGTTCTTCGGAGTGGTTGTCGTCCCCGGCTTCATCCAGGCGACGACCGAGGCGACCCTGGAAGACTTCGTAGACCATGTCGCGCACCTGGTTGACGTTATGGGGATAGACCACGTCGGGGTCGGCACGGACAAGGCTGGGCCCGGTCCTGGCACCGACTCGATGATCGAGTGGCCCGCCGGTATGCCCGACGACACCCTCGCTCCCCTGTGGCCCAGCTCAGTCAACTACTCTGGTTTCAGAATGGAGGAGCATCGAATAACAGACGACTACCACATCGTCGGATTCAACGACTTCCGGGATTGGCCCAACCTGACGGTCGCGCTTGCGGCCCGCGGATTCAACGAGGAGGAGTTGCGGAAGTTGCTCGGCTTGAATTACCTGCGGGTGTTTCGGGACGTCGTGGGTTAGATTCCCGCAGCATCCGACAGCGCATGGCCAGTCGTCGTAACCGACACTCCCGTTTGCCATCGTCGTTCAGATCTAACATTCGTTCAATGACGCATCATGACCCGACGCCGATCCGAAAGAACTTTGTTACCTAGGAGGTTCCTGCCATGGTTACATCTTCATTGATTTCCCGAGTAGAAAAGATCGCCAAGGATTTTTCTGGCAGGGTAAGTATCTCGGCCAACAACCTCACCACGGGGGAGCGACTGGACTTCAGGGAGGCGGAGGTGTTCCCGGCGATGAGCACGATCAAGCTCGGCGTAATGGCCGAGCTATTCTACCGAGTCGAAGATGGAGAGCTGGCGCTGGCTGACAAGGTCATCGTAAACGAATCTGACCTGCGCGGAGGGACCGGCGTGTTCCGAGAACTTGAAACTCCGTTCGAGATGACGGTCAAGGACGTCTGCACGATGATGGTCGTAGTCAGCGACAACACGTGTACCTGGCTGCTCGGAAATATGCTCGGCATACCGCGCGTTAACGAGCGGATGCGGTCACTGGGCCTGGAGGAGTACTCCTTGAACTCCGACCTGGGCCCGGACATGTTCAAAGACTTCGATCAAAAAGGAAAGGGACTTGAGACCTATTCGGAGTGCTCGTCCCGAGACTTCACTAGTTTAGTGGCCCTCATGGCGAACGGAGAATTGGTCTCAGAGGCCGCCTCCGCCCAAATGTTGGACATCATGGGCCGTTGCCAGCACATCGAGTGGCTCGGTCGTTATCTCCCGTTGAACCCGTATGTCGCCGATCTCAATGGGACCCCCGAGGTCAGGCTGTATAACAAGCTGGGTGCAGGGCTGCATGCTCGTTGCGACGCCGGGCTCATTACGACGCCGGACACACGCTACGTGATCACCGTGATGACCGCCGACAGCAAGGACCCGAGCATGCTGCTGTGCCCACACGAGGGCAGCCGCGCGATCGGTCGCATCTCCGAAGCCGTCTTCGATGCCTGGGTATAATCGCTCTAGTCAATCGTGCTTCGCCGAGATCTCGTTGAAAAAATAGAGCGCGAGGCCGTTCGGCTCGGTCACGCAGAAGCTGCGGCGACCCCACTCTTGGTTCGTCAGTTCTTGGACGATCGGGAGTCGCTTCTCGACCGCTCACCGATACATTCGCTCGACGTCGTCCACCTCCATGACCATGAACGCACCCTGCGGGCGTCTGTCTTCGAAGAGGTGAGAGGGCCGGTCGTCTAGGGCAGCACCAAGACCTCTATGATGCCCGATGCGGCGCCGAAGAGCGTCCATCGATCATCTGGACCGCGGCCCCATGACTCGAGTATTGGTAGCTCCAACCCGTGGCGGTAAAAAGTGACGCTGGACGCATACTCGGGGGTGAAGTAAGCGAAACGAAATTGGCCTGAACCCATTGCGGCTCTCAAGTTGGTTGGCCTTCGCGGCGTTAATCGAGCCGCCGATACAGCCAGCCGCCTAGGGTGAAGTTGGTGTTATTGGACGCGAACACCGCCCGCTCCCCAACCCCTCGGCCGTCGCCCAGGAGGAACACATCCGGCTCCCCCGTCTCTTCCATGCTCGCCGGCGCGTGGATAGAATAACCCTCGCCAGCGGGCGCTGTCATCCAGAGTTCACCGCCGCGAAACTCTATGCGCACCGGCACACCAGGGTCGGCGATATAGTAGCCAAGGTAGGGGGCGAGGCGGTCCGGTGCGGACTCGATCGCCGGCAGATCGGTCTGGGGCGGCCGAAGCTCGGATGGGGGCGAGCCGGTGAGCAACACCTCCATGACCTCATCACCCATTGTGTAGACCCCATCGATCGGCCACGTGTTCGCCAGCAGCACCACCCCGACGCGGCTGGGCAGGTTGAACGTCATCATGGACGCGAAGCCGTGGATGCCGCCCCCATGGCCGTGGTAGACCCGGTCCCCCACCCGTCTCACTGCCCAGGGAAGACACTGGCCACTCGACCAGTCCGGCTCGGCGTATTGGGGGCGGTGCATCTCGGCCAGGGTGCGCCCGCTCAGCACCTGAGCGCCACCGCGGTCGCCCCCATCTTCGCGGAATTGGAACGATATCCACCGGCCCAGATCAGCCACCGTCGAGTGTAGCTGACCGGCCGCCAGAATCCCGTTCAGGTGCCGGTAGTCGGCGATTCTTAGTTCCGTCCGTGAAGGGTCGCTGGGGATGACTGTGTCGTACCCAGTGTAGAGCCGTTCGGCTGGCAGGTCCTCCCGCTCGAAGGCGGTGTGTTGCATTCCCAGTGGCTCGATTACGTTGGCACGCACGTAGTCCGCGTACTCGACACCGGAGAGCCGTGTCACCACCTCCCCCAGCAGCCCGAACGCTAGGTTCGAGTACTTAAACTGCGAGTCGGCGGGTATCACCACCGAGGTCTGAGGCAGCGCGTCCAGCACCTCCCTCCGTGTGGGAAACTCCTCCGCCCCCCAGCTGAGCAACGCGGTCTCGGCCGACAGCCCCGAATAGTGGGTGAGCGCTCGCCTCAGGGTCACATCCCCGACGCGGCCGCTGGCCTCCCTCACACCGGCGAACTCCGGGACGTGGGTGGACAGCGGGTCGTCTAAGGTGAGCAGGCCCTCGTCGCGGAGTTGGAGAATGGCCGTCGCGGTGAACGTCTTAGTGATCGAGGCGACCCGCGAGATCGTCTGCTTGTCAGGCGCCTGCTCGGCGTCAAGATCGGCGACTCCGAAGCCCGCTGACCAGACCAGCTCGTCGCCCTGGACGATACCGGCCGCCAACCCGGGGGCGCCCAGGTCTTCGAAGCGCTCGGCCAGGTACTCTTCGGCTGCCGCAATTCGGCTATGTGTTACATCGCTCATAGTGCATCCTCAATCCGGCTTGTTGCGTAAGACACGGGCGCCGCTGGCCATGGCCAGCGGAAAGTCCTCCCCAGAGTCTACCGGTGGGTCCAAAGGTCGGCCAACTCGGCTTCCAGGGCCCCCACGTCAAAGCCCATCTGAGCGAGCGTGGCCACGTCCGCCTTGGCCTCTTCTTCGAGGCCGAGCATAGTGTACGCTCTCGCCCGCTTCTCGTACGCCTCCAGTGCCTCCGGCTGCATTTGTAACACCTTGGTGTAGTCTTCCGCGGCCTGCTCAAAATCGCCCACGCCGTAGGCCGCCATGCCCCTGTTGAGATAGGCCGCGGCGAACTGGGGAGCTAGGTCTATGGCCCGGCTCAAGTCGTCTAACGCTCCCTCGGTGTCCCCCAGTTTGAGTTTGGTCCGGGCCCGCTCATGGTAGGGCTCGGCCCAAGTGGGCTGAAGTCCTATGACCGTGTCTAGGTCCAGGATGGCAGCATCGAAGTCTCCCAGGTTGCTGAGCGCCCCGGCCCTGTTGTAATACGCCTCCGCGTAGAGGGGGTAACGGCTTATGGCAAATCCGTAATCCCGGACGGCGGACTCCCACTCATCCATCAAGCCGTAGGCCATCCCCCGGTTGAAGTAGGTCGATGCGGACCAGGGGGTGAGTCTGATGGCCTCGTCGTAATCCGCGATTGCCCGAGAGTAGTCGTTAAAGCGCCGGTATGCGTTGCCTCGGTTTTCGTATGAGGGTGCGTAGGACGGATCGGCCAGCAGCGCACGGTCGTAGTCTTCGATTGCCCAGACGTAGTTGCCCATCGCTTGCCAGGTGCCGCCCCGGTTGTCGTAGAACATCGCCTCGTCTGGACTGAGCTTAACGGCCCTGCCGAAGTCCTCTATGGCCTCCGTGTGTCGACCGACGTTGACCAGAGACAGGGCGCGATCGTTGAACACCACTGCCAGGCCAGGGTCCACCGCGATGGCCTGGTCGAAATCCTTGATGGCCCTCTCCCACTCGCTCAGGCCGTAGTAGGCCAAGCCGCGGGCCCGGTACGCTGTGGCGTCGGGCTCGGAGCCCGCTATGAACTGGTCGAGGTCCTCGATGGCCTCCGTGAAGCGACGCAGTCTGGAATGTGAGACGCCCCGCCTGAGGTAGACATCCACCAATTCGAGGTTGAACCGGATGGCTGCCCCGTAATCCGCGATTGCTCCCTCGAGGTTCCCCAATCCACCGTTGGCGTTTCCCCGGTGGTAGTAGGCCAGCGCGTTACTAGAATCCAATCTTAAGACACGGTCGAGGACCTTAATAGCGTTCTGAAAGTCGCCCAGCTCCTGGAATCGCACGCCGGAACCGATCAGTCGGTCGGCCATCTCCTGATCGCTCTCCTGGAAAACGGACTGCTCCGAGGAGACCTCTCCCGTTGGGGACACTCCAGACGACTGACCGCAGGCTAGCGCCACGGTCATGATGGCAATCCCGACGACGAGCCCTACATGCGTGAGTCGGATTCTCAAGGTTGGCATCTCAAAACCGAATAGCGTCCGGGAGCCGAGCCTTGGCGATCGCCAGCGCGGCCTGCGCGAGATTTGACGGGGTTGGTGGTGGGGGGAGGCCGGCCGGTAGCGGCGTCCGGCGTTGGCAGCCTATGGACAGCCATCGTTGTTAATTGTCCGGTCGGCCATCTTCGTATTGCAGAGTATGGCGCCCTCCAGGATCGCGCCGTCCATCTCGGCAAAGGTGAATTTGGCTCCGGTCAGGTCGGC
>Ga0114999_10007506_pt1 | contig 12363 bp, 8 predicted proteins | sample ArcticOcean_MG_C_3_FD_89820 | JGI IMG/M metagenome (GOLD analysis project Ga0114999, IMG submission 89820) | Marine microbial communities from western Arctic Ocean - ArcticOcean_MG_CB8_126 | ecosystem: Environmental > Aquatic > Marine > Oceanic | place: Arctic Ocean: Canada Basin | collected...
GTAAACTCTTTTTAACTTTACATAATATTATTTAATTATTTTTTTGTAATATATTAAAAATCTTTCCCTAGTGATACAATTATTTTTATGGAACACAATAACAAAAACAAAGAAACAATAAAAGCCCTTTCTAAAGCCATCAATCTTGATCCTGAAAATCCAGAAGGGTATATATCAAGAGCCCATGTCCACTTTTCAATGGAAAACTTTCAAGAAGCTAGTATCGACTCATCCAAGGCAATAGAACTTGATCCTGAAGATCCAGAAGGATATGTAGCAAGAGCACATTCCAATTACTCAATGGAAAATTTTCAGGAAGCTTTCAAGGATTTTACCAAAGCTATTGAGCTTGACCCAGGAGACTCATATTTATATGTATGGAGAGCATACACGCACGACTCAATGGAAAACTTTCAAAAGGCTATTGAAGACTCCTCCAAAGCTATTGAGCTTGACCCTGAAAATCCAGAAGGATATTTACTTAGAGGAGAAATTCACGAACATATAGAAAATTACCAGATGGCTATTGAAGACTATTCCAAAGCTATCGAGTTTGATCCTGAAAACCTAGAAGCATACAAATGGAGGGGAGTTAATCACGATAGTATAGGAAATTTTCAAGAAGCTATTGAAGACTTTTCCAGAGCTATTGAGCTTGACCCTGAAGATTCGTATTTATATGCATCAAGAGCACATGCATACGACTCAATAGAAAACTATCAAGAAGCCATTGAAGACTCTTCCAAGGCTATTGAGCTTGATCCTGAAGATCCAGAAGGGTATATAGCAAGAGCACATACCCACTACTCAATGCAAAACTATCAAGAAGCTATTGAAGACTCGTCCAAAGCCATTGAGCTTGATCCTGAAGATCCAGAAGGGTATATAGCAAGAGCACATGCCCATCATTCAATAGAAAACTATCAAGAAGCTATTGACGACTTTTCCAGAGCTATTGAGCTCGACCCTGAAGACCAAGAAATATATTTATTACGGGCAGATCTTTATAAAGATTTAAACCAATTTCCGCCAACAGATAAAGACCTCTCTTAATTCATCTAATTTTATAAGAAATTTTTAAAAGAAGACTCTATTACCCCATAAATTAAGGTAATAGACAGAAGCGAATCTTTATGATTTTAGATAAATCAATAAATAAAATTTTATACATATTATTCTAAGAAGGAAGTTCTAAGGCACACCCTTCTTTCTGAAGTCTTTCAAACATAGCTAATATGATTGAGCTTTGTTTATCTGAAAGTATTTGATTCATTGAAATAATTCTAAGCATATTGAGTTCTGAAGGTGTTATTAATTTTCTATCAATTCCCCATAAGGCAACTTCATTCCAGAAATCTACTCCTGCATTTAAAACTGTAATTTGTGCTTGGAAGGAATTATCCATTATTTGAACTTTTCGTGAAGCTCTTTTATTATTTTTTGATTGCTCTTCTGTTATCAAGCAATTGTTAAGTTCTATTGGCCAATCAATATGCATAGCTGAGACACGACTCCAGCATGCTTCCTTTTTTGACCACTCTGTAACATTCATTCCACTTATTGGAGGATTTATTAGTACATTGTTAATCTCAGTAGTTGCAAGTATTAATGAATTATATAATCCTTTCGGTAATTCTTGCGTATCCCAAACAATACCAAAATCTAAAAATTTATTTTCTTTTTTTAAATCATAAGAAAGTTTTGAAATTGAATAATAAACAATATTGGCACGATAGCCACCACCATACCATTTAGAATTACTTACAATTTTCTCTGTTTCTTCGAATATAATTTTTTTTGCAATCAGATGATGATAATACATGTCATTAAATTGCTCTTCGTTATTACCCCATTCTTTTGAAATTTTTTTTGCGAACTCCGCAAAATTATATTCTTTACCTTTACTGAGAGTATCGGGCATGTCATTCCAAGCATTAAGATACTTTGCAAGAAAAGTTTTATCAAAAAATTTCTTTTTAGGAAATTCTGTCTCAAAATTCTTTCGTTTAGCTAGAGTTTCTGCATTAATTCGTGAATCTTGCCATTGCCCTCTTACTCTTTCATAAAACCATTTGCTAGGTATCCCAAAGCCATCATTTTTCGGGGGTGCAATTCTTCGTGATAACCTCTCTATGCGAATATGAAACGGATGACTAGCAAAAAAGTCTGATGAGTTGACTCTGGTTTGAGTATTTGCATATTCTGAAATTTTAGGAACAATTTCAGCAGATTTTTCTGGCTTAATAACTGACAACTTCATCTGGACAAATGCTTTTGAAAGGTCTACTTCTTTTTCTCTGAGAACGCTAAATATTGAACCTGTCGTTTGTGCACCATTTACAATTTGTAGATTTGTAAATCCAGTTATCTCTAAAGATCCATTATTATTATCTACTTGAACTGCTTCAGCTGTTGCTGTAATACCATTATTATATGCAAAAAACATTTCTGGTTGATTTGTTAAAGTATTAATTATTGATTTATTAACCTTATTACGGCCCTGTAAAAATACTCTAACATTACTTTCCAGTAATCTCTTGCCCCACTTATCATAAATTTTGGCTAAATTATCACCACGGAAAACAGTCATATAAGCTTCATAACTTGAATCACTTGGGTGGGCAGGTAATGCGGGTAGAGCACCTCCAAAATCTTTAACCATATCAATATACATTTCCTCTCTTGCTTGACCCATCAAAGAAATATCTTTTAAACGGGTTAAATCCCAAACACTATATGAGCAAGGTTTAGATTCAAGATCCTCTTCGTCGTGTCTATCAATTCTGTTACTCAGAATTTTATTAGTTAATAGGACAATTCGAACTCGTGATATTAATTTCCATCTTTGAGAAATCAAATCGGCCAATCCAAAAGCCGGAGAAGACTCCTCCATTTCGTTACGGTTTGTTGGATTAAGAGAGCGTTGAACAAACATTCTTACTCTCCTAAAAACAGCATCCATTTCTGTAGCTGTAAGAGTAACTACTCCATTTCCATCAAATGGATCATAATCAATCACCATCAAAGAAAGAATTCCATTATCATCAATAGGATCTCCTCCATACCCATCGATTTTTCCTCTCCGGGGAACATCAAATGGCACTCTGTCTGCAGTAGGAATATCACCTTCTTCCATAGCTATATTAGTAACTATTTCGAAAAAGGCATCTTCCGACCAGTATCCGGAGCCAACTGCTTTATATCGTATGTCATCCAGTAATTCTTCTCTAAATTGCTCAACTTCACTTACCATCACCAACCTCTCTTAATTTAGCAATAATAGTATTATAATCTTGTTTGAATTTTTCACATGCAGTTAGAGAAATAGAATATTGAACTCGAGAAACTCCAGATTTGAGAGAATCAGAAGTTATCCTAGGAAAGCCATTAGCAATATGATAAATCTTGTGATCTCCTTCAATCCAACAGTCACTACTGAAATCGTCAGTAGATTTATAACCTACTGAAGTCAGTAAGCCTTCATACATGGATATTCCATTATTATCAATTTTTGTTTTTATGAATTCAACGCGATCATGAATAGTAAAAGAATCGTCAATACCAGAAGGAGAAGGGTTAACTTCAGCAACATGAAGATATAACGCCTGAAGATTTTCATCATTTAACTGATCTTCAGAATTTATAGTTACAAACGGGTTAGCAGCACTTCTTCGTGCTTTCGATTCAATACAAATAGAGCCTATTTCAAAATCTTTTGGTGCGCCTTTTGGTCCCTGCCAACATTTTAAAGCTTCAAGTGAAGAAAAATTAGGTAAAATGAATTTATCAAGAACAATTAATTCTCCGATTAATCCTTTTTGCTCCTCTAATGTTAATTTCCCGTTCGATCCTCTACGTAAAAGATTATGCCATATCCATGCTCTTTTTATAGCTTTTGCAACAACTTCAAGTTCATTTTCTGAATCACTTGAATTCAGAATTATATCCAGACAAAAATCATGAAATATATCTCGATGTTCAGGATTATGCAATTTAAAAATCAATGCAGCATCTGATACATTATCATTTATTATAATTATATCCATTCCTTGCAATTTTGGTATATCAATTGCATTAGGAATTCCCGAATTACTCTTCATATTAAGAATAAGAGAATATTGTCCTTCAAGTGTAATAGCCCAGAAAAAGAAAAAAATACCTTCAGGATCGACGCGTCTCGTTTCGTAAATAGTCGTGACTGAAGGTATTGGAATTCCATCCCATGGATTTTTTTCAATATTCATAATAAAGCGTTCATGTATATATTAGTCAAAATTTTCATCATAATCCTTTAGTTTCAGTTGTCTTAAAAAGATAGTGTTCCCGACAAAATTTGTAGCACTTTTGTCGTTAGATACAGGGAAGCTAATCCCCCATCCGACAACAGGTTCAACAAATTCAGAATAAGGATTGCCATTATCCATTACCTGGATCATATACACCATAAGAAGTGGATTTTTACGGACTTTTCTATACGCTTTATCAATGCTAATTTTTGGATCAATGCAAATTATATTCGCTTTTTCTATTTCATCTGGAGATAAACCAAATTTTTCCCAATCCTTACCAGCTACTCTTCCGTTATTACTTAGATACAATATGTCATCATCAGATTTCTTTCCAATTGTACGTGTCAAGCAAACAATTGGAATTCCCAGAAGCTCATCATTGGTAATTAATTTATCATTCGGTAAATTGCTACAAAACAAAATATCCCATTTGATTAATTCTCCTAGAGGCATTCTTGATTCAATATACTTAACAATTGTTTTAGGATGGGAATCCATATTTCTGATTGGTGCTTTATATCCATTCATAAATTCCTTTACATGTTCAACAGACACATCCTTTAGTAAAAATGCACCTGGTTGAGGGCTAATTTTAACTTTACATGCCTTTTCTGAATTTATTTTTTGACCAAAAATTCTCAGAGCATCAGTGTTTGATTGTAGTACTTCCTTATTTCTATCGTATACATATGTGTCTTGAAATGTATCGGTAAAATTTAATCTTACATCTCTTGCTGAACCCATTTTTGATGCTGAAGTTACAACTAAAGCCCCTGGGGAATTTCGAACTTTGAGCCCAAATTCCAGAGGGGTTTTCTTTTCTGTTTCCATAAAATGAAGTTCTTCATTTAATTCTTTTATTGCCATTCCAATATATTGATAATCTCCTATCACCTCTAGCGGCATCCAAACTCGACATAAATCCTCATATCCAGGGCGATAACCGAACCAACGTCCCATTTGCATCAAAGTATCATACATCTTAGAATTTCTCAGAAAGTAAGATACAGTAAGCCCTTCAAGCGTAAGTCCTCGTGATAATGAAAATCCACCTATAGCAATCATGCATTCATTTTTTTTGTAGTCCAATGAGCCGTTTTTATTAACAATACGCAAGACTATTGACGATACAGACTCATATAATAATCCTTGAATTTGATTCCAAGTAACCCCTGATGATGGCAATTCCTCTTTCCATATTTCATATAAACGTTTCATTTCATAATGCTGCAATGCTTGTTCTAAATTAAATCGGTAATGTTGTCGTATAGAGTCTTTTATGGTTTGTAATTCAGCGCCAATTAAAGAGTTAAGCTTTTTATGCACATTAATAAATCTAGAAGCATTAACCATCATTGTGTAATATTTAAAATCTACATCACGTGCTTTTCTTACTGCAATAGTAAGAATAAAATATCGAATAGCTGTTTTTAATGATTCAGGAAGTCCAACGTCAAATTCTATATTGTGACTTACTGGAAGTAAACTTAAATTGTCCTTGATTTCCCTAATTCCTTTATCCTCATTACTTTTAAAAATAACAGATGCTTGGTCATCGTCTTCAATTGAGGATTCAGGAAAAAGAGTTGTAGGTCCAATATAATTACTAGGAGGATCAATCAATGTAATAAAATCCTTTGGAAAAAGGTCTGCCCCAGTCATTTCATCATCAGTGTCAGGATCAATAAAAATATTTGCAAAAGGAGTAGCAGTATACCCTATAAAACAATTACGACTGAAAACCTGCAAAAGTTTCCTTATCTGTTCATTAATCTTGCTGACCTGATTCTTGTCAAACTTGGTATTTATTGATGCATAATCTGCTTCATCATCAATAATAAGAAGAGGTCGATCTTTAAAGTCGCTGTTTTTCGACCATTGAATAAGATTCCTTAGTATAGATGGATTTTTTTTGATAACCAGAATCAACGGTTCATTAATATTATCAGGTTCTATATTATCGGCTATACCCGTAGCTTGCTCTTTTTTAAAATCTGCTTTACGGCTAGTAAGTGAAATTGGTGTACGCATAACAGTTGCTTCGTTATCCTTTCCAACACCCACACGAGAATCATCTGTAGTAGAAAGGGGATTCTTATATCTACCAATAAATCCTTCTTCAATTCGTTCTTGGGTTTGTGTTCGAAGAAGATTACTTGTACCAGAAATAACAACTATTAATCCATAGCCAATATCAGCAGCCTTGCATATAACTCCTGTATAATTAGCTGTTTTTCCAGACTGAACACTTCCAATAACAAGACCACGCCTACTCCACTCTCCATTACTTTCAGGGTCCCGAAGAAGATCAACAATCTGATCAGTTTTTTCATCAAGAACTGAAAGAACTTGATTAGAATATTCTGATTTTTTCATAAGATATCTATGGTAGCGATCCCAGTAATACATGGTTCTATTATCTTCTTCGATAATTTTCTTTTTATCTTTTAACCATGGTTTATGATATAATTCTGAAATAACGGTAGCACCAAACGTTTGAGAAACACTATGCTTTGCTTCAAATCTTTTTGCTATTTTTTCCGCATTATCATCATTAAGCAAGGGATACATAAAAAGGATATCCTTAATAGATAATCGGAGAGTTTCTGGAGTTTGATCTTTTATTTGACCATTCGAAAGCATCATGCTTAGCAGCGATAAGCACTGGTTAGATTGATTCTCAATATGGATATCATTTTCAGGCATTTATTCTACCCATTTTTTCTAAAATAAACATACACCGATCCCAAGTGGATCTGAATGGTTCCTGACGTTTTAATTCTCTTAAAATGTCATCAGATGAATACGTTTTCGGAAATTTATCAAATACCATTATCAAACCTTCTTCAAGTAGTTTGTCATCTAGTTCAGGAATGTCAATTTTCGTTTCATCATTGGAAATATCCACATAAAGTTCATCTAAAGGTAGAGATGCACTTATAAAATTTAAAACCTTTAAAAAATTTATTACAGTATCTTCAGGTATACTCTCGCTAAAAGCTTTAAGAAATGGATGTTCTGAATTCACCTGATACCAACGTTTGTTTTTATCCTGAACAGATTCCCATGCAGGAAAAATGGCTGGTGATGTTAATTTTTGACCTTTGTTCAGAAATATTCTTTTAGAGGGATTTCCAATACCATCAATCATGCCATTAACTCTTTCGCGAACATTTAATGGGATGGAAGCTTTGGATTTATCCACATTAATATTCCATTCACGGTCAACTCTATTGGAAATATCAACTCGAACTCTAGTTAATTTTGTTAATTCTGTTTGTCGCATTAATTTTAACCAAGTTCCGTGAACAATAAGACGTTTTTCTCTATATATATATAATCCTTGATTTTTAAGATATCCTTCTTCACCACCAAAATATAACCAATCAACTTCCGAAACTTGAGAATGATGAGGCAATGTATATGCAGTAAGTGAAACATCGTCATCAACCCATTCAGTTGGACTCTTTTGGGTTGATGGATGTAAAGAATGAAAAGGATCAAATGAAACAAGAGGATCACCATTGATTCGAATAATGCAAGGAATTCTCTTCGATCCATCTTGAGAAAGAAATCTGTGAAAAACAAGTTCAAGATGTTTTCGACTTCTAGCTATACGATCAGTAAAATTTTTTTGATTCTGTTCATGGTTACCATTTAATTCAAATACATCAATATTTTCCCATAAAACTAAAGTACCAGAAGATCCAATTTTATCCACATATGGAATAGTCAACGGATCGGGAATAATAATTTCCCAATCATTTACCTTATCAATATGATCTTGATTCCAAATTGCAGCACTAAGAGTATTGTTTTTCTTAGAAACTACAGTCAGTTTTCTGCATTGAGAAAGGGAAGCAAGTTTTAAGCCAAGGCCAAAACGGCCAAGATCAAATTTGCCTCTCTGATCACGAGGATCTTTAGAAGCATAGCGCATCCCTTCAATTAACTCATCTTGGGTCATTCCATATCCATCATCGATAATACAAATATGAAATGATTCATTGCTGATAGCAAATATATCAATATTTTTTGATAAAGCAGAAATAGAGTTATCGATAATATCAGCAAGAGCAGTATCGAGAATATAACCAAGATCTCGCATGCTTTGAAAAAAAGATGCAGCCCTAGGGGGCACTTTCATGACTTTCATATTAATCTTTAACAAATAATAATTTAGACAACACTATATAAATACATATAAAATTTTAAAATAGCAAATATTTTTAATATACATTACTTGTTAATTAGGCAATTTGAGTTAATAAAGTACAATATATGAGAAAAAATTCAATTAATTAAAGAAAGGAGAAGCTTTTTGCAACAACTTGATGACTTACTCGTCAATCCTGACACTATCTATCAATCTTTTTTTGAACACAGGAAAACAAACAATATAAATGTTCTTGATCTTTTTTCAGGATGTGGTGGAATGTCATTAGGCTTCAAAAATGCAGGTTTTAATATATTGGCAGGCGTAGATAATGATAAGCATTCACTGGAAACGTATTCTGCAAATATAGATTCTCCATGTATTAATATTGATCTTTCAAATCCAGATTGGATAAATAATCTTTCTGACTTAATCAACATGGATAAAGTTGACATAATAATTGGCGGTCCTCCTTGTCAAGGGTATTCGCTTACTGGGATAAGAGATGAAAAAGACCCAAGAAATATCTTGTATGATGCGATGTTTAAAGCTATAGATAATTTTAAACCTAAAATTGTTGTAATTGAAAATGTTAAAGGCATGGCAACATTGTTTAAAGGAAAGGCTCATAAGGATGTAAAAAGCAGGTTTCAGAAAAGAGGATTTCATTGTGACTCCAAAGTTTTAAATGCTGCTGAATATGGTGTTCCTCAAATACGTGAGAGACTTTTTTTTCTTGCCACTTCGAACTCAAATAAACCATTATATTTACCTGGGCCTATGCTAGATAAATCAAGATTTATTTCTTGCGAAAAAGCTATATCCGATCTCCCGTCTTTGGAAGATAATATTGGAATAGAAATTTCCAAATATAACTCTCAACCATCAAGCAGCTTTCAATCCTATATTCGGAATGGGAGTACTATACTGTATAATCACGTAGCAACTGCTCATAAGCAATTTGTAAAAGACATAATTAAGCTTGTACCTGATGGAGGAAATCATAAAGATCTTCCTAAGGGAATCGGAAAATCTCGTACTTTTAATGAGGCATGGACGCGTTACGCAAGTGATAGGCCTTCACGTACTATAGATACAGGACATAGAAATCACTTTCATTATAAATGGGACAGAGTTCCTACAATTCGTGAGAATGCACGTTTACAAAGTTTTCCTGATGATTTTCAATTTTATGGTCCAAAAACACAACAAAATCGTCAAGTAGGAAACGCAGTTCCAGTTCTTTTAGCACAAACAATAGCAATGAAGATAGCAAATTATTTACAATCATGAAAGTAATAGACTTATTTGCAGGTTGTGGTGGATTATCCAGTGGCTTTCATGAAAAAGGCTTTAATGTGGTAGCACATTTAGACTGGGATAAGTTCTGCATTGAAACACTAAATAAGAATTTTGGAAATTTTAAAAAATTAGGGTATGAAACCAAATTATTTAATAGTGATATTAGAAACACATCAGAATTATTTTCAAAAAAAACAGACTCATTCTCGAATTGGATAGAATCGAATGGAAGTATCGATGGCATAATTGGAGGCCCACCGTGCCAGGCATACTCAATTGCGGGTCGCGTAAGAGACCCTGATGGCATGAAAAATGACTATAGAAATTATTTATTTGAAGCTTATGCAGATATATTAGATAAAATTCAACCCAAATTTTTTATATTTGAAAATGTTCCAGGGATACTTTCTTCTTCTCCAGATGGAGAAAGTATTATTTTCAAAGTTTTTAAAGCATTCAGTGATATCAATTTTTGTATTGAGCCAATAACAAAAAATCATCTTTATGACTTAGCAGGATTTGGTGGACCACAAAAAAGAAAACGATTAATTATTTTTGGAATTAATAATAATTATTACCAGAATAAAACTACGCCAATAAAACTTATTAGAAATTTTTATGAAAATCTTAATACAGAAATCGTTGAACCGAAAACATTGTTTTCGTCAATTGGTGATCTAGATAAAATTTACCCATTAGAAATATCAAGTAATAGAATTTCACACGAATATTCTGGTAATGACAAATTGCATTCACCAAGATTTCATAACATGAGGGATATTGAAATATTCAAAATATTAACAAATGATGCTCTTTCTTCAAATCCTATATATTCTTCTGTGAAATCTCGTCAACAGTTATATGTAGATAAAATAGGTAAATTCAGTAATATACACAAATATAATGTATTAAAATGGAACCAACCAAGCAACCTTATACCTGCTCATCTTTATAAGGATGGCTTACGGCATATACATCCAGACCCAGAACAAGCAAGGTCCATAACTGCCAGAGAGGCTGCTCGCTTACAAACATTTTCTGATGAGTATAATTTTGTTGGCCCTAAAACAAATATATATAGAATGATTGGCAACGCGGTTGCACCACTTATGGCCTCTAAAATCGCATCATCAATAAAAAATCTACCAAATTTTAATTAATATGTTTATCTTCTAAAAAAAGATGGGTAATGATTTATCAAACGACGAAACACAATACACTAGAAGATTTGGTTTTTAATAGGCACAATGATTTGGATTCCTGTGATGAATTACAAATAATAAGTGGATATATTGGCCCTAGTGCAGTTAAAAGGCTCTCCGAATTACCATTTCAAGCTAATGTGATTTGCGGAATGTATCGAGTTGGGGCGCTGAAAAAACACGAACACCCAATATATGTTGGAATTCAAAATAACACTCATAATGTTAACATCTTATACTCAGATATGCCTATACATACAAAATTATATCTCTGGAAAAAAGAAAATATTATTCTAAGTGCCCTTCTAGGTTCAGCAAATTTTTCTTTCTCAAGTTTAAATTCATTTCGCCGGGAATTATTAACTGATGTAACTGATAGTTATTTCAATGAACTATCTGAATATTCTAATTTTGTAATCAATAATTTAATTTTGTGCACAGATGTAAATGAGCAAGCTATTGATTTGTCTTCAGACACAGAAACAAAACCCATACTATGCTCAATATCAAAGTAATTAACCTTAATCCTGAAGACCAACAAATATAGTTGATTCTCTGGGAATATTCGTGTCATAATGTCAAAAATATTCCCAGAGAACATAAAATGACAACAAGTGAATTTTCCCAACTAAGGATAAATGCTGGATTAACTATAAAGCAAACAGCAACAGTGCTTGGCTATAATCAAAGAGAAATTTACCGATATGAAAAAGGTTCAATATTACCCCGAAATCATATAATAAATTATCTCAAAACACTTAACATAAATTCAAAAAATGATTCAAATTCTGATTTCACTTTTATCGATTTATTTGCTGGGATTGGAGGACTTCGTATTGCTTTTGAATCTATACATGGAAAATGCATCTATACATCTGAATTGGATCGGTTTGCAAATCAAACTTACATCAGTAATTTTCAAGATAATCATCAAATTTCAGGAGATATTACAAAAATTAATGAATCTGAAATACCCAACCATGATGTCCTGCTTGCCGGATTCCCATGTCAACCATTTTCAATTGCTGGTGTTTCCAAAAAAATATCTTTAGGGCAGAGCCATGGATTTGCATCTGAAACACAGGGTACACTTTTTTTTGATATTGTCCGTATAATAAATGCCAAACGCCCAAAAGCTTTTCTTCTTGAAAATGTCAAAAATCTCAAGTCTCACGACAAAGGCAACACCTTCAAAATTATTATGAATATTTTAGAAGATGAACTTGGTTATCGTGTACACTATAAAGTTATTGATGCTCAGCATTTCCTTCCGCAACATCGAGAAAGAATTGTAATCGTAGGATTTCGGGATAATGTTGATTTTTCATGGGACGATCTAATACTCCCATCAAAAGGAGAGCATAAACTTGAATCAGTACTTTATAGCAATGACAAGACTTCGTTAGAGAAATAC
>Ga0114999_10007508_pt1 | contig 12361 bp, 10 predicted proteins | sample ArcticOcean_MG_C_3_FD_89820 | JGI IMG/M metagenome (GOLD analysis project Ga0114999, IMG submission 89820) | Marine microbial communities from western Arctic Ocean - ArcticOcean_MG_CB8_126 | ecosystem: Environmental > Aquatic > Marine > Oceanic | place: Arctic Ocean: Canada Basin | collected...
CATTCTGGATAAGGCTTAGGCCAGAACAAATTAAAATACAAGGAACTTCTCTGCGATGTTTGAAGATCATAAACTCGGGAAAATTGTTTTATTTTTAGTTGTTTACGAAGACTTAAAATACCAAAAAGGTTAAAGCTTGAAGGCCGTCTATCTAATATGATTTCATCAACTAAATTAGATTCTATTGCTAGTGCTTTAAATGGGGCCGTTGTTAATAGAGTAAGTTTTTGGCTTTTATGATGATTTCGGATTGCTTGGATTGGGCCGAGGGCTTGAATGAAATCACCAAGTGCCCCTAATTTTATTATAAGAATTGTGTGTTCCACTAAAATAGAACCCTAATTGGCTGATTTTAAAGATAAGACCTGATTATAAACGTCAAGAGTTTTTGCACACATAGCATCCTTTGAAAAATTATTTTGAATATTACTGATTCCATTATTAAAGAATGCTGTTCGCTTTTCATTATTAAGTGAAAGTGCTATTTCTATTGTTTTAGCAAGTACATCAATGTTTTTTGGGGGAACAAGCCAGCCTGTTTTATCTTGAATTATGGTTTCTTGAGGCCCTCCATGGTCAGTCGCTATTACAGGTCGACCAAGGGCTTGCGCTTCAACGATAACTCGTCCAAAAGCTTCTGGTTCTATAGAAGCAGAAACTACTAAGTCTGCTAGCATATAAGCAGCAGGCATATCATTACAGTGATCCACAACTCTTATTACTTGTTCCAATTTATGTTTTACCACAAGAGCTTCTAGCTCTTTTCTATATCCTGAACGTCCTTGATCCCCTCCAACCAATAAACAAAGCAAATTTTGGCGTTTTAATTTAGCTATAGCTTCAATAAAAAAAGTGTGCCCTTTCCAGCGAGTTAAGCGGCCAGGAAGCATTACAATAGGGAGGCCACTTGGAATCCGCCATTTTTCTGACAAATTAATTATTCTTTCTGCTGAAACAGCTTTTGGGTTAAAACGTTGGAGGTCTACTCCCCTATGAATAATACTTATTTTTCTATTAGGAATTCCATAGTTTAGCCTTAAATGAACGGCAATAAAGCTTGAAATGGCAATTATTTTGTCCCCAGATGTCATAATAGAGTTGTATTTTCGTTTTATTAACCCTTGAATTTTATAAGTTCCATGGAAAGTCGTAACTAATGGGCAGCCAGTTTTTTTTGATGCGAAATAAGCGCTCCATGCTGGTGCTCGGGATCTCACATGAATTATATCCACGCCTTGAGTTTCAATAATTTTCACTAGGCGTTGGATATTTTTGTATATGATTATTGGGTTTTTCGAATTCATTGGCAAGTTAATATGTTCAGCACCGACACGGTCTAAGTCATGAATCTTTGGGCCCAACGTAGCGGCCACTATTGCTCGGCCACCATTTTCGACAATTGCTTGAGCTATTTCAACAGTTCCACGTTCAACACCCCCATCAGACCCTAAAGATGGTAAAACTTGCAGAACAGTAGCCATACGTTCCCTAAGCTTATTATTTTTGGAAACATTTTTATTTGGAGCGTTCTTTTTATTTGTTAGGTTTGAGTTTATCATAAAAGAATGTTGTGATTAAAAATAACTGGAGAATAAAAATTAACGTCTTACCATCTATAATAACACGGAAAAACGGAGTAACAATTGCTTACGATTATATTTCGGGAAAATCTCCAGGAGTAATCTTTCTTCCAGGCTTAAAATCAAACATGTTGGGTATAAAAGCAGAAGCGGTCAGATCTTTTTGTGAAAAAAGAGGGCAGGCCTTCCTTCGGTTTGACTACACTGGTCATGGCCAATCTTCAGGCAGCTTTGAAGATGGGTCGATTGGAGCTTGGTTGACTGACACAATTTTTGTCCTTGAAGAGCTGGCCATTGGCCCCCAGTTGCTTGTTGGATCAAGTATGGGAGGCTGGATTATGTTATTAGTTGCACTGCAAAAACCTGAACGAATTGCGGCGATGATCGGCTTGGCAGCTGCTCCTGATTTTACAGAAAACCTAATTTGGAGAAAATTCGATAATAATCAGAAGGCAAGGATTAAGAAAGATGGATATATTGATTTACCTAATTGTTATGATATAGCGGACCCTTATCGCATAACATATAAGCTTATTAAAGATGGACGAAGGCATTTAATATTAAAAAATCAAATACCTATTAATATTCCTATACGATTAATACATGGAATTTGTGACAATGACGTGCCTTATACTTTGAGTCAAAAATTATTAGAAAAAATGCAATCTAATGACATTGAAATTATTCTGACAAAGCAAGGGGATCATAGACTTTCCTCAAAAACCGATCTAAAAAGATTGTCGGTTGTATTAAAGGAACTTTTAAATCAAGTTGAAAAAAGCCTTTAAGATTAAGTATCAATTCATCTAACAGTTTATTTTAGTAATTAGGTTTGATTATAGGGTCAGGTTGATCCTTATAAATAGCAGTTAAGCCTTCTTGGTATGAGGGATACTTTAGGGTAATGCCGAGGCTTTTTTTTGTGGCAGAATTATCTACTATTCTGTTGTCGTTCCAAAAACTTAATGCCATTTGGGACATATTTAGCTTTGCTTTGCTGAATGGAATTCGTGGGGGTGCCTTAATGCCCATTAAATTTGCCGCAAAATTTACGACTTCCTCAGGAGCAGCGGGGACATCATCACAAACGTTATAAATATCTCCAAAGTTTGGATTTTTCATAGAAGCTATTAGAATTTGACATATATCGTCTACATGAATGCGAGAAAATCTATGGTTTTTTTTCACAATTCTATGGGCTGTGCCTTTATTTAATTGATCTATGACACTTCGATTAGGCCCATAAATTCCTGGCAAGCGAAAAATATGGAGGGGCAAACTGTGTTTTTTTGCAAATAGCATCCAATCTTTTTCAGCTTTTAGTCGTCGTTGGCTGCGTTCAGACGTAGGTTTGGGTTTGGATGACTCAGTGACTAGCTCCCCTTTTGTATTGCCGTATACTCCAGTAGTTGATAGATATCCAATCCATTGTAATTTTTTCATTTTGGGAAAATCATTTTTATGATGCAGTAGAACTATATCGCCGAGACAAGGTTTTGGGGGGATTGAAATTAATAAATGGGTGATGGACTTTAGTAACAATTCAGGCTTTAATAAGGGTTGGTTTTCGTTAAAGGTGATAATGTTTGGGTAAGTTTTTTGCTTTGTCCCCGTGTGGGACCATCTCGTTATGTCTAAAGACTTGATTAATCTGAGGGCGCAGTACCCTAAGCCGAAACAAAAAAGATTTAAATTACTGTCAGACATAATTTTATAATCCCTGATTTGAAAGTAGTTTGAAGTTTTAGATTAAGTTGGCTTCATTAAAAATCTAAATTTTTATACTGTGCTGGGGGTAGAATTCCTGGAACAAAGTCATTTAGTATTGGTCTAAAACTTGGACGCGATTTAATACGAGCATACCAATCTTTTGCTGATCTATGTTTCCCCCATGGAACGTCTCCTAGATAATCAATGGTCGAGATGTGGGCAGCTGCAGCTATATCAGCAAATGACAATTCATCCCCAGCTAACCAAGTTCGTCGATCGATTAAGTAACTGATATACTCTAAATGAGCATGTATATTCGTGTGACCTGCTCGAATAGCTAAAGAATCAGGTTCACCCTGGCCTCGTATTCTTTTTATTATTTTTTCATTTATCAGATTCTTTGTAACTTCAGAATCAAATTTTTGATCAAACCAATAGACCAATCTTCTCGTTTCTGCTTTTTCTAAGGGAGATTTCCCAAATAAAGGAGGGTTGGGGTATACTTCATCTAAATATTCTGAAATAGCGCTGCTTCCTGATAAAGGGGAACCATTATCGTCGATTAGAACTGGGACTTCACCTATTGGGTTTAGAGCAAGAAATTTTTCTTTCCCTTCCCAAACATTTTCTTTGCGCAAGCTAAATGCTACTTTTTTTTCAGATAATGCTAACCTAATTTTCCTGCAAAAAGGATTTAGAGAGAAGTGGTGTAATGTGAGCATTTTAAGATAATAACTCAAGAGTATTTAGTAAATAATTAACAACTATGAAAAATATTTAATTTAATTTTAAATTTATTCTGACCATTAATAAGCTTGTTACTGAGAAACTTGATAGTGTTGAATTAAATGGGATTAAATAATGCTTATAAAAACAATTAAAATTAATGACATAAAATCTTCAGAAATAACTTCAGAATCTAGTTATTATGCCCGGCGTGACTTTTTGATAAGCTTAACTGCTATTGGAGGTGGTATTGCATTGGGTTCGTTGGCTTTGGAATCAAAGGCTAAAGATTTAAAGATATCTGAATTTAAAGAAAATAAATGGACAAAAGAGTATTTAGGTGAATCTTTAACTTCATTTGATGACATTACAAATTATAATAACTTTTATGAATTTGGAACACGCAAAACTGATCCTTCGAAAAATGCTAAAGATTTTAAAAGTAAACCATGGACGATCATAGTTGATGGGTTGTGCGGAAATCCTGGAAGATATTCTTATGATCAGATTATACGCACCTCCAATTTGGAAGAACGTGTGTACCGATTTCGATGCGTAGAAGCATGGTCAATGGTTGTTCCTTGGGTAGGAGTTCCACTTAAAAGTGTGATCAATCTTTTTAACCCCCTATCAAAAGCTAAGTATGTTGCTTTTGAGACTTTATTGGACCCTAAACAGATGCCTGGTCAAAAAAGTAATATTTTAGAATGGCCGTATCGAGAAGGTCTTCGGTTTGATGAAGCCATTAACCCTCTTGCACTTCTTGCTGTTGGTATTTATGGCAAAGAGCTGCCCAATCAGAATGGCGCACCTATTCGTTTAGTCGTTCCATGGAAGTATGGATTTAAAAGTATTAAATCAATTGTTCGTATTTCATTTTCTGAACATGAGCCCCAAACTTCTTGGAATATGGCATCAGCCAGTGAATATGGGTTTTATTCAAACGTTAATCCAGAAGTTTCTCACCCACGCTGGAGTCAGAAGAAAGAGCGAAGAATTGGAGAATTTTTTAAACAACCAAGTTTGATGTTTAATGGTTATCAGAATGAGGTTGAAAGTCTTTACGAAGGGATGAACTTAAGAAAGTTTTTTTAGGTAAATCTCTATTTAGCAAACTAGTGTATAATTTTAACTGACGAATAGTGGAGCTAGTTTTTTGATTAAGGCTTATTCGACGCTAATTATTTGGGGGGTGTTGTTTTTCCCTTTGTTATCATTATTATTTTTAGTATCTCAAGATGGGCTAGGTGCAAACCCAATTGAATTTTCTATTCATTACCTTGGAGGCTGGGGATTGAAATTGCTTCTAATTACTCTTTTGATTAGTCCGTTACGAATTTTATTAAATTGGAACTGGTTGTCTCGCAATCGAAGATTATTTGGGTTATTTTCTTTTTTCTATATTTCTTTGCATATAATCTTTTATGTTGGAATTGATCAGTTTTTTAATTGGCATGATATCCTTGATGATGTTTTTAAAAGGATGTACATTACGGTCGGTTTAATCGCTTTTTTGTTGCTTATTCCATTGGCATTAACATCTACAAAAAAAATGATTAAAAAGATTGGAGGTAAAATTTGGATTCGTATTCATAAAGGAATTTATATTGCAGCAGTGTTGGCATGTTTGCATTTTTTTATGATGAGAAAAGGTGTTCAATTTGAGCCATTATTTTATGCAGGGCTTTTCTCTCTTTTCTTTTTATTTCGCATTTATTTTTATATTCGGAGAAAGAATCAGTGAGCTTCGTCCCAGTTATCTCCGATTCCAATATCAACAACTAGTGGAACATCTAGGCTTGCTGCATCTTCCATCGTTTGGCGGACAACATGCTTTGTGTTATCTAATTCCTGCTCTTTAACTTCAAAAATTAATTCATCATGTACTTGCAAAAGCATCTTTGCACTGAGGTGATTTTTTGACAATTCAGAAGGAAGGCGAACCATTGCAAGTTTTATTATGTCCGCTGCCCCACCTTGGATGGGCGCATTTATAGCAGCCCTTTCTGCCATTCCCCGTATATTAGGATTTTTATCGTTAATACTCCGGATATGACACTTGCGACCAAAAAGGGTTGATACAAATCCAAATTTAGCAGCTGTTTTCTTTGTTATTTCCATATATTTTTGAATTCCAGGATAACGTTCAAAATAAGCTGTTATATATTGAGCTGCTTCAGAGTTAGAAATTGCTAATTGTTTAGCTAACCCAAAAGCAGAAATACCATAAATTATACCAAAATTTATAGCTTTTGCTTGCCGCCGTATTGTGGGGGTCATTTTTTCTAATGAGACGTTAAATACTTGAGATGCAGTAATGGCGTGGATATCTTTTCCATCGTGGAAGGCTTTTTTTAAAGATTCAATTTCAGCAATGTGTGCTAGTAATCGTAACTCAATTTGTGAATAGTCAGCGCTTAATAATTTATAACCTGGACGCGTAATGAATGCTCTTCTAATTTGACGCCCTTCCTCTGTTTTAATTGGAATGTTTTGTAGATTTGGATCGGTTGATGATAGTCGCCCAGTGGAAGTAACTGCTTGACTGAAGGACGTATGGACGCGCCCAGTATTTGGGTTAATCTGTGAGATAAGAGCATCTGTATATGTGCTTTTTAGCTTAGCAAGCTGGCGCCATCGTAATATCTTTCCAGGAAGCTCGTGTCCGTCTAATACTAATTTTTCTAAAATGTCTGCTCCTGTTCCATATGCGCCTGTTTTAGTTTTTTTACCACCTTTTATTTTCATTTTTTCAAACAGGATTTCTCCTAATTGTTTTGGTGAAGCGATATTAAATTGGCAGCCAGAAAGTATAAAAATTTCTTCTGCAAGAGTGTTTAGCTTAAGAGTAAAGTCGTTTGATAGGCGTTTTAATTCTTTTGCATCTACTTCAATTCCGTTTGCTTCAATAGTTTCCAAAACTTTTATTAAAGGTCGTTCTATCAATTCATAAATACTAACCATTTTTTCATTAATTAATCGTGGTTTTAGGAAATTATAAAGACGCAAAGTAATATCAGCATCTTCGGCTGCATATTTTAGAGCTTTTTCTAATGGTACATAATCAAATGTAATTTGGTTCTTTCCAGATCCAACAATTTCTTTAAATTTTATGGTTTTAAATCCTAGAAAATTTTCAGCTAGTTCGTCCATTCCATGCCTATGAAGACCTCCGTCTAAGCAGTAAGAAAGTAGCATGGTATCCTCAATAGGTGATAAACAGATTTCTTTGCGAGCAAAAATATGACTGTCAAATTTTATATTTTGTCCAACTTTCAAAATTCCAGGGTTTTCTAGCATTGGCTTTAGAATTGTAAGGGCTTCCCTTAGAGGAATTTGTTTGATTTCTTCGTGAGAAATATTATTATGGTTCTCTAGAAGCTGGAAGGTGCCTTGAGTTTTTTGCAGCTTATGATTTAGTGGAATATAACAAGCAGTTCCCGGTCTTAAAGATAGAGAAATCCCCACGAGTTCAGAGAGAAGTACATTTAAGCCTGTTGTTTCTGTGTCAACTCCAACTATACCGTGTTTTTCAGCTTTTTTTACCCATCGCGCTAATTCTTCAATAGTTTGAACTAATTGATAGTTTGGGGTGGAGTTTTTTTTAAGTTCTGTAGGTTGATCGAGAAGATTGTTTTTTGCAAGTAGCGGCCCAATAAGAGACTTAAACCCTTGCCGATCTAAGAAACTTAATAAGGTTTCAATATTAGGTTTATTGACTGCAAAATCAGAGAGTGTTTTATCCATTGGCACATCATCTCTGAGTGAAACTAAATTGAGTGATATTCTAGCCATATCAGCATTGTCTATTAAACTTTGGCGACGTTTTGGTTGTTTTATTTCTGTTGCACGCTTGAGAAGTGATTCAAGATTTCCATATTCTTGTAACAATAAAGCGGCTGTTTTGATGCCAATTCCAGAAACTCCTGGGACATTATCTGAGGAATCTCCAGCAAGGGCTTGAACTTCAACAACTTTTTCTGGTCGAACGCCAAATTTTTCTAACACTTGTTCAACACCAATGAATCGATTTTTCATTGCATCAAACATAGAAATACGATCATTTACTAACTGCATAAGATCTTTGTCTGATGAAACGATTGTAACCTTAGCTCCTGCCTTATAAGCTTTTTTTGCATAGGTTGCTATAATATCATCTGCCTCAAAACCCTCTTTCGAGATCGCTGGTATATTAAGTGCTCTAGTTGCTTCCCGGACCAGTTCAAATTGGGGAATTAGTTCATCTGGTGGAGGAGGGCGATTTGCCTTATATTTAGGGTAAATATCATTTCTGAAGGTTTTGCGCGCTTGATCAAAAATGACAGCAATATAATTAGCATTGGTATCTTCAACTAGTTTCATGATCATTTTTGTGAACCCAAAAACAGCATTTACTGGGGTTCCATCTTTACGGGTCATAGGGGGAACGCCGTGGAAGGCTCGGAAAATAAAGCCTGATCCATCGATTAAAAAAACATGCTTTGACCGCAAATTCTCACTCATCTTTGATGTCTTTTCACTATATTAAAGATTTAAGTTTGCTTGGCGCGTATACTAAAGTTTTAGATTGATTGTAATGGAGTAAAAATTAATAACAGATATAAAAAGTTAAAGTAGATTAGCCCAAAATAAACAATTGATTCTAGTATAACTTAAGTTTTTGATTTTATTTTTATTTTGTAATGCTGTGAACAATATGGACATTTTACACCTTCAGGGTTGGGGACATCTAGATAAACCATTGGGTGGCCAAAGTTAACGCCACCGTCACAGGCTATAGTTCTATCAGTGCATTCTATAATTTTTATTTTTGACATTATCTTCTTGTCCTTAAAACAAATTACTTGTAATAGCCAATAGCAGACTTTCAAAGTTATTTTTTAATAAAAACCCTACTTATTATAAAATAGTATGGATTAAGAAGTGTCCCGTATTGATCTTTAAATAGTGGAAAAGAAAGGCTCAATGGTTAGATGAATGTGCCAGAATATGCAATTGAAATTATTGGGTTAAATAAAACTTACTCAAGCTCTAAGAAACGTCCAGCTATAGAGGCTTTAAAAGCGGTTGATTTAAAAATTCCACTTGGGTCGTTTTTTGCTTTACTTGGTCCAAATGGAGCGGGAAAATCAACGCTAATTAATATCCTTGCAGGGTTGGTTAACAAAACATCTGGAACGGTCAAGATTTGGGGTTTTGATCTAGAAATGGAAATGCGATCTGCTAGACGGGCAATAGGAGTGGTTCCACAAGAGCTTAATATTGATCCATTTTTTACTCCACGAGAGGTCTTGGAGTTACAAGCAGGCCTTTATGGCGTACCTAAAGCTAGTCGTATAACGGGAAAAATTCTAGAAACTGTTGGTTTAATGGATAAGGCAGACGATTATGCTAGGTCTTTATCAGGAGGAATGAGGAGGCGTCTTTTGGTTGGGAAAGCCATGGTCCACAGTCCTCCTATTTTAGTTTTAGATGAGCCCTCTGCAGGCGTTGATGTGGATTTACGCAGGCAGCTTTGGCAGCATGTAAAAGAGATGAGTAAAAATGGTACAACAGTACTTCTGACAACTCATTATCTCGAAGAGGCAGAGGCGTTATGTGATACAGTTGGGATTATAAACCAAGGGAGTCTAGTTGCTTGTGAACCTACCCTAGAACTATTAACTCGACTCGATACTAAAGAGTTAATTATAACGTTAGATGATGAATTAGATGTAATTCCGCAGAAATTAAAGCTTTTCAATGTAGAGCTTAAAGACAAAAGAAAGCTTATATTTACTTATCCGCCAAGTGATTCGCTTGCAGGAGAAATCCTTGAGGCACTAAGCCTTTGCAAGCTTAAAATTAAGGACATTTCTTCGAAAGAAATTGAATTAGAAGATATTTTTGTCAATTTAACGAGACAGTAATGAAATCTTAAAATGAGATAAATACATGGGAAAAAATGATAATAAAAATTTCCTTTTATATTTTGTTATTGTTTTCTGTTGTTCTTGTGCGCCAAGGGTTTCCCTTCCAGGGAAGGCCATATTTGAAGTAAAAATTCTAGAAAATTTTTTTTCTATGCCAGATGGAACAGAGCTGCCTCTGAAAAAGTGGTTACCAAAGGGTAGGGACCCTACGGCAATAATATTAGGTATTCACGGGTTTAATGATTACTCCAATGCATTTCTTGAAACCGGGGTATTTCTTGCAAAAAATTATGGGGTTGCACTATTTGCGTATGATCAGCGGGGATTTGGGGGAGCAGAACCCCGGGGGGCTTGGGCTGGACTAGATGCTTATATAGAGGATGCCAAGGTTATAATATTAGCTCTAAAAAAGCTTTACCCAAATTTGCCTATTTTCATTCTGGGTGAAAGTATGGGTGGTGCAATTGCTGTGGTTGTCATGGGTTCTTCATCACCCTCTCGAGTAAATGGGACTATTTTAATGGCACCTGCAGTATGGGGGAGAAAAACTATGCCATGGTATCAGCGGGGGGCCCTTTCGTTGGGGGCCCACCTGATGCCATGGATGACGTTATCTGGGAAAGGTTTAAATCTTAAACCATCCGACAACCTTGAAATGCTGAAAAGGCTGAGTAAAGATCCTCTAATAATAAAGGAAACAAGAATTGGAACGGTTTATGGTTTAACCAATCTTATGGATTTGGCTGCAGATATTGCTTCGGATTTGACTGGGCCAACATTAATTCTTTATGGTGAGCGAGATGAAATAATTCCAAAGAAACCAGTATTGTTGATGGTGAAAAAGCTTTTTTCTAAAACTAGAGTTAATCAACGGATTGCCTTATACGAAAACGGATATCACATGTTATCAAGAGACCTTCATTCCTCTATTGTCCTAAATGATATAGGTTCCTGGATCGTTAATGGAAACAAGCCATTGCCTTCAAGGGCGGATCAGCGCAATATTTTATTTTTACTTAATAAATAACAAAAGGGGTGGAAATGATACCGGCTGTTACGGATGCTATTAAAATGACACCTTATTGGTGGGAGGAAGCAGAACCTGAATATATTGAATCTGCTCTTGTCCCAACAAAGGCAGATGTAGGAATCGTTGGTGGTGGTTTTGCGGGCATGATTGCTGCCTTAACTTTAGCTCGAGAGGGTCGAGACGTGGTAGTATTTGAGGCAATGCGTCCGGGAGAAGGAGCGTCAAGTCGCAACGGTGGAATAGCGTCTGGAAATGTAAAGCATAGTTTCAGTGATTTGATTAAGAAGTTTGGGTTGGAACAGGCAAAGGGAATCTTTTTTGAGGGCATAAATGCTCGAAAATCTCTAATAAACTTTGTTAGGGATGAAAATATTGACTGTGATCTCCAACTTGTTGGTCGGTTTGATGGTGCTAATCATATTCGTGATTATGATGCTCTTGGGTATGAAGCAGATCTTTTAAATAAACATGTAGATTTTGGTGCTGAAATGATCCCAAAGATTGAGCAGCAAAAATATTTAGGGACTGAGTTTTACTGTGGAGGCAGATTTCGACCTGATATAGCCGGAGTTCACCCAGCAAAGCTTTATCGGGGTATTGTTAATCGTGCTGTTGAAGCTGGCGTTACTATTATAAACAAAACAGCCGTAAATAGTGTTGAGAGTGATGCTGAAAAGTTTGTGTTAACAACACCTTATGGGAAAACGATTGTAACAAAATGTATTATCACTACTAATGGTTATACAAATGAAGTCACTGACTGGTTAAAACGTCGTATTATGTCTATCCCAAGTCAGATAATAACCACTGAGCCTCTTAGCGAAGTTACGATGAGCCAATTAATGCCTCGATTATGTATGGTTGGAGATACCCGTAACTTATATAATTATTACCGACCATCACCTGATGGTAGGCGAATCATTTTTGGAGGACGGAAAGGTGCTGACACTGATGATGATATGCTCAAATGCTTCCATCTATATAATAATTTAGTGGAGATTTTTCCTCAACTTGAAGGCGTTCGGTTAACGCATACTTGGTGGGGATATACAGGTTATTCTTTTGATTTTTTCCCACATTTGACAGTTCATGATAAGATTTTTTATGCAACTGCATTTTGTGGATCAGGAGTTGTTTGGGCGACATGGCTTGGAAGAAAGGTGGCCCAGCTTGTAATGGGAAATAATGAAGATGCAAAGTCAGTCATTGCTGCTCGACCATTTCCAACTCGACCTTTCTATAGAGGAACGCCTTGGTTTATCCCTTTTATTATCAAGTGGTATGGTTTGAAAGATCGTTTAATGTATGGTCGGAGATATTAATTATTTCTGGAAAAGGGTTTAAAGTAGATTTGTTATATGCTTTCTGAGTGATTTTATGGAGGAAAAGCTTTAATGAAACCA
>Ga0114999_10007510_pt1 | contig 12355 bp, 13 predicted proteins | sample ArcticOcean_MG_C_3_FD_89820 | JGI IMG/M metagenome (GOLD analysis project Ga0114999, IMG submission 89820) | Marine microbial communities from western Arctic Ocean - ArcticOcean_MG_CB8_126 | ecosystem: Environmental > Aquatic > Marine > Oceanic | place: Arctic Ocean: Canada Basin | collected...
TTGGAACTGCTCCGAATCTTATGATCTTTTCCTTCAAAAAACTTAAAGAATCGGGATCGAATTTCAGATGTGGTCATAATAGCACAGGTTAAACGTTAACGGTGTTCCATTATAACCTCTTAGTCAGCGCTTCCCAACAATTGCCTCGCGTCACTATCAGGTTTTGAAAACGCAACGACAGACAGATCTTCGACTGGATAGGATTAAATTTGCCGTCAGTCAGCGATAGCCGAATCTTGTTCCTTTTCCTCAGTTGCAGTACCAGATTCTTCTACCAAACCCAATCTACTACAGACCAGATTATCCACTTTTTCCAGAACATCAGGATTCTCTACTAGGAAATCTCTAGTGTTCTCTTTCCCTTGTCCTAGGCGCAAGTCTCCAAACGAATACCATGAACCAGACTTCTCAATAATATTCTCCTCTACACCAATATCGATCAGAAGACTTTCGTGACTGATTCCCTGATTGTATAAAATATCGAATTCAGCTTGCCTGAAAGGTGGTGCACATTTGTTCTTTACAACCTTTACTCTAGTACGGTTACCTATAAGATCAGTGCCGTCTTTTATCGCTCCAATCCTACGTATGTCCATACGAAGTGAGGCATAAAATTTTAGCGCTCTCCCACCACTTGTAGTTTCTGGACTTCCAAACATCACACCAATTTTTTCACGAATCTGATTCGTGAAAATCACGCACGTTTGGGAACGTGCGACAGCTCCGGTTAGTTTCCTTAAAGCCTGGCTCATCAATCGAGCTTGTAGCCCCATGTGAGTATCACCCATTTCACCTTCAATCTCTGCTCTGGGAACCAAAGCGGCTACAGAATCCACTACTACTACGTCTACCGCATTACTTCTTATAAGTACCTCGGTGATCTCGAGCGCCTGTTCTCCGGTATCTGGCTGGGACACCAGTAAATTGTCCACATCTACCCCTAGTTTTTTTGAGTATGCAACATCTAACGCATGCTCTGCATCAACAAAAGCTGCAATTCCACCATTCCTTTGACAATTAGCTATCACATGCAGGCATAGTGTGGTTTTTCCACTAGACTCTGGACCGTAAATTTCAGTGATTCGACCTCTAGGTACGCCCCCGATGCCAATAGCAGCATCCAGATTAATAGCACCTGTTGGGATGCATGCAATCTCTCCAATACGATCATCTTCACCCATCCGCATGATAGATCCCTTACCGTAAGCGCGCTCTATCTGGGTAAGAGCCGTGTTAAGAGCTTTTTTTCGTTTATCGCTAACATCACTAGGAAATTCAAGTGTAGACATTAAACCCTCGCTGAAGATGGGGAGCCACTTCGAAACCCATTGTAATACACCCGAACATAAAGCGAAAGTGGTAGCCACTGAATCCGGTTAAAAAGGATACGGATTCATGACTCACATTAGCTTTGTTCCTAATTTTCCAACCTTCAAAAACTTTTTCTTCCAAATGCTCCTCTTCCAGTTATAAACCTGTATTGATTTGCATGATAGTAACGAGTCAACGAAATTGTCCCACGGGTGCTCTACTCCTTTAAAAAACGCAACTCGATGTGAAAACTCGGGAGGAAACCACACTGCCCTTATACGAATACGATCTGATTTCTGTTGGTGGTGGACCTGCTGGATTGATCAGTAGTATAGGCGCCTCTTACCTGGGATCTCGGCCAGCTCTAATAGAACATAAACGCCTAGGAGGAGATTGCTTGTGGACAGGTTGCATACCTTCAAAATCACTACTTGCATCTTCTCATTTAAGTCACGCTATGAAGCACGCTGAAAAGTTAGGATTGCAAACTATTGTCCCTACTGAAAACTCAAGAACAGCACTAGAACGGATGCGGAATATCCGATCTAAAATTGCTTTGCATGATGACCCCGAGCGATTCAAAACAATGGGTATCGATCCCCATTTCGGACTAGCGAGATTTAAAAATACCGACACCCTTGAAGTGGAAGGCGTCGGGACCTTTAAATCCAAACGTATAATACTAGCGACTGGAGCTAAGCCCAGGATTCCACCTATAGAAGGCCTGGACAAGTGCGGATATTTGACCTACGAAAATATTTTCGAATTAGAAGTGTATCCTAATTGCATTGGAATCATTGGAGCAGGACCTGTAGGTATAGAAATGGCCCAAATTTTCAATCGCCTCGGATCCAAGGTAGTCATTTTTGAAATGAAGAACCGGATTTTAAACGAAGAAGATCCTGATGTAAGTATCTGTATGCAAAACATCTTACTCTCGGAAGGAATTCAGATACACCTTGGAAATCAAATAGAAAAAGTAAAAGCGGATGGCTACAAGAAAATTATAATCACTCCAAACAACGAACGTTTCATCGTCGATACTATACTGCTAGCCACTGGTAGAGAACCATCCATTAACACCCTCAATTTAGAGGCTGCCAACATTGAAATAGAAAATGGTATAGTCCGAACAGCGTCCACTTTAGTCACTAGCAATAAAGGCGTATGGGCAGTGGGTGACGTAAATGGTGGTCCGCAGTTCACTCACGTAGCCGAATACTCGGCTAGTACAGCCGTCAGAAATGCCTTCTTGCCTTTTGCAAAATCAATAGAATACTCATGTGTCCCACACATTATATTTACAGACCCAGAGATCTCCCATGTAGGATTGACCTCTTCGCAAGCCGAATCTAAAGGCGCAAAAACATTCAGGGTGGACTTCGAAGAGTTAGATCGAGCCATCACTGATGGAAAAACTGAAGGTTTTCTAAAAATATCCGTGGACCGGAGAGGTAAAATACTAGGATCTAGCATCATCGGTTACCGTGGAGGAGAACTTCTTCAACCAATCGTCCTCGCCATGAAACATGGTCTAACACTCCCTCAGGTAGCTGATACCGTGTTTGCTTATCCAACGATGGGAGAGGGATTGAAGCGAACAGCAATGGCTTATCAAAAATCTCGCTTGGAAAGCCCACTGGGTTCCATTCTAAAAAAATGTATTACATGGTTAAATTAGACCGAAAGGAATCTAAACATCCACTATCAACTTACCTAAGATTATTGATTCTGGGATTGATAGCACTCAGCGGATTACTACTAGTGCAGTACTCCCCGCTTGGATCCCTACTAACAGATACTGATCGACTAGGTCAATTACTCAACAATCCAGTGCAGTCATTTTGGACACCTCTGATTTTTGTTGCAGTGTACGCGGGAGCCACAACACTTGGAATTCCTGGGACCGCAGCAACCATTGCTGGAGGAGCGATCTTTGGCGCTTTTTGGGGAACTATCTTGAACACCTTCGGAGCGAATATCAGCGCCACGCTCTCCTTTCTAATTTCGAGAAAATTAGGACGCACCGCTCTAAAGAACCTTATCAAAAATGACCTGAACATCTCCGACAGTATGCGTGGTCCTAAAGTTTTTTGGACCCTCCTATCATTGAGGCTTTTTCCGCTGATACCATTTACCACATTTAACTTCACTTGTGGAGTCACCAATCTTCCCTGGAGGACATATGCATTCGCCACCGCTATTGGTATGCTCCCGTGGACGATCCTCTATACCATTTTTGCCGATACCGCACTAGATATTTCACAGGAATTTTCCCCGAAGATTCTGGCCAACCTATTAATCTCAGGGTTGCTCATAATAACCCTTCTAAAATTGTCGCACTTGGTTAAGAAAAATCGATCTTAAGATTCTCATTCTTCATTAAGGGATAGACTATAACTAGTCATCCACAGACTTATTTATACGATTTTCTATTCTAAATAATCGCCTGGACATAGCAGCTATCCAGAAAGCCACAAGCAACCAAGCTATCGCATAGGCTACAAATACATGCCAGTATGCCCGCCCAAGTGTTTGACTCCCCAGAGGAAGCGCTCCTCCTGATTGGGCCAATGCTACTGCAGGGTAGCAGAACACCATGACTATGGACGCCAAACCAATTCTATTTGTTAGCAGATACCTCATAAAACCAATCATCTGTCATTTACCCCTGTAGTGTTAAACATCTTGGATCTGTGTCCCACGGTCTATAAGCTCAGTGGCATATCTGACTGTAAATAAACAAACGAATATTAGAGAATAGGCCAAAAGACCTACCAGCAGTGTAGCTAACATCGATCCATCTAATGTTGGACCGTCTGGATTTAACACCACTGCCTCTGGATGCAACGACCTCAGCCAACTGACACTCACATGAATTAAAGGTATGTCGAGCACCCCGATTATTCCCACAACAGCCGCTAATCGTTTCCCTTTCTCTGGGTTCAAAGCACTACGCCTCACAAGAAAATAACCGAGATAAATGAACCACAAAAGTAGAGCCAAGGTCAATCTGGGCTCCCAGGTCCACCAAGCACCCCAGGCAATTTTGCCCCAGAGTGGTCCTGTCAATAAACCAATAGTGGTAAAGATCATTCCACCTTCAGCAGCTGTTACTGCCGCCGCATCTAACCGATCATCTCCGAGCCAGAGATACACACCACTGCAAAGAGCAACAATTCCGAACGATATAAAAGCAACCCACCATGATGGCACGTGGATATAGAATATCCTTTGGACAATCCCCATGCTTGATTCAGTCGGAACCCAAAAGAACACCATATAGTGTAGAATTAAGACTGCAACAACCCCAAGTATCCCAAAAGACATGCTGATTTTTTTCATTCTGCTCTGATTCATTTAGACTCCCAAAAACTCATCACTCTTCAATAACGAACCGAAAAAGACTTGCTCCAGCCACTAGAAATATTAACACTATAGCCGCCAATATCCTCAGATTCCCTTCGATTTCTACAAAAGGTCTGTTTGCAAAAATTCGATTTGTAGCTGTGACCGTGTGAATAACAGTCGGAACCAACAAGGGAAATACCAAGACTGGTATGATACTTTCCCCCATAGTGTTATTTACAGCCACTGCACTCAATAAAGTCATTATTGACACGAAACTCAAAACACCCAGAAAGACCACTGCTGACAGGCTTGTCCAACCTAGCAAATTTCCAGGAAAAGACAGGTTAAAAAAAACGGCGAACACGAACAAAATTAAAACTACAATCGACAACAATATTATAAAATTTGACAATACTTTTCCAAAATAGAGAGCATCCAAGGAAATTGGGCTCTGCAACAGTCCAGACAGTGCTCTATTCTCGTCTTCTATAATATAGATCCTACCTAAGCCGAGCATACCTGCAAAAATAGAGGCCATCCAAATCAAACTGGGAGCAATAGTCTGTGCACGAATCAAGCTGGTATCAATTGCAAAATGGAAAAGCACCCCTATCAGTACAGAAAAAGCACTCATAGCCACTAGCCTCTCCAAGGTCCGGATCTCCACCAGAAGATCCTTGCGAGCCACCGTCCAAACCACGGAGAGGTACTTCAAACGCCGCACTCCTGCAATGTATCACAGTACAATTGTTCGAATTCTGTCAGATGAAAACTTTCATTTAAAGCGGTGAACACAAAACGGCCTCTCGCTTGGATTGCAATCCTGTCTGCTAATTCTAGACCTTGTTCAAAACTATGTGTCACCAAAACGATCGTCCTATTGCCATCCTTGAGGGAACTTATTCGATCTCGCAACAACCTTGAAGCATAAAGGTCCAAGCCAGCATAAGGCTCATCCAACAAGAGGACCTTGGGATCGTGCAAGAGAGCACGCGCCAAGGCCAAGCGTTGCTGAAACCCTCTTGAGAGACTCCCTACCAAACGGTCTGCCATTTCCAATACATCGAGAGTTCTCATTGATTCTCGGATCCTGTCCTCTGGATCTTCTAGATCAAATAATTTTGCATAGAAAAGAAGGTTTTCTCTGGCTGAAAGTTGATCATAAAGCATTGTTTGATGAGTCACGATGCCGATCTGACTTCTCCACAACCTGTCCGATGCTTCAACTGCTTTCTGATCAATTGAAACTTGCCCTTCATCTGCTCTGATCACTCCCGCAAGAATTTTCAGTAAAGTAGTCTTCCCTGCACCGTTAGGTCCAAAGATGCTAAGAAGTTCTCCTGAATTCAGATCGAAACTAATTCCATCTACGGCACGTGTCCTAACAAAAGTTCGCGACACATCTACTGCTTGCAGCCTAGGGATCATTCTAATGTCGATCCACACTGGCCACAGAAATTACTTCCATTCCTATTGACCTCACCACAAGCAAGACAGGTCGAACCAGCAGCCAAACCTGCACGTACTCTTTGGATTTCCACCTCAACGTCAGGACCACTCTCCGTCTCCTTGATTGATCCAAGAACTTCTGAAGCCATTTCTAGTCGCAGTGATTGAAAATCTTCTTCGTCTAATTTGCCGCTATGGTAATCATACTCTGCGTCTCTAAGTCCCTTCAGGGCACTTATTTTTTTTTGAGAGTCAAGCTCATCTTTGCCGCCATCAGTCGAAGTCAGAGGTGCTTCATCACCATGTAACACAGGTCTGAGGATAAATAAGATTACGCCTATAGTAATCAAGACAGCACCCGCGATCTGCTCCATCCTAGATTGTCGGGCTGGCTGAAGACCTCCGGGGATCCTCTTGAGTCGAACTCGTTTGAGGCCCACGAGAAGGCCACATTGTGATGAGCCCCCCAAGGGTGATCACAAGGCCTCCGTACCATATCCAGCCAACCAACATGTTAACCTGAACTTCAAAAGTAGCACGTTGAGCTTTTGCGTCATTTAAAAAAGCTCCATTCAAATCCCTGACGCTTTCCAAAATCAAATATAGATCCTCTAAAAACTTGGACCGAATTCCCACTTCGGTCACTGGAGCTTCCCAGGTCAAATAAAGTCGTTTTTCAGCAGTCATAGTTCCTATCGGCTTGCCGTCTTGACTGACGTCCATTAACGCAGTTATCCTGGCCGCCAAATTGTTACCTCGCTCGGAAGATAGTCCCTGGTAAGTCAATTCGTATTCGTGGCCTAACGGAGATTCGATAGTCACTGAATCTCCCGGTTCTAGGGTAGTTATCAATTCCCGGTCAAAAGCAGATCCGGCAAAAGCGGTAAAAACCAGGACCACTCCCACATGTACAATGTATCCACCCCAGCGGCGTCTGTTTCGACCAACCAGGTGCAGAAAAGCTACCACATGACCTTCTCCCTCGATTCTCGAACGTGCTTTGGTACCCTTAACGAATTCCACAATAATGATTGTCATCACGAAGGCTGACAGCCCAAAAGTCACCAACGCCATACCGTGCCGCGCTCCGGCTAGATAGAAACCTACCGCTACTAATAATCCGACTACTATTGGCATTCGGAAATTCTTTACCAGGTTGCGCCGAGAAGCTTTCCTCCAGCCGATGACTGGTCCAATCCCCATCAGTGCAAGCAAGCCGAGTCCTAAAGGTAGATTTATCTTATTAAAATAAGGTGGTCCGACGGTTATAGTCTGCCCAGTGATACCCTCCGTGATCAGAGGAAATAGTGTACCGAACATGACAGCAAAGGCTGCTCCAAGGAAAAGAACATTATTGAAAAGAAAGGCAGATTCACGTGAGAGATAAGATTCAATCTGATGCTCACTCTTAAGCAGAGGTTTTCTCCAAACAATTAACATGATACACGCAGCCGCCACTACCCCCATAAAGCCCAAGAAAATGAATGCAATTTTAGTGTTTTCTGCAAAAGTATGGACTGATTCAATCAATCCCGATCTGGTCAGGAAGGTGGCAAATATTGTAAGTAGGAAAGTCGTAACAACCAGGCCCATATTCCAGACCTTCAACATCCCACGATTTTCTTGAATCTGAATCGAGTGCAGAAACGCCGTCGCTGTGAGCCACGGCAATAGGGAAGCATTTTCAACGGGATCCCAAAACCAGAACCCTCCCCAACCCAGTTCTTCGTAAGCCCATCTCATGCCAAAAATGATACCATTAGCTAAGAAAAACCAGGACAACAAAATCCATCTACGAGTAATAACAATCCACCGTGAGTCCAGGCGTCCATTTAGTAAAGCAGAGACGGCAAAAGCAAAAGGAACAGTGAAGGCTGTAAAACCTAGATAGAGGGTTGGCGGATGAATAGTCATCCAATAGTTCTGAAGTTGAGGATTCAATCCCCTACCGTCTGCTGGAGCGAAGGGTAGCTTTTCGAATGGATTCACGTCTGCAAAGAGTAAGACCAAAAGGAAAAAGCCTGTGACAGTCAACAATACACCCACCACATAGGGCATAAATTCGCGATTCTTGAGCCTGTTTGAAAAAGTAGCGATCACTGAAAACAGTGAGAGTAATAGTACCCAAAACACCAAGGAACCTCGTTGGCCAGCCCAAAGCCCAGAGACCTTAAAATAGGTATCTAATTCTCGATTAGAGTAATTTGCAACGTACCAGTAATCAAAACGATCCGTTAAAAACGCGACTACTATTCCAGCAGAAGTCAGAAGCAAGAGGAAGAAGACTGCGTATACCGTTAGCTCACCAGCTAAAACCCAATCGCCCCGTCTTTTAGCGCCCCCAAAAAAAGCAAAAGCTGCACCAAAAAGGCTTATCGGAAGTGCGAGCTGAAGAGCGAGCTCTCCGAGCTGGATCACTCTATGTAATCCCCCACGAGCTCTTCCGGAGTAGCTTCGTATCTACTCCCGCACTTAGTAAGCACCACTGTAGCATCAAAGACACCATCTTCCCTGAAACGACCTTCCAGAACAACATCCTGGAGTTCTTGGTCGTTAAAAGTGTCTGGAAGAATATCTCTATATTCAACAGAAAAACGGACAGATTCATCTTCTAAATCCGCTACCGTAAAATAATGGAGTAGTTCGTCAGAATCCCTAGACCAAGAGCCTTTCTCCAATCGGCCACTCACTTTCACGCCCACCTGATGAAAAGTGGGATCTTCTTCTACCCGATTTATTAGCTCTATGGGTGTAAGATAGTAAGTCATAGTTTCAGTAACTCCAGTCCAGATCAAATAGCCTACGACTAGAGAAACTCCTCCGATTGCCGCCAAAAATCTAAAATTGCTCTTCATTGTAAATGGTCCTGATCCCAATAGGTGAACGGCGAATGCTATCATGTAACTACAATGTAATATAAGAACACTACTCCAGAGAGCAAAGTTATACTCTTCCAAACAATAGACCCTTCACTAGCTTCTTATTTAATCTGAGCCTAAGGAAAAACACTCGACTGCCTCTACAGCTCGAATCCACCCTTTTAAGAGCTTACTCCTTTGATCCTCTTTTAACCTTACCGAAAAACCATCAGGCTTCCCCTGACAAGATAAGAATTCCTCTCCGTCAGTCCAAACTCCAGAGTAAATTCCAGCCAACCCAGCAGCTCCAAATGCTGTCGTATCCACCACTCGAGACCGCCTGACAGAAATATTCAAGAGGCCACTTTGGAAATTCATCAACCAATTATTGTCAGAGGCCCCTCCATCTACCCTGAGTTCGTTTATATCAATACAAGCATCGTTTTCCATAGCCTTCAACACTTCAGCCGTCCCATATGCCATTGCTTCCAAGGCCGCGCGTATCAGATGTTCCTTTTGCGTTCCACGAGTAATCCCAAAAATGGCTCCGGTAGCCCGAGGCAGCCATCTAGGTGCACCTAAACCAACGAAAGCTGGCACGAAATAAACTCCTTCATTTGAATCTAATGAAGAAGCCATCGCTTCCGATTCAGCCGCATCTTCTACAATGCCCAAAGAATCTCTTAGCCATTGGATGGCAGCGCCCGCTACAAAGACCGACCCTTCCAGGGCATAACACAATTTCCCCCTTGAATCACAAGCAGCAGTAGTCAAAAGGCCATTTCGAGAGATTACGGGTTTATCCCCAGTATTCATGAGCAGAAATGCTCCTGTCCCATAAGTATTTTTTGCTAACCCTGAAGTCCAACATCCTTGTCCGTAAAGAGCTGCCTGTTGATCCCCAGCGACTCCACAAATCGGTACTTCAATACCGATCGTTTCGGGAAGCACTGACCCAAAAAAACCACTGCTGGGTTTTATTTCCGGAAGGGTTATTTCAGGAATCTCCATAACATCCAAAAGCCAAGGATCCCAAGTAGCTGACCCCAAATTGTAAAGAAGAGTTCTTGAAGCATTCGTAGGATCAGTAACATGAGCGCCTCCACCAGTCAGTCGAGCAATCAACCAACTGTCTATTGTCCCTATGGCTAATTCGCCCGATTCAGCGAGAGATCTTAATTCAGGCTTTTCCCTAAAGAGCCACATTATCTTAGTAGCAGAAAAATATGGATCCAAAACCAAGCCTGTTTTGGATTTCACTCTCGGTTCATAGCCTTTCTCCTTAAGTTCCGAACAAATTTCAATTGTCCGACGATCTTGCCATACGATCGCCCTGTGCAGTGGTTCTAACGTCTCCCTGTTCCAAACGACAACGGTTTCCCTCTGATTTGCTATCCCAACACCCAGGATTTCAGCGCAGCTGGCGTCTTCAATAGCTCGACGCGCCATTTTTCGAGTGATATTCCAGATTTCCATAGGATCATGTTCTACCCAACCTGGACGAGGAAAATACTGAGTGAATTCTGAGTAAGCACGACTCATGATTTCCCCATTTTTACCGACCACAAGACAAGTCGTTCCAGTCGTTCCCTGATCTATGGCCAGAACTGCAGGAATCTTCAAGACTTTTCCTTCCTTTGAAGCTTTAGTGGACCGAATGAATAGACCAACCCACAACGTTTAAATAATTCTAACAAAAGTGGAACGGGAAGCCCGACGACAGTATAAAAATCACCAGATATACTTTCCACAAGAGCGGTTCCTAGTTCTTGGATTCCATAAGCACCAGCCTTATCCATAGGCTCTCCAGTCGCCACATATGCCTCTGCAAACTCTCTTCCGAAGGATCGAAAACGTACTTCTGTTGAAGCAAAATCGCTTACGATTTTTCCCGAAGGCAATGCAACAGTCAATCCACTAAAAACCCTATGAGTTCTGCCAGAAAGTCGCAACAGCATCTCTAGGGCCTGTTTCTCATCGTTAGGTTTCCCCAAAATTTCCTTACCAGTCCAAACTATCGTATCGCCTCCGATAACTATTGCGTCAGAGTAACTCTCTTGGATCTTTAAAGCTTTTTCAAATGACAGCCTCACAACATATTCGGATGTCGATTCTTCTGGGAGAATCTCTTCAGGAATGTCTGCCGCACAGACAACAAAATCTAAGCCCAGCTGTTTCAAAATCTGACTTCTTCTGGGAGAAGCCGATGCCAGTACCAACTTGGTGGAGATCACTTTTCCAACACCAAAGTAAATGGGCCTTGATTCACCATGCTAACGTCCATCATTGCACCGAATTCCCCTGTGGCCACGCGTTTTGCAGTCAGTCGTTCGCAAAGGCAGTTTATAAAATAGTCATATAGTACCTTGGCTTTTTCTCCAGGAGCAGCGTCAATGAAACTGGGACGGCGACCCTTCCTGGCATCTCCATACAGTGTAAACTGACTAACCACCAAAACAGACCCTTCTACATCCTCAAGAGATATATTTTTCTTTCCGTGCTCGTCATTAAATACTCTCAGACCAACTATTTTTTCTGCCAACCATATCACCTCACTTGGCCCATCTTTAGCCGTGAAACCCACCAAAAGCAGATAACCAACTCCAATTTCACCCTTTATTTCTCTCTGGACGGTAACGGTAGCCTTGCTGACTCTCTGTAAAACTACTTTCATAGGTGCATTTCATCCGAGTTATGATTAACAGACTAACTCCATAAAACTCTATCCTTATGACTTCTTCATTCTCCGTTTAGTGACCACTGATCTTGTCACAATCCTACAAAAACTCTGGTGAATCGTCTATTACATCACAGATACCGATACTACTCTGATGTTGCCGCCAACCTTGAGAATTGTGATCAAGAGTGATATTTCGAGAGTATCTAGGCTGTGTATAGCCTGATCTCATTTGAGCTTACACCAAAATGTATTTTTAGCTAAAGCTGTTGACGATGAAAACACCTAGTACTGGAAAATCAAGTATCAGATCAGTGAAGTACTCATTGTATTTGATCTCTTTGTTAATATGGATTCCTACAGAAGTGATTTCCTCACAACAACCCATTTCCACACAAGGTGAAGAGCTTTTCATTGGCTACTGTTCTCGATGTCATGGCATCGGTGGAACAGGAGGAGAAGGACCCTCTCTGCAGGGCCGGCAGTTCACCAGAGCCACAGAAGAATCAGATTTGGCCAGGCTCGTACTTACTGGTATATCAGGAACGGTCATGTCCAGAACTTGGGTTACTCGTGATGAAGCCAATCAAATAGCATCCTATGTCTGGTCCCTTGCACGTGTTGATGACCAACCTGTTGAAGGGGACCCTTTATCTGGAAGTGAGATTTTTTCAGGTATAGGAGGATGTGCAAGCTGTCATATCATAAA
>Ga0114999_10007513_pt1 | contig 12352 bp, 8 predicted proteins | sample ArcticOcean_MG_C_3_FD_89820 | JGI IMG/M metagenome (GOLD analysis project Ga0114999, IMG submission 89820) | Marine microbial communities from western Arctic Ocean - ArcticOcean_MG_CB8_126 | ecosystem: Environmental > Aquatic > Marine > Oceanic | place: Arctic Ocean: Canada Basin | collected...
AACGCTTTCAATTCGGTGGGGTTTAATCATTTCATTAGTGATGTTGGCGAGTTCTCGGCGCAACATTTCGGCCCCCTTAGCCCCAGATAAATCCTCACGGCTCTGATCACGAAGGAACTGTTGGTACGCATCCATAAGTTTTGGCGTAAGTTCTTCAATTTCTCTTGCGTAGTCTACGCTGGCCTCAAGGATGAGCTCATATTGCAAAAACGGTGCGCGGCACGTGCCTGTTTTCAGGTCAGCCCTCTTTCGGGGTAGAGGTATATTAACAGGAGGCGCAGGTGGGGGCGGCAGTTCAACCTCTGCGGTTGTTGCCGGTCGGCCCAACAGGGAGTCCATATAGCCCATGAAGAAAGCTGCTGATCCAGCAAGAATCAGAACAGCAACAACGCCGCCGAAGATAAAAATAATCTTTCGGTTTTTGTTCCCGCCTTCTCCTTCTTCTTCGTCATCTAGATCTTCGCTTTCCTCGTTCTCATCCGCCATTTTATTCTCCTAATTTTATTTGGCTTTTATTTGGCCCGCTGGGGTTTCAATAAGTGCCTTAAAGATTCGTTGTACTGCGCCTGCCGTAATTGAAATTTTTTCCAGTAAAGATTTGAAATTATCAACTTGACCCAGTGTGGCCAAGCCCTCCTGTAAACCTTTCGGAATTTCGTGATCTAAATCCTTTGGGATATGTTCTTCCATGGTCAGACGAAACAGGCCTTGAATACCCTGCCAGAGTTCTAATGCACTGATCAAGGTTTCACCGTTTTTGTTATTTAGGAAACCGTATTCCATAAGGTTTCCTATGGCCTTGTGGGTGTTCGGCGAAAGAATTTCCTGATGCTCATGCGCGTGTTTGAGCTGAAGATATTGGCTGATAAATTCGATATCGACCAAGCCGCCGCGCAAATGTTTTACGGCCAGCGGGTTTTCAGTGTGGTGTTCGTTATCTATGCGAGAGCGCATTTCAGCGACATCGGTTAAGAGTTTAGAACTATCGCGCGGCTGGGTAAGAACTTCGGTGATTACGCCTTCGACTTCCTGGCGTAAATTAGGTGGACCGGCAACGACCCTCGCCCGGGTCATTGCCATGTGTTCCCAAGTCCAAGAAAGTTCATCGTGATACTGCACAAATGCCTGGAGGCTGGATGCAATTGGTCCCGCATTTCCAGACGGTCGAAGCCGCATATCGACTTCGAATAAACGGCCTTCGGAGGTTTGTGCCGTTATAGAATTAATTACGCGCTGACTAAGTCGGGCAAAATATTGGGTGAGGGCGAGCGGTTTTGGCCCGTTTGAGTTTTTTGCTTCGGCGGGCGCTTTATAGACAAAGATCATATCTAGATCGGATGTGGAGGTCATTTCGCGCCCCCCAAGTTTGCCAAGCGCCAGAACCACCATTTCCGAACCAGGGACGACTCCATGACGAAGTTCAAATTCCTTCGCCATTGCTGAATTCAGTAAAACGACGGAGCATTCGGCAATATAGCTGAGAGCAATGGCTGTGGTTTTTGGTTGTTGATGGCCCCTTAGGGACTGTACGCCAATCTGGAACCAACGATCATTGGCCCATCTGCGGGTCGCGTCTAACATCTCTTCGACATATTCTGTTTGCTGCAGAATGGCTTCTAGATCTCGATGTAATTCATCAGGACTGGGTGGGGCATCAAAGAATTTGGGGTCCAATACGCTGTCCAAGACCGACGGCTTGTGGCTGAGGTGTTGGGCAAGCTTTGGTGCCTCCCCCATGATTTCTGCAACCAGTGTCAAAAGATGTGGGTTGGAATGAAACATGGAAAAAAGCTGGATTCCGGCTGGAAGCCGAGCCAAGAATTTGTTGAACCGTAGGAACGCTTGATCTGGATTCGCGGTGTCGCCGAGTTCCGTCAACAGCACCGGCATCAATTCAGTCAAAAGCTGACGTGCACGGGTGTTGTGAGTGGAACGGTAACGACCATGATGCCAGCCACGCACCATTGAATCGACAGCCTGAGGATTCTCGAATCCCATACTTTCTAGTGTCCGAAGTGTTTCCGGATCTGTATCGGCACCGGTAAAAACAAGATTTCCACGGACTTCGCCCTCAATGCTGAGAGGGGCGGACCCTTCGAACAAAGCGGCGTAGTGAGTTTCCACGGTACGTAAATGACTAAGAAGGGCTTCGCCAAATGTTTCTGCGTTCTCATAGCCTAGGAAAATGGCGATTTTGTTGAGCCCGTTGTCGTCTGATGGGAGGGTGTGGGTTTGAGCATCGTCGACCATTTGTAAACGGTGTTCAACGCGGCGTAGAAAGCGATAAGAAGTCGTCATTTCTGTTGCGACAGAAGGATCAATTCGCTCCTTCTCAGCCAGGGTTTCCAACGCGTCCACGGTTTTTATTTTTCTGAGTTCAGAACTCCGCCCCCCCCAGATCAATTGTTGAGTTTGAGTAAAAAATTCTATTTCTCGAATGCCGCCACGCCCGAGTTTAATGTTATGGCCCGCCAACGCGATGGTGCTGCCGCCTCGGTGTGCATTGATTTGTCGCTTGATGGAATGAATATCTCTGATCGCTTCAAAGTCCAGATGCTTTCGCCAGACAAAAGATGTCAGCCAATCAATAAAGGCGTTCCCTGCTTGGATGTCTCCGGCAACAGGGCGGGCCTTGATCATGGCCGCGCGCTCCCAGTTTTGCCCCAGACTTTCGTAGTAAACTTCCGCTGCTTGAACAGATACCGTTATCGGTGTTGCACCAGGGTCTGGGCGAAGCCTGAGATCAGTTCGAAAGACGTAATCGTCCGCCGTGCGCTCATCCATTACTTTTACCAAATTTCGGGTAATGCGGACGAATTGGCGTTGTAGGTCACCTGGTTTGTCTGACTGGATCACTTCTGGATCGAATAAAATGATCAGATCAATGTCGCTGGAATAATTTAATTCTCCCGCTCCGAGTTTTCCCATGCCGAGGATGATGTATCCAGAATCGCGTTCTGGGTCGTCTTCATGGGCAAGGGTGATGGCCCCGGAGGCGGCGGCCTTTCGAAGGGTATACGATGCCGCGCACGAGAGTGTTTTGTCGGCAAAGTCAGAAAGGGCACAGGTGATTTGTTCGACCGACCAGATATTGGCGATATCGGCAACCGCGACAGCCAAGGAAAGATCGCGCTTGGCCTGTCTAAGCTCCCGCATCATAAGTGCCTCGTCAGCACCGCGGTTGTTCCCCAGGTGTGTGAGACGGTCCTTAATATTGCCGCAGGCCCATTCGGGTCCGTGGTTTATTATTTCTAAGATAAATTTCGGGTTGGAAAGCGCGCACTGGGTCAAATAGGGGCTGTTACCGAAAAGGGAATCAAGTAAGGGGCCGACGAAAGGGTTTACAGGGGTTCCTTGCGCAACGGCTTGGCAATCGCTATCACCTGTGGAACCAAGTGCCTCGATCCACCGGTCGTTTCCGAGTGCGCATAAAACCGGGTCCGCAGGTGCGGGAAGGTCTTTAATTTCCAACGAAAAATCCAAATGGTTCATTTCAAATTTACTAATTCTATCCCACACTGTACGCAATTGCAGTGTGGCGTAACAATGCGTCTGCTCCAAAGGGAAAGTTTGTGCTAAAAAGGACCTTTAAAGGCATATTACACATTTTTGGCGGACTGGTCGCTGGTTTGGTGATCGTCGTCGTTCTTTTGTCTTGGCGGTTGTCCTCCGGGCCGGTTTCGTTGGCCTTCCTTTCTCCCCATATTGAATCTGCATTTCGAAGTTTTCAAGCTGTCGTTGATGTGCGTCTAGACGACACGGTTTTGACGTGGGCCGGGTGGAACCGGACACTGGACATCCGCGTCGTTAATGTGCGTGCTTTGGGGGCTGATGGAAAGGTGATCGCCAGCGTGCCTGAAGTTTCACTGTCGTTCAGTGTTCAGGCGATGTTGAAGGGTATGTTAGCACCGCGAAGTATTGAACTGTTCCGCCCCAACATTCATTTGGTTCGCAATAAAGACCGAACCTTTAGTGTTGGCTTTGCGGATGGTTCCAAAACCAAATTGCGGTCATTGCAAAAGCTTCTTGATGAGTTCGGCGGTGGTTCCGACTCTTCGGAAGTTATGGCCTATCTGTCGCGGATCAGCGTCATAGATGCAGGTCTGACAATTGTTGATGAGACTCTTGGATCATCCTGGTCGGCGCCAGCAACGCAGGTGCACCTGAACAGGGTTGGTCGCGACATCAAGGGCGCGATGGAGTTAAACCTCAATATAGATGGTCAGCAAGCGCAATTTGACATTGAAGGTGAATATCTGGCGGCAAAAAGGCGTATTGAATTCGGGCTGAGCTTTAGTGAAATTCGACCGGCTCTGTTTTCAAGCTTGTCGGAAAAAATTGCAGTTCTGAAGTCAGTCAATCTGCCCCTTCAGGGGACGGTGACTATGAGTATACTCGCCAGTGGCACAGTGCTCGCCATGGGATTTGATATTAACGGCGGTACCGGCCATGTGGTCGTACCACCACCGTTTGATCAGTATCTAGGTGTTCGTAAGTTTGAGATACAAGGGCAGTTCGACGGGACAGCGCAGGAAATTAATATTGACAACTTGTTTGTCGATTTTGGTCGCGGACAGACAGTGTTCTTACCTGCACCCATCAGCCATGAAATGCCGATTGCTTCGGTGCGTGCTAAGGGCCGCTATACAGCAGAAAGAAGGCGGCTGAATCTCTCGTCCCTAAAGTTTGATTTGGACGGACCCAAGGTCAATCTGACCTCTTTGATTGATGGCATCGGGGGGGAGACCATCGTGATGTCCAGGGGCATTGTCCATAATCTAAAGGTTGACGATTTGCCTAAATATTGGCCGCGGACAATGGGGACTGTACCATGGAAATGGATAACGAAGCACCTTTCCAAAGGAACTGTAAAAGAAATCCTCGCCGATGTTGTCCTGCGTATTTCGAAAGCCGGGAAGGTGAATATCGAATCCCTGACCGGGGATATGCAGCTCAAAAATTTCGACGTCCGCTATATGGAAGGCATGCCGCTTGTGAAAGCTGTGAGCGGAACGGCGAAATTCAATCGTGAACGATTTGATATTTTTGTCGAGAAAGGCAAAACCGAAGGACTGCGGATTACCAAAGGCGTAATCCTAATGAGCGGTCTCAACGAACCAGATCAGCGCGCGGATATTGATCTCTCTATCGAAGGGTCTTTGCGGAAACACTTGCGTCTGATCGACCATCAGCCGCTGGGCATTTCCACGCTGCAGGGAATTAATCTGGAAAAAACTAGCGGTGAGGCGACGACCCACTTAAAGCTGACGTTTCCCATGGAAGAAACTCTGAAGCGGGAGAATATCGATGTGCTGGTAACCGCTAAGCTACGCGAAGTTGCATTACCTGGCGGAGCCCGCGGCGACATTTCAGAAGGGCAACTTGATTTAAAATTAGACAAGACGGGAATGGATGTCGTCGGTTTTGTGAAATACGGGGCGATACCGGCTACCTTGAATTGGCGTTCCAATTTCAAGGACAAGTCATCTTTTCGCCAGCGGTTTGTGCTTAAAGGCCGGGTTGAAGACCAACATCGTACCGGTCAATTGGGCCTTAATTTTGCACCTTTCACCAACGAATACCTTAAGGGGCCCATTGAAACGGAAGTCAATCTGACGGATCTCAATGATGGGACCAGCCTGGTCGATATTTCTGCTGATTTAACCAGAACCACGTTCGCCGTGGCGCCGTTGGGTTGGAAGAAAGCGGAGGGCGACCCTGGCTCTGGTCGAGTGTTAATGACCCTAAAGGACGGAGAGCTTGCTAAAATTCCTAATTTTACCGTTAGTGCAGGGGATTTAGCTGTCGATGGAAAGATTGATTTCAAGGCTCCTGGCGGTGACTTGAAGCATATATATTTTAAAAAGGTGAAGGTTGGAAAAACTGATATGGAGGGGGTTATGAGGCCTCTTCCACGGGGGGCTTGGGCGGCGAGCTTTAAGGGTGAAAGCTTCGATCTATCATCGCATTGGGAAAATAGAAACAAGATCGATACCGAAGCGGAAAAAGAAAAAGCAAAGGACGGACCAAAAATTCAATTATCTGCAAATTTCGAACGTGTGTGGTTGGATGCCGAACGGTCAATCCCAACGGTGGTAGCCAGTTTTACTCGGGAAGGCGATATATGGACCCATGCCAAGCTAACCAGTAAAATAGGCCAGACAGACAAGAACACATTTACCCTCGATATTTTCCCTGGCAAGAATGGTAACCGACAGTTGGTCATTAAGGCCGATGACGCAGGAGCGACCCTGAAGCTATTTGATTATTACGAAAATATGCTCAATGGAGCCTTGGATCTTCGCGCCGAATACAATGATTCGTTACCGAGCAGACCTCTCAAGGGCCAGCTCCTTGTTGAAAATTACCGGATTGTAAATGCCCCCGTGCTGGCGAAATTGGCCAGTGTGGCCTCCATTGTGGGAATACTCGAGAATTTGAGCGGGGAGGGTTTGCGGTTCATATCCTTGGAGTTTCCGTTCAAGTTGGACGAAGGTCTGCTGATACTGAAAGACGCCAGCGCCAAGAGCATATCATTGGGCCTGACGGCATCGGGGACCATCTCAATGAAGACGGACAAAGTGAATATAGAAGGCACTTTCGTGCCGATGTACATCATCAACAGTTTCTTCTCAAATATTCCTGTCCTCGGAAAACTTCTTTCTGGTGGAGAGAAAGACGGCGGGGTCTTTGCCGTAAGCTATACATTGAAAGGACCGGTAAAAGAGCCAGAAGTTGGCGTTAACCCTCTAACGGTCTTTGCGCCGGGGTTCTTCAGGAATATTTTTAAAATATTCAAACCGGGCATGCGCGTTCCCGACGGACTGGAGGAGTCCGATGAGGACTCGTTTGATAAACCGGACAGCTTATAGTTCTTAAGACTTAACTTGCGCGTATCAGCACGTGGCGCTTTTTTCCTGCCGATAGCTTTATGACGCCGTCATCTGTCATATCGTCGTTGTCGACCAGTTGCTTTTCATTCGCGAAGGCCTTGTCGTTGACGCGACCTCCGCCGCCCTTAATCAGGCGTCGGGCTTCGCCGTTGCTGTTGGCAAGGCCTGCGCGACACAGGATTTCAAAAGCCGGTATGCCGGTATCGAGGTCGCCTTTAGGAAGCTCAATGGTCGGAAGTTGATCACCAACCTTGCCCTGCTCAAAGGTCTTGGCAGCGGTTTCCGCAGCGGCTAATGCGGCTTCTTCACCATGGCAAAGTTTGGTGGCTTCGTTCGCGAGAATTTTTTTCGCTTCGTTAATGTCTGAATCTTGCAATTGTTCCAGTCTCGAGACTTCGTCCAGGGGAAGGTCCGTGAACAATTTTAGGAACCGGCCAACGTCAGCATCTTCTGTGTTACGCCAGTACTGCCAGTAATCGTAGGCCAATAACTTATCTGCATTGAGCCAAACAGCCCCCTCCGCCGTCTTGCCCATTTTAGCCCCGGACGCCGTGGTCAGCAGCGGTGTGGTTAATCCGTACAACGCGGTACCATCAATCCGTCGACCGAGTTCGACACCGTTCACGATGTTGCCCCACTGGTCGGAACCGCCCATCTGTAATTCACAGGTGTGCCGCCTGGATAATTCAAGGAAGTCATAGGCCTGGAGAATCATATAATTGAATTCTAGAAACGAAAGATGATGCTCGCGCTCCAGGCGCATTTTTACGCTCTCGAATGAGAGCATTCGGTTGATCGAAAAATGTTTCCCGTAGTCGCGTAGAAATTCGATGTATTCCAAGCCCTTCAGCCAGTCTGCATTGTTGACCAAAACCGCATCTGTGGGGCCGTCGCCAAAAGTCAGGAACTTGGAAAATATCTGCTTAATACCGACCATGTTCTGGTTGATGGTTTCTTGGGTCATCAACTGGCGGCTTTCATCTTTACCTGACGGGTCGCCCACCATTGACGTGCCACCGCCCATTAGGACGATTGGCTTGTGGCCGTTTTGTTGCAGTATGCGCAGCAGCATGATCGGCACCAAGCTGCCGGCATGTAGGCTGGGGGCCGTGCAGTCGAACCCAATATAGGCGGTGATGGTCTTTTCCGTTGCTAAAGTATCGAGCGCATCGGCATCGGTGCACTGGTGCAGGTAGCCGCGTTCGACGACGGTGCGGATGAAATCAGATTGGTACGTTGTCATGCCTAAATTCGGTCCAATTTGGTGTGCTCAACTTATTTCCCAGAAGACTTGCAGGAAGGGCGCTGTCTTATCACAATCTCCCCCATTGCGACAATGTTCAGATAGGTAAAACTATAATGGCGGCAGAATCGAAAATACGAACAGCGATTGGTCTGATGAGCGGGACATCCATGGATGGGATCGACGCGGCATTGATCCGCACCGATGGGCAAGCTATCCAAGAATTCGGTCCCTGCCTAAGCCTCCCCTATGATGAGGGGTTTAGAGGCCGCCTTCGGGGTGTTTTGCGACGCGACGCGAATGACAAACGCTTGAGCGATATAGAGCGGAACCTCACCACCCGACATGCCCGTGCGGTGGAACAGTTAATTGCAGAGAACGGGATTGCGCCTAATACGGTCGATCTTATTGGCTTTCACGGCCAGACCCTTGATCACCGACCCGATGAAGGCATTACACTGCAGATTGGTGACGGGGCATTTCTGGCTTCAGAAACCGGCATTCCGGTGGTGAATGACTTTCGCTCTAATGACGTTGCGAGCGGGGGCGAGGGTGCCCCTTTCGCGTCGTTATACCATCAGGCTTTAGCGCGTGAATTAGGTAAGCCAATGGTTGTTCTTAATCTCGGCGGCGTCGCGAATGTAACTTGGATAGGGGCAGGTGAGGATATCGTTGCCTTCGACACAGGTCCTGCCAGCGCACTGATTGATGATTGGGTCGCCCAAAAACAAGACCAAACCATGGATGTTGATGGAAAATTGGCGGCGGTTGGGACTGTTGACGACGCGATCCTTTTGCGCATGTTGGATCAGCCTTATTTTGCAAAAAATCCGCCTAAATCTTTGGACCGAGGAGACTTTGATCTAGACTTGGTAGGATCTTTAAATGTGGCTGATGGCGCTGCGACATTAACAGCGTTTACGGCTAAATCCGTGGCGGCAGCGCGTGCCCATTTCCCCCAACCTGCCAAGCAGTGGCTGGTCACGGGTGGTGGACGGAAGAATCCGACAATGATGAAACGCCTCGCTGATGAAGTGGGTGTGTCCGTCGAACCCGTTGAGAACGTTGGCTGGGACGGGGACAATCTAGAAGCCCAAGCCTTCGCGTTTCTCGGCGTGCGCTCGATAGGCAATCTCCCCCTCAGCCTGCCGACGACGACGGGGGTGGCGCAGCCCATGACAGGTGGCCAGTTGCATTTGCCGCCAGGGTATTGCGGGGAACTCTAATTTCCGAACCGAGTTATTTATAATTAAGAGCGCGCTTTTTTAAGTTAGGAAATTTGATATAGCCCCAGCCAAAAGTCTCATTTGCAATGATTTGCTATCAGCAGGAAAAATATGTCCGGGAGGCAGTTGTTGCGGCCCTCGCGCAAGAATGCGAACCGCTTGAAATTATTCTTTCAGACGATTGTTCAACAGATTTCACGTTCTCAATTATTGAGGAAGAAAGCGCAAAATACTCAGGGCCGCATAACGTTATTATCAATCGAAATTCAAGCAACCTTGGAATAGAGCACTTAAATAAAATTATGTCCTTGGCAAGCGGAGATTTCGTCGTAATCGCACATGGCGACGATGTATCCATGCCCAACAGAACGCGTCGAATGGTTGAAACGTGGATTGATAAGAAGGTTTCTCTGGTGTCTTCAAACGCCATAATTGTTGATTCAAATTCTCACCCTCTTGGTAAATTTAGCAAGGAAGAAGCGGACAAAGAGATTCCGCTGAAGGAAATAAATTTTATAACTTGGTAAAATACCCGGCTTGGCGCCACGTTTGGCTGGGACAGAAATGTATTTTCTCAATTTGATGCTATTGATAGAAAAAAAATCACCGGCGCAGACGACCATATCTTGCCATTTTGCGCCGGATTGCTTGATGGCATGTATTATTTGGGAGAGCCATTAGTCCAATGGCGGAAACATGAAAATAACGGCACTGATCGAGTGGCCAACAAGACAGGTTCACTGCTAATGTTCACTGAACCCAGCATCGCTTATGACGTTGGTGCACTGGTTTATATGGCTGAGGATTTTGCCCAAGTTAGAAAACAACAAAATGATCAAGCGGCAATGGCTGTCATTAATCGTGATCTGGAATCAGCAATACTAGAGCTAGCGACACGGTGGAGCCGATACTGTGTATCACTTGATTTGGAAGGGTTTTCACCGACCTGGATCGATAAAAAAGAACTCGAGAAACAACAAATGAATGAAACGCTTCGCGTTCAACCAGAAGTTCCACTCAACAAGCCAAAATTAAGCTGAAGCCGAAAATCCCCGGGAATCCCCGAAAATTTAAGCCGCTGTCTTCAGCGCCTTATCCAGGTAATCTTCCACATGCTCGTGCAAGATATCGATATGTTCGGCGAAGAAATGATCGCCGCCGTCAATGACGCGGTAATCAATTTTGATGTTTTTCTGGGCTGAGACTTTTTGTGCCAGTTTATCGACCGATTCGATGGGGATTATATCATCGGTAGAACCGTGGATAATCATGCCTGACGAAGGGCAGGGCGCTAGAAACGAAAAGTCGTGCAAGCTTGCCGGTGGTGCAATGGAAATGAAGCCATTGATTTCAGGTCTGCGCATCATCAGTTGCATGGAAATCCAGGCACCAAACGAAAATCCACCAATCCAACAATCAGATGAATTGGCATTATGGGTCTGCATCCAGTCGATTGCGGCAGCCGCATCACTTAATTCGCCCGGACCATTATCAAAAATCCCTTGCGAACGACCAACACCACGGAAATTAAACCGAAGAACCGAGAATCCTCGTTTTACAAAGGTTTGGAACATTGTGTGGACGACCTTGTTGTTCATCGTTCCGCCGTGCTGCGGATGCGGGTGAAGAAGCAAGGCAATTGGTGCGTTTGTAACCTTAGAGTGGTGATAGCGACCTTCTAAGCGCCCTTCCGGGCCGTTAAATATGACTTCCGGCATGTTTCTCTGCAATTTTTTCAAGGAATGGCTTTAAAACCATTGGGGGGTGAATACCTAATTAACTAGCTTGGGCATAAATGTGTTATTTTTCCGAAGATTGCAGCGACATACTTGATCAATTAAGTCGGACATCATATATACCGCATAGTGTGGTTGAAGGTATTCGCTGTCAAACCTCGGCAAGGATAGCCTTCGGTCGCGAAACATTTACACGTTCCAGTAAGATATAGTAGAGCCCATGTTTTTCAAGCGGATTCGAGAAGATATAGATGCGTTTATGGCCCGCGACCCTGCGGCACACTCGAAGTTGGAGGTGTTGTTGTGCTATCCGGGCCTACACGCGTTGATGCACTACCGGCTGTCTCATGGTTTGTGGACGCGCGGCTGGCGGGTGTCGGGACGCTTGGTTTCGCACGTGGGTAAAATGTTGACGGGGATAGAAATTCACCCGGCAGCTAAGATAGGGCGGCGGTTTGTCATCGATCATGGCACGGGTGTCGTCATTGGTGAAACGTCGGATGTCGGCGATGATGTTACAATTTATCACGACGTGACCTTGGGCGGGATTTCGCCTTCTGTGAATTCTGCGTCTCAGGTCAATGTGAAGCGCCATCCGACCTTGATGGATGGGGCCATTGTTGGTTCTGGCGCACAAATATTAGGCCCCCTCGTGGTCGGAAAAGAAGCGCGTGTTGGTTCCAACGCTGTGGTGACCAAGGATGTGCCGGCAGGCATGACGGCGGTTGGTATTCCTGCCCGGGTGGTGATGCCGAAGGATAAATCAAAATCGCATGAGTTCGTCGCCTATGGCGAACCAGCGGATGGCTGCCCTGATGTGGTGCTGGCAACCATCGAAGAGCTTCGAGGCCAGGTCGCATCTTTAATTGGCAAGGTCGGCGAGCTTGAGAGTAGGCTTCAAGAATATGACGAAGAAGAGCCTTCGGGTAGTGATGAGCGAAACAAAATCGTATCTGGCGGCAAGTCCTGATCTATCACCCGCAGGAATTGGCGCCAGATGCACAGTAGTAAACACATAGAAGAAAGAGGAGGATTGAGGTGAAATTAAGTACCAAGGGGCGTTACGCCGTAATGGCGATGACCGATCTGGCTTCCAATAGTCATGGAGGCCCTATTTCGCTTGCTGATGTGGCAGTTCGGCATGATATTTCTCTTTTCTATCTGGAGCAATTGTACAGCAAGTTGCGCAAGAGCGGTCTTGTTAAAAGCTTGCGCGGAGCAGGCGGCGGATATCTGCTTTCCAGGAATGCATGG
>Ga0114999_10007516_pt1 | contig 12348 bp, 22 predicted proteins | sample ArcticOcean_MG_C_3_FD_89820 | JGI IMG/M metagenome (GOLD analysis project Ga0114999, IMG submission 89820) | Marine microbial communities from western Arctic Ocean - ArcticOcean_MG_CB8_126 | ecosystem: Environmental > Aquatic > Marine > Oceanic | place: Arctic Ocean: Canada Basin | collected...
GTCATATTATTAGGAAAAACATAGTTGGTAACTGTTAATCCAACTGGCCCAATTGAATAAGAAGCGTATAAATCAAGTTCATCTACTTGAGTGTCATTTGCATATGCTCCCCAAAATCCGATTTCAAAATCTCCACTCGCATAAGACATATATGGTTGAACAGAAGGTCCATTTGAATAACCTGAACCCCTCCAAACGTATCTACTCATAATATCTGCTCCAACATCGAATTGTGCTTTAGCATTCTGCATGAAAAATAGTCCCATTGCAATACTTAGTGAAATTTTCAACATTGATTTACTCCATTTTAATTTTCTCATATTATTATTTTAAATTTAAAATTATCCGTCACAAGATATACAGTCTGGATCCATTGCTCTTGCGGCTATATCTCCCCGTAATACAGACTCTGTCCGCATATAATATAACGTTTTAATGCCTATTTTCCAAGCATCCATATGAACTTTATTTATCCACTTTGGTGGAGCTTCAGATGGAAAAGCTAAATTTAAACTAACTGATTGATCTATATATTGTTGTCTTATTCCCGCTTGATTTATTAATTCAAGTTGATTTATTTCTTTAAACGTTTTAAAAACGTCTCTAGCCGGTATGTCGTTAGCAAGAACCACGGAATCAAGTTCATGAATATCTTGCACTGAACCACCATCCGCCAAAATTTTATCCCAGATTTCATTTGTATTTAATTTATGTTTTCTTAAAAGTTTAATTAATGTAGGGTTTTTTCTAATAAAAGTTCCTTTAGCAGATTGATCTGTAAATACGTTAGCTGCCCAAGGTTCTATTCCAGGGGAAACATTACCTGATAATTTAGAATTACTAACAGTTGGAGCAATAGCTCTTAAATGTGTATTTCTAAATCCAGTACCTCTACACCATAAAGGTTCCCCATAAATCTCTGCTAAATTCATACTTGCTCTTTCACTTTCTATTTTAATTTGACTAAATATTCTTCTAGTTTCAAATTGAGAAAGTAAACCTTCAAATGGTAAGCCTTTTTCTTGAAGATAAGTATGCCAACCTAATACACCTAATCCTAAGGCCCTACCTTTTTCAGCAGATCTTATAGAATTTTCAAAACCTTTTCTATATTTAGCCTTTTGTATAAATTCTTCTAAAACTCCATCTAAAAACCATATACTATCATAAATTAAATTAGTGTTTTTCCATTCATCATATTTAGCTAAATTTAAAGAAGATAAACAACAAACAAAACTATGAGAATCATCTGTATGTAAAACTATTTCACTACATATATTTGTCATATATACTTTAAGGGCATTATCTTTATAAGAAGAAGGATTAGCTTTATTAGTATTGCCTTTAAATAAGATATAAGGCTCTCCTGTTGCTTTTCTTTTTTGAAGTAATTTACTCCATTTGTTTCTAGCTGCAGCATCTCCCGCTTCTAATTTCCTCATAAACTTATCCCCCACTACAGCACACTGATGTAAATTTAGTGATTGTCTATTTACATCACCTTTAGGTTCTCTAATTTCTAACCAATCTAAAAAATCAGGATGTTCTACATTAATATTAACCGAAGCTGCACCTCTTCTAACAGACCCTTGATTAGTTGCTAAAATAGTAGAGTCATAAATTTTACAAAAAGGAACAACTCCATCTGATGTACCATTACCAGTTATGTTAGCGCCAGCGGGCCTAATCATATTAACCCCTATTCCTACACCACCACCGTGCTTTGCCAACATCATCATTTCTAAATTCTTTTGCCCTATGTCATTTATACTATCAGCAACGTCTATACCAAAACAGCTTATTGGTAAACCTCTATCTGTTCCTGTGTTAGATAAAACAGGGGAAGCTAAACAAAGCCAACCATTCCAAATATATTCAAAGAATTTTTCAGTAAGTTCAGGTTTATATAAACGTTTTGCCACTGTTTTAGCTACCCTCATATAAGCTTCTTTTGGAGATTCCTTATTAAATAAATATCCTCCAGTTATAGTTTGTTTATATATATCATTATTACCCCAAGAAGGATAATCCTCTCCTTTTATCCAGTCATTATTCCACATTATACTTCTAATTTTTTTTCTTTGTTATAATCTTTGCTATCTTCTGTTTTATCTTTAAGAATATCTTTTGATTTTAATTCTTCAATAATTCTATCCCATTCTTTTTCACCCATAAAAGCTTTTAAAGAAGTTAAAGTGCCTTGTGCTAAATTTTCTACATTTCCAAGGTCTTGTATAATCTTACGCAGTACGTTAGTTACAGCTGCCGTTTGTTTTTCTAATTTATTAAATTTTTCTATTAATTTACTTTCTTTCATTTAATATATTTTTATATTTTTTTACTATCTCTTTGTTATCCATTATTTATACTGTATATCATATATCCTATTATTACATTTAAATTAACTAACACTAAATTCCATTGTTTAGCAACCCATACTTGAGGTATAGAAATTATACCTCCAATTATATAAGTTGTCACTCCAATGTTTCCATGTGATAATAAATAGGGAGACATCATAATAAAAGCGGTACCCATATATCCTAGTCTATTAACTAGTCTTTCTTTTGCTGATAATCTTCTATTGTGAACTAATAATCTTAAAAAAGATCTTTTCCATCTAAATTCACACCGCGTACAAGTTTTCTTATACTGGTGTTTAAATTTAGAAATCTTTTTTTTCTTTCCGCAGATGTTACAGGTTTTCATTTCACAACCAATTTATTATTATATTAAGAGCAATTAATCCATTTGTAACTACCGCTTGGGCAATTAATAGTGTTCTAATAAAAGCAACTATATCTGCATTTTCTGTAGATTTCTCACCTAATGCTTTAGCCCATATTCTCCAAATCTTTTTCATTTCTTTTATTTAAATCAGCAGCAAATTTTATAGCATAATCATAATGATATTTTTCCCAGTGCATTCTGTATTCATAACCACCTGAAAAAGTTTTGTTACATTTACTACATTTAATCATTTTTCTCATTACCAAATATCTTCAAAGTCTTCACCTTCATTAGCTTTTGAATAATCAGTCGAACGAATAGCAAAGAAATCAGTATGAGTATGCCCCCCGGTAAGATGGTAGAACCAATCAAGATTTTTTGCTGCTTCTGTGTTAAATTCAAAGTGCTGCCACTCGTTGCTGTAACCGAGTTCAACAAGTTTTTCGTTGAGTCTTTTACGGATAAATTGTTTAAGATCGTAGGCTTTGAGATTTTCGATATCTCCAAGTTCAAACATTTTATCGATATAATTTTCTTCAGCTTTAAGCATTGTTTTTGCCGCATGTAGTATATCTTTTTTTGATTTATTTAATAGAGATGCGTCTTCTGCACACATATGTCTAAAGAGTTGGCATCCCATTTTTGAGTGAAGAGATTCATCTCTTACACTCCATTTCATCTGTTGTCCTACTCCTTTTAAAAGATTTCTTAGTTGAAAAGAGTATAATACAGCAAAAGCAGAATAAAGGCTAACCCCTTCACCAAAGGCGCTAAAGATTGCAATGCTGCGAGCAATTCCAGTAGTGTTATTTCCGTTATAACTAATTAAATTATCAAAGCGCTCCATTGTTGCCTTGTCTTGAAGAAACGCTTCAAAATCTTCTAAGCCAAGTGTTTCATTTAAATAAGAATAAGCTACAGCATGAATTGTTTCTTGTGAACCAAACATCATAGCCATCTGTTGTATCTCGTGTTTAGGAAACCACGATACAACTTTTTGAGTCCAATAATCAGATACAGCACATTCAGTCTGAGCAAAACCTAGTAAGATATTTCCTACTAAATTTTTCTCTTCTTTAGTTAGTTTTTCATTCCAATCTTTAACATCACTGGACATAGGTATTTCCGTGTGTAACCAAAATGCTTGTGCTTGTTTCAACCAACCTTCTGTGTAATATTCCGGATATTCAAACGGTTTATAAGAAACTCTTTCATCAAACAATCCCATTATTTTTGTTTTATATTATAATTTTTCAATTGTTTTCTTATTGAATTTTTTATTTGTTGTTTTTTACCATCAAATAAATATTGTCTATATGTTAATCTAATTTGTGGGTTGAATTGATCAAACCCAGATATGTTTTGAGCATCAGATTCTATAATATTTTTATTTATCTGTCCATTATTATCTAATGGAACATTATAAGTTGTTCTTGCTTCTAAAAATAATTGACTACCAGAACAAGAAGATAGTAAAGCAATAATGCTTAAGTAAAATAATTTTTTCATATAATTTAATTTAATTTAATTAATCTTTAAACACCTCTATACAAACATCTATAAAAGGTAAGTAAAGCACGTGTTGAGTTGATTCTTGTTGAGAGTAAGATCTTACACCTATCAGTATGCCAGGATAAAAACCCGCAGTTAATTCCCAATCTTTAATTTTCATATTAATAACATTTTATGTTTAATTTTTCTTGCATTTCAACAAGATCTTTATAAAGAATAAAACCTCGGATTTCCATTCTCCATTTCACCCACTTATCAATCTGCCGTTCAGCATATTTTTGACGAGCTATTTGTTTTTCAACTCGAGGATCAACTTTACTGTTGTATCGCATTCTTTATGATTTTGTGGTTTGTATAAAGTTACACCAGGTAAATGATTAACAACATATCGTTTAAACATTTTCCAACGAAGAGGGAAACTTTCATTTGCTCTTCCTTTAGTTTCTATAATAAAACCTTTACCTATAAAATCGGGTGTATATTTTATATTTAAGATTTTTTTACTTCCTCTGTTTTTATATTCTCCTTTTCCATTACCACATCTTTCATAAACTTTGTTAGGAAAATCAAATCCAGAAAAAATTTCATATGTTTGTCCTTCATATACTGCTTGTATTTTTGCTTTTTTTAAAGCGTTATACATATATCTTTCAAGCCCAGAAGCAAACTCTATACCATCTTGTGATATTTTTTTAGATGTTACTGGGCCTCTTTTCTTTTTATATTTAATCCTCATTATGATAGGCTTGAGATTCATGACTAGAATATGTGCCACTTACAATCTTGTAATCTATATCTAATTGTTTTATCATAGACTCTTCAATTTCATCTTGTAAGCAGCGTTTTGCTGATTCAATATATAATAAGGCATCCATAATTTCTTCTTGCACATCATTAAGAAATCTACTAAGATCTTTCTTTTGCCCTACAATCTCTTCCATCATAGTAGCACCATATTTCTTTTGACCTACTAAACTACGTTCATCCATTTTCTTTAAAACAGCTTGAACTATTTCATCTTTAGTTTTAATTTTCATCTTTGACAAATGTTCCATTAATCATTTTACCTGTGCGGTTTTGAATTTCATTATATGCAGAAGAAATACACGTTTCAATATGAACTCCTCTTTGGTGAGCTAAGTTCGTTAAAACAACTACCATATCTCCGATAGCATCTATAACCTCGTCTTGATTATTTTTAAGTAGTCCTTCAGAAAGCTCTCCAGCTTCTTCTATTAGTTTAAGATATTGAGTTTTTGTATCTCCTGATTTATATAAACCTCTTTCTTCGGCCCAATCTCTTATTTGTTGAAACATTTTTAAAGGTTTTTTATTACACTTTTTATTAATATTTTTAAATTTTTCATAAAAAGCTTTATTATAAATATAAGATCTGTTAGAATTAAACATAGATGTAGAAGCATTTTTACAAATCCATTCTATTGTATTTTTATTTAAATCAAAAGTTCCTAATTCAGTATCCCATTGTTTTCCTATATTATCTTGTAACATAGATTTTAAAGTATTTACTGGACAAGGAAATGTTGAAGTTTGTTCAGTTGCGTTTATTCTCATTCTATTAGATTTTTTACATAATTCATTATATTTCAGTCTATCGACTTTATAGCCATAAGACTTTTGAAGTTCTATCTCTCGATCAGATATATAATCAATATCTTCACTAGAATCTAGAACTTCATACTCTTCTTCTTTATACCCTTGTATAAGTGTAACTCTTGTATTAAGATTACTTGTAACCCCTATTTTTTTACCAGGTATATGATATAAATAATACATATTTTTTTTTATTTAATTTTATTGTTATATAAATGAAAATTATGTGCAAAATGATAATAATCTCCAATCTCGATAATCAATGCCTCTGCAACCATTTTTTGTAACATTGCAAAACAATATTGATCATTACAAAAGCCATACCAGAGGTCGTTAGATCTCATAAGAACAGCCATATTTAGCTTATTATTTACAATAGTAAATTGAATTGCATAAGTACATGGAGTATCTTTAGAGTACGTACTTATTTCTTTACCGTCGTATATAGATAGCGCAGCATGTCTTGTGTCTTTTACAGTTCTTAATTTAGCTATAATATGATCTAATTGAAAGTTTCTTTCCCATTGCCAACCATAATTAGATCTACACTTTCTTTCTGAATCAGCCATTCTATCCCATATTGGAGGTACTTTACCGTAGATATCACCTAGTTTTTCTACACTAGGATCTCCTGATAAATACCATTGCCATTCAGCTTCCGCATAATCTTTATTCCAGTTTCTATCTGGATGTGTTATATCTGTTTCTAAAGGATTTTTTATATAAAAACCTATATTAAATAAAGCTTTTGTATCTCCAAATTTTATTCCATATTCTTTAATATAAAGATAGAAATATTCAAAAACTTTATCTGCGTTTTTAAAACTATTTTTTACGTTTGTCATAATAATATTTACACATGTGATAATAGGCAGGGTATATTGTATGTTCATCATATATACTAGGAGATAAATGAGGAACTTCCCCTCGTTTATAAGGCCCTATATTAACAGTCATTATCCATGAACCAATCTCCCCTTTTTCTGGTTGTTGAGATATTCTTATATTGTTATTTATACAATAAGACATCCATTTCCTTTCTTCTTCTGAGGGAATATAATTTGGCATAAGATTTCCTCTAGATTTTTTAGATTTAGGTCTATATCTTATTCCCATGGCATTACTTCATTTATAACCTGTTGATCTTCATTAGGAATAAAACAACCTGATTTTGGCTCCCATTTAAAATGAGCTTCAGCTCCATTTTCTCCTAAATTTTGAAACTTAACTTTTAATACTTTTGCTTTAACTGTTTTATTTTCATAATTTCTATGAACTAAAAGACCATGATAAGATGCATCATACCATTCACCTCCACCTTTTATGTTATACATATTAGGTTCTTCTATTTTACCATCTTTATCTTTATACATTTTAGTTGGATGAGCTACAATAAAAACTAATACATTAAATTTTTTAGCAAATGATTCTATTTTAGTTAAATATTCCATTGTATATCTATTGACATCATCAGTGTGAGAATCAATATCTCTAATTTTATTAAATGGGTCTATAACTAAACATTTAATTCCCTTACGTTTTACAAGTTCAGCTCCTTTTCTTAATATAGATTCTAAAGAATATCTTTCCATATCTATAAAAAAGAAATTGTCATTAATGAGCTCTGCTACTTTATTCCATTTTTCACTATGAATATCTCCTGGTGTTGGCATACCTTGCCAAACCTTCCTCATTAATTTATGCGCATGCAAATATGTTGGTGCATTCTCTGGAGATGCAAAAGCTGTCTTCCATTTATAATTTAAATTGTATCCAATAACCATTTGATCAACAAAATCAGATTTCCCAGAAGAAGGTATACCAGTAACAGTAATAAACTGTCCGGTATAAGTCGAAAAAATCTTATCAAAATTCGATAAACCAACTTGATAACCTGGTTTAAATCCGTGTTGTACAAAATCTGTAACTTCTGATTCAATATCTTTAAATGTTATAACATTTTCAAGAGGCACCGCTTTAGCATTATTAATAACATTCGTAATGTCTTCTTTACCATATTTAATAAGATATTCATTACCATCTTTGCAGTCTTTAAAGTCTACGGTAAAACACACTTCAGCTCCAAGACGTCTTATTAATTCTTGTTGTAAAGCTTGGCCAGCATCATCATTATCGACTGCTAGTATTACTTTCTCTTTATCCTCAAAATAATCTATACAATTATCTAGATAATCTAAATTATTAGAATTTAATGTTGCTCCATTAGGTACTGATATTACATTTGGGAGTCCAGCTTCATGAAAACTAAGAGCATCCATTTCACCCTCAACTATAATACAATTATCATATCCTATTATGCTATTTATATTATAAAAGACTTTCTCAGCCCCTTTATATAATTTAAAGTTCTTCTTACCATCTCGATATTTAATATTAATTAAATTATCACCCATCATGTAATTGAACTTTATTGTATTCTCGGTTTTACCGGTTTGTGGCATAAACTCAGATCCTTCAGATACATTTAAATCTTCAAGAGTCTTTTTAGATATACCTCTTGTCTCAAACCATTTTATTACTTTAGAACCTACAATTTTATGAGTTTGAGTTGAATATTCAGGTCTTATATATTCCTTAATACTATTACCCTTTCTCTGGTAAGTGTGTAATTGAAAAGTAGTATTACAGTTGTGACAAGTACCGAGACCCCGTTCCCAGTCATAAGAAGCACATTTAAGCTTCTGATTTTTAGGTTGCCTAGATGAAGAACACAGAGGACAAATCCCCTGTGTTTTCCCTTGATCTAAACTATATTGATTGAACGAATCAATCAAGAATCCATTGATCTCTGTTGTCTGCATATATATATTATCTGCGAATTTTCGTATTTAGTTTGTATTAAAACGGTAAATCGTCCTCTTTTACTGGTTCAGCTTTAGGCACAGCTTTAGGTTGATCCATTCTAGCTGGAGCTTCTACATTTTGTCCATTAGTCCAAACTACTCTAGCGTTTCCTAGGTATGTTTTAGGGGACTTTGTTTCTCTTTCTTCTTTAGTTTGCTCAACGATAACAGGACCGTTGTTTCCAAATTGGTCTACTTCATCATTTAAAGTAATACTGATAGGTAAATATTTACCTTTTGCTCCTATAATAATTTTATCTTTAGGAATGTTATTTAAATTTATACTTGTTTTTAATATTGATGCCATTATGCTAATTGTATGTTTAAATTAGTAAATAACTCACGTAAATCCATTGTAGTTACGTTAGTCTCTTTTAGTCTACGTCTAAAGTTATCAGCTACTTTAGAGTAAGGATGATAACCATCAACTGTATTTGTGTTTCTATAAAATTGTGATACAGGGAATCTTAATCCCGTCATTGTACATTTTTTTGTACGTCTACTTATTCTTGCCATATTATAAAATTTCAGTTTTAAAAAATTGTTTAGGATCGAATTCTGGTGATTTAAAAAATAATTTGTATTGAGCCACTGCTTCTTTTACTTTCTCACGACCCTTATCATAAAAAGCATCAGAACACTCACAAATTTTAATTTGACGAGTCGATTTATCTATAGCTATAAAAATCATATCATATCCAAATAGTTTTTTATAAATAAAAGCTTGGCTATCATAATTATAGCGAGAAGCTGAATATCTAAAATTTTCTATATCGGAAGTTGTTTTTAAATCTACAACTAATCTTTCGTCATGATTTACTATATCTGCTTTTCCTTTCCATAATTCACTTTCTATTTCGGAAATTTCAGGAACTTCATATTCTACGTTTTTACTTTGAATTAGATCTTTACAAACGTTATTAGCTAATACTGTATCAACCATTAACTCTATTTGATCTACTTCATGTTGTAATAAACAAAGTTCTCCTTCAGATATCTCTTTATACATTTTATTATTCCTAGTATTAGACTTAATAATTTTAAATTTTTTAAGTTTATCTGGTTCAAGAATAGCGGTATGGAAATAACCGCCAACCAAAAACGCAGGGGATTGTTTACTAGGCTCATGTAATGATAAAGGGTTTTTTAATAAAGTTGTAATGTGAGAATTACTAAGATATTTTTGTCCAAACTCTCCGTAGTAATCCTCATCATTTTTCAACCTTTTTAAAATCTCTTTTTTTGTCATTTAAAGCGTTGTTAGTTCTTTTTCAATTTCTTTAGTTAAAGAGTATTTTGCTTTAATTGCATTTATTTTACCTCCAGATTTTATAAACTGTTTAGCTTTTGTTACTTGATCTTGACTCATATTAGTTCTATGGTCATTAATAGCATCACTGTCTTGTGTATCATCGATTAAAAATAAATTACCTAAAGCATATTTTTTCCCATAACTGGAAGCACTCCCGAATTTTTGGGGCATTTGCATACCTTTCTGTAATAAATCAACTCCAACTAAAGCGGTGGCTTTAATAAAGTTTTCTCCATCGGAAATAGTAGCTTGACTCTCGATAATAGGCATAGGATCACTAGTCACTAAATGTTCATCTAATGTTACTGTAACTCCTAATTCTAATAAAAAGGGTTTAGTTGCTTCAAGGATATCTTCGGCAGAGCGGAAGTAATATTTGCCGAATGAGTTAAATCTACTTTTTTTCGATTTAAACTTTGTCTGAATAGTTGATAACTTTTCGTTTATGTTCATAGGTTTGTGGGTTTATCTATTAATATAATTACATATAATTTTAATGATTTACTACTTGTATACTACAGATAATCAATCACTTGCGAGTGATCTACGTTATTAATTAATTTCTGAACAGCTTGTTTTTTTAGTTCAGAGATTCTTACATATGCACTAGGTCCATTTATATTTACATGGGTAGCAATTTGTTTTGCAGATTGTTTTTCGCAGTCTAATCCATAAGATAATCTTAATACTTCATATTCGTTATCATTAAGATATTTTCTCATTAAACCTCTTAGATAACTATTTAAAATATTAATATTATATGGTTCTGATTTATCTGGTATTTGATAAACTATATCTTCATCATCTGTTGTTTTTCTTGCGTCTACACTTAAAAAGATACTGTTAAAAAACATTTCCACCATCTTTTTGTCTTTAGGATTATTTCTTATTTCGTTTATTTTATGTTCCGGAATACGAATATTTCCTCTATTATGATCTACAGCTCTTCTTATAGCTCCTTTTATTCTTTTAAAGAAAAATGATTTTAAAGTCTTTTCTTTATCTTTAGAATCTTTTAATACTACATAATCTAATTTATCTACAGCTTTAGTAAGACCTAAACTACCTTCTTGTAAAAGATCAGTTATATCCATTATACCTGATGCTTGTTGCGATGTAGAAAATTTTCGAGCTATATTTTCAACTAAAGGTAAAAATTTACAAATTAGTTCATTTCTATTATAATCTAACAAGTCCATTGTTTTAGGTTGAGAAGCTTTAACGTCTTCTTTATATCTTATATAATTTTTTATGTTATATTTTTTCATTATTTAATATATGTTTTTCTTGTTTTAATTCAATTGTTAAATATCTTTGAACAGTTCTAGTAGAACAATTCAATAATTGCGCTACTTTATTCCAAGTTATTATTTCGTTTGTATCATTTATAGATAACATTGTTTGATATACATCTTCACTAGTTATACTTCTAGCTCGACCTACAAATTGACCTACTATTTTTAATTTATCTGACGTACTTAAACCAGTTCTTGGTCTAAAGATAATCTTTCTTTTTCTATTAACAGGAGATCGTTTTTTAACTTTATACATATCTTTTAGCATGTCTACGACAAATTTATCTTTTATATCAAATGTTATAAATCCATTACATTTACTAGATATGAAATAAGCTAAATTTTTAAATTTTTCTTCACTTAATGTAGGGTTTAAATACTTAAGCACTAACAAATGCCATTTTAATGATTTAAAACTATTTATTTTTGCTTTAGATTTAAATAATTCATAGCATTCATAGGTGCCTTGTTTAAAGTATTTACCCCAGTCATGGGTTTCGGTTGGCTCGTCATTTATAGGGTCTCTATTATAGATAATACGCCTATTATTTAGATACTCAATTTTTCTATAAGACATTAGCCTGTTATTCTATTGTATATTATTACCTATTGTCACACTACTTTAAAGTAGGTTGGGTTTTAAATTTTCTTAATTTGTCTGAATATTTAATAATTAATTCAGCCTTATGATCTAGTTTTTTTACGTTAATTCTCTTATCTTGTGCCTTACATGTTAAAACATAATTAATTATATCTCCTCTAAGATTATATATAGAATCCCACAAATAATCTTTATGAGATTTTTTTCTTGCTTTTACTATATTTTTTATTTTGAACATTGTTTTTAGTTTTATGTTTTTCATTAATGCCGAATGCATTAATTTCTATAATTGCTTGATTTATTCCATAAAAATATTTTAATCGGTATCAATTCTTAATTTACCTATTCTTGTTCGCATGTTTGGGAGGTTTTCTATAAGCATCAATTTTAGTTTTTACATTAAAAATATTAGTACTTATA
>Ga0114999_10007520_pt1 | contig 12344 bp, 7 predicted proteins | sample ArcticOcean_MG_C_3_FD_89820 | JGI IMG/M metagenome (GOLD analysis project Ga0114999, IMG submission 89820) | Marine microbial communities from western Arctic Ocean - ArcticOcean_MG_CB8_126 | ecosystem: Environmental > Aquatic > Marine > Oceanic | place: Arctic Ocean: Canada Basin | collected...
ATTTACTTTCAGGCAGGATTGTATTGTTGCTTTCCCGCGCGAGGCCAAAATAGATCACTTGATTAATTTCGTGGCGGTCGATGCCTAAGGACAGCGCACGCCTGAAATCAGCTTTGCGAAGCAGGTCCCGCCATGCCGGGTCCTTGGCATTCAAGTTTGGGAACAGTGCAACCTGAGAGCCCTTGGCAGAGGACCATAATTGAACCTTAAAATTGTTCCGCTTCTCACCCTGTTTCAAAAAGGTGTAGTTGTTAAAAAACAAGTTGCGGGCCTGAAGGTCTGCTTCACCTGCGCCGGATTTCGCGGGGATAAGCTTTTTATTCGCGATGCCGACGACAACTTGATCAATGTAAGGAAGCTGGCGCCCCTTTTTATCGACCCGGTGGAAGTACGTGTTGCGGACAAATATAAACCGCTCAGCAGGCATTTTATTAGTAATATACCACGGCTGTAACGATGGCAGTTCTGGGTTCGTATTCCGATAAAGCCGGGCTTTGCTGGCAAACAAAGATCGCCAGTTCCGCTTGCTGGCCGCCTTCGACATTTCCTTCAATTTTTTCTTCTTAACGTAGCCGATATGAAATTGTTTCAGGTAGTGGGCCGGACGGTAGATAAAGATCGGACGAGCCTTAGCCAGCGCGGGAAGAAAGAAGGGATTAGGCGCATGCCACGTGTAGCGGACGGTCTGGGCATTCAGAACTTCAAATTTTGGTAGTTTTTCGTCAATCTTGAAAATTCTGTTGGGGCCAGATTTAGATAGTTTTTTATGCAGAGCGACATCTTCCCAGAAAAACCGGAAATCTTCTGCCGTGAAGGGATGACCGTCAGACCATTTGTGACCTTTGCGAATATGCAGGGTGAAGATGCGGCCTTCCTCGACATCGACTTTTTCTAAAATGTCAGGCTCAATGACGAATTTTTTATTGTAACCAACAAGACGCGCGTAGCCGTAGACCACCATCATGCGAATGTCTTTGGCTCTGGACATCAGCATCCGCATCCGCCCGCCGTGTTTACCGTAACTTTCGCCGGGTTGATCCAGCCGAACAACGGAGGGAAATTCTGGCAAGCGTTTTCCAACCGGTGGCAGATCACCAGCAGCCACTTTATGAGCCAGAGTAGGTGTTTCGATATAAGTGTTGGCTTTCGCGGGCACCGAAGCAGCCGCGAAGATCACGACGGACAAAGCCAACTGTTTGAGCACGGTGTTCATTCGCTTGCTTCTCCTAAGCCCGCATCGCTTTGGGCCCGCACCATATGGCCATCACCTACCGACACGAAGGGCAATATCTTGCCGCCGCCCGCGTTGAACGGTTCGGGCCACGCGCCGGGCTCGGATGCCTTTCCTTCCATCAATGCCGAGAAATCCAACCGTTGTTCTGGGTCTGGGTTGGGCACGGCAGAAACCAAAGCCTTGGTATAAGGATGGGTCGGATTGTTGAACAGCGCTTCGCGTGGGGCAATTTCAACGATTTGTCCTGCGCACATCACGGCGATACGTTCGGCAATATAATCAACCACCGCGAGGTTGTGGGAGATAAACAAATACGTCAGCCCTAATTCCTGCTGCAGGTCTTTCAGCAAGTTTAGAATCTGCGCCTGAATGGAAACATCCAGCGCTGAAACCGGCTCGTCACATATCAGCAGGTCAGGTCTGAGCGCCAGCGATCGCGCAATGCCGATACGTTGGCGTTGCCCGCCTGAAAAACTATGGGGATACCGATTAAGATGACGCGCATCCAAGCAGACCAGGTGAATTAATTCTATAGCAAGTTCGCGCCGATAGTCCGGGTCGCCAATTTCGTGAATGACCAAAGGCTCGGTCAGAATATCCAGGACCGTCATGCGGGGGTTCAATGACCCGAAGGGGTCTTGGAACATATATTGTATTTTCTTCCTTATCGGGACCAGTTCCGACGTACTCAGCGACAGAAGTTCAATCGTCTTACCCTTGTCGTTGTAAAGTATCTCCCCACTGCTGGCATCCACCGCGCGCATGATCATTTTGCTGACGGTCGTTTTACCGCAGCCACTTTCGCCAACAAGACCTAAGCATTCGCCCCGCATCAAATCGAAACTAATGTCGTTTACTGCGAGAACTGAAGTTGGATCGCCCAAGCCGAACATGCCGCTTTGACGGCGTCTGGAAAAGCGCTTGATCAGGTGTTTGACCTCTAGCAGAGGCTTGCCATCGTCAGCCGGGCTGTCGTCCGAACCTTCCTTGGCAGCCAGCAAGTGGCCAGTATGGTGTTCGATCTCACGCAGGGGTTTCAGCCGTTCGCCGGGCTTCATGTCGAAATGTGGCACGGCGTCCAACAGGGCTTGCAAGTACGGATGGCCTGGATTGTTGAAGATGTCGTTTAGCGATCCACTCTCCAAGATCTCACCATGGTAGACCACGACGACTTCCTCGGCGACATTGGCGACCACGCCCAAATCATGGGTGATCATCAATACGGCCATCCCCAATTCTTTTTGCAGGTCTTGGATCAGTTTTAATATTTGTGCCTGGATGGTGACATCTAAGGCTGTGCTGGGTTCGTCGGCGATCAGCAGGGCAGGACGGCAGACCAAGGCCATGGAAATCATCGCCCGCTGTCTCAGTCCCCCCGAAAGTTCATGGGGATAGGTATCAAACGCGCGGGGTGGATCAGGAAACCCAACCAGGCGTAAAACATCGGTGGTGAGTTCCCGGCCTTCTGCGTCACTGACATTGCGGTGGAGTAATAAGGCCTCGCTAATTTGATTGCCGATCGTATGGAGCGGCGACATGGACGTCATCGGCTCTTGAAAGATAACCGAAATTCGGTCCCCGCGAATGGCCCGGTATCCGGGATTGTTAGGGTTTATCTTTGCAAGATCTACGGTGAAGTCGTCGGCTGCGTCGGAAACAACCGCTTCCGGCGGAATATTAGGCAATTCCCTAAGTGCAGGATCGGTGAACAGGATCGCACCCGATTTAATCAAGGCATTTTTTGGCAAAATGCCCATGATCGCTTGCCCGGTAACGGATTTTCCTGATCCAGATTCACCCACGAGTGCGACAGTGGACCCTTGGCGGATGCGGAATGATATCCCTTTTAAGGCATTTATCGGACCAGCATCAGTTTGGAAATCGATGCAAAGATTGTTAACCCGTAACAGGTCTGTCATGCCAAGGTTCCTTCGCTGATAACATGGGCTCCTTTGCCGGAAACTTTAGAGAAGTCAGTAACGTTAGAGGGAATACCCAGCGCGATAAGATTATCGATTGTTGCCGGGTCTAGGGTCAGATGATTGGCCTGAGCACTGTTAACAGCAAGCCGAGCAATTTTTTGAAACCCATCCAATCGCGACTCAATTTTGATGTTTTTGCGAGCACCGGTAAGGCTAAGCTGCATCCAACCATTACTTCCATCACGAGACGTCGAAAAGTAGGCTAATTTCAGATCGCTGATTTCAAGCCAGTTTACAGTTGCCGATCCAAAGCCCCTAAATTCTGGGCCCTTAAGCGATACACCCTGTTCTGTAACATGAATTTGCGTGACATGGCGTTTTACGGTGGCGATGCCATAAATACTGAAAAAAATGAAGGCCGCACCAAATAACGCCTGAAAAAACGCGTGCAAATCTGGCAAAGACAAAGGGACCGCTGTCAGCGTCATGCCTAGGCCCGTTCTAAAGTAATCCGCGAAAATACGGCGGGCTGAATAGTTGTAGGTCGTCACAATTGAATTCTTTCTAAGCGCTTTAGCATACGTTAGCGCGAATAATTAAAATTATCATCCGTTTATTTAGAAGGTAAGGCGTTTATTTAAACGTAAGGGACCAATCTAAGGGTTTCCGCTTTTTTTCCTGTGGGTGGGCGGGGTATTTTTAGGTTTTAAACGTCACCAAGATGTTTCTCATCAAGTGGAAAAACATCGCATCTCAATGCACCCTTTAATGAGAGTTCATGGCCTTCGATAAGATAATTTTCTGCCATAGACTTTTTCAATCGATCTATGACGATTGAAACATTAGACGCCGACTGAGTGCCATCGGCAATAATACCAAACGAATACCCATCGGTCAGGCGCGATATCGTGTCGGAATTACGCACACACTCGATCAAGCGTCTAGAAATTTCCGTGGCCAAATGTGAGTGAACGGCCGTTTCATCGTCCCCAATGTCGGCGGCCAATTCATCCAAATTGATCAAAATAAGCGCAGATGACCGCCCGACACGTTGTTCCTGTAGCGCCATGTGCTTAACCCGATCGACAAAAAGATCGCGTTTAGGTAAGTCTGTTTCTGGATCATAGAGCGACATACTGCCACTCAATGTTCGTATGGTGCCAACCAGTCGATCTGCCAAAATTCTAGCAAGGTTGGCACTGACACCAATGTTTTCTCTGATCAATTGCAAGAAAACGTCTTTTGAAATACTGAGTACAGTGACATCTGTTTTAGCCTGCACCGTCGCGGTACGGGGCGCATCACTTAACAGCGCCAATTCACCGATCAAATCTCCCCTGCCTGGATTGGCAACAGTTTTTTGTCCGGCTTCCGTATCTACATTTACATCGACGGTCCCTTTGACGATGACACAGGCATCGCTGCCCGGGCTGCCCTGCCAGAACAGAATTTGCCCGGCGGTGAATTCTTGGCGCTCACTGGTGAAGGCCAAAAGCTTTAGTTTGGAACGGTCCATACCGGCAAAGAAAGGAATCGCCGCCAACAGCTCGGTTTCTTCGCCCAGGCCTTGGTTTTGCTCAGTGGACTGCGCGGGTTCAGCATCAGCAACATCTCTTGGCGTCGCTGGTTCTCCAGGGGCTGCGGCTTGCGGGGCTGTATCTTCAACCCGGCCATGATCCATCTTTAGCACACGGTCGAAGCGGTTGGCATTTTGCATATCGCCTTCAACCCAAACCAACCCTCGGCCTTCGAATTGTTTTAAAATGGTTTCGAAAATCGAAGATTTTGTTGGGGCATCAAACGGCGCGGTCGCTTGATTGACGATCATCAATTGCGGTTGTTTCAGAAGATTTCGCGCAATGGATAGCTTTTGGCGCTGGACCACGGACAATCGTTTGCCCTCGCTGCCGACATGGAAGTCTAGTCCGGCAACAAGAACCAATGGCCTGATGCCCACGGAATTAACCACGTCCGTCAGCAGGGAACTGATTTGACTGGCGCTGCCTGCTTTATTGTAGGCGATCTTACCAAACAAAATATTATCCTGAATTGAACTGGCCGCGTTGTAGTCACCCTCATGGAAGAAGGCGATAGCACTTTCATCTTCTTCGCTGATGGTTTCGGCAAAGAGGTTTCGGGCCTCCAGAATTTTTTCCTTCATCGCCTCGTCGATGAGATCCAAGTGGTGTCGGGTGATGATCAGCTTAAAGGGAAGGTCTTCCAATCGGTTGCGATCTTCCGTGGTTATGAATTCCAAACCCAAATTGCTGACGTGGTTCAATATCGTTTGGAATTCGGGCAAGTCATCTGCATCAATAAAACCAAAGCGCTCGAAAAATTCGTGCCCTGGGGGCAGATCACGGAACAATTCGACCATGAGCGCGGCCATGGCACGTCCCATTTCCAGGAATTTACCGCCCAGTTCGACATCTTCCAAAATTTCACGCACGAAGGCATTCTTGCCGAGGGTCTCAATGGCGAAAGTTTCGCCGACCGGCGTTCCAAACAGAATGTTTTCAGCGATAGACGCGTTGTTGTTAAATTTGCTCTCATCGAATACTTCGACGTATTCGGCGAGGCCTGGGTCCTGTAATTTTTCGCGAACCGCGCTCCGTACCTTGAGAATTTCTTCTGCGAGTTCAGGGTTTTCATCAGGGTTAATAATCCGACGCAGACCAAGCTGGAAAACGTCTTCTTCCATATCGACCTCAGGAAGGACCTCAAGCATCCGTTGCGTCAGTTCGTCAGGGCTTTCAATGCCAATTTGTGTGTAGTCGACCCAGTCGGCGTTGATGTTTAGCGTGCTGTTGCCTGAATTACTTGCTTCTTTCAACCAAGCTTCGGCCTCTGCTGATGTAGGATCGGGCTCGTCGCGCTGAGGGTGGTGTTTCAAAACATAAAGAAGATTGTCTCTTATGGTGCCTGCGTGGGTATAGGTTTCTGGGCCGATATAGGCCATGCGGCGACCAGAAACAGATTCGTGCAGAGCCTCTATATTCTGCCCATCGATGGTGACCTTACCGCTGGTTGGGGAAATTTGCCGCGCTAAAATTTGAGTCAGTTCGGCCAAGCCGCTTCCGCCGCTTCCCATTATGGCCACATGTTCGTTCACATTCATATCGAGCGACGCGGCATCCACTACTTTCGAGCCTTCATCCTCCTCCAGCGAAACGTTGGCGGCACTGAAGGTGCCACTGATTGGCTCAGGGTGTTTTTGAAGAGGAGCCAAAACGTCGGCTTCCATCATGCCAGCTGGACGGAACTGCTCGGTTAATGAGGCGTAGCGAACTTTCGCATCTTCCATGCGTTGATAATAACCTAGGAGTTCCTTCCACGGCGCCGACAAATCCTTATAAGCAGCTAAAATAGCGACCAAACTTCCGAAGCTAAGATCCCCTTTGATCACCAGGTAACCGCCAACCGAATAGAAGAAAAAGGGTGTTAGCTTGTCTAAAAAGTTATTCAGGAATTTAATGAAAAACTTCTTCCGGTAGATTTGTAACCGAATATTAAAAATCGCGCCCAAGCGTCCGCTAAAATCGGCTAGCTCGAATTGGCTGGTATCGTGAGCGTGGACTTCGTGGACGCCGGAAACCAATTCACCAACCCGGTCCGAAAGCTTGCGAACACGAAGCACGCGCCCCTTGTTCATCGCAGTTACTTGACGCTGAAGCTTGGGGATGACGTACATCTGAAGGGGGTAAAGGGCGATTGCAGCCAGGCCTAAGACCCAATCTTGTAGGAACATGAAAAATAAAATTGTGATCGCCGTGCCGCCTTGGAATGCGGGCATGGAAATGGCATCGCCCATAAAACCACCAAGCGGTTCGGTCTCCTTGGTGACCATGGAAACCACTTCGCCTTGGGATACATTTTGGAAATGCAGAAGGGGGAAACGGGTCACCCGTTCCAGCAAGGTGTAGCGTAAACGGCGCAACAAGCGCTCACCAATCATGCCGCGATAGACATTGATGAAATACTTAAATCCACCATTGATGAACACCAAGGCTAGGAAGAGACCACACAGCGTATATAAATATTCTAACTGACCAAATTCAAAGCCAAATACATCCTTGGGAAATTCGACATTTCCAGGGTTTTTGCCACCGATGGCCTTGTCTATAATTTCTTTAGGAACCTGATACGAAAGATACAAAAATGGAAACGAGCAAGCGGTTAACAGTAGGATAAGAACCTGCTGTGGCTTGCTGAATTTCTGAATGTAACCAAAGATACCGCTTTCCATCGCCTTCCCCCTGCCTGCCCAAGTGCCACCAAAATGCAACGAGTGATGTGGGCACCAAGACGACTTTCCGCTTGGTTCCCCTCCCCTAAGAAATGAGAGGTTAGCGTAATTTGTTCATACATACTACGGTGTTAGTGAAAAATTTGAGAGAAAATTATTAATTGCTTTAATTAGGCACGGCGTACCTGTATTTATGGATTTCAGTTAGAAGGCGGGCTGTATCGGTTGCCCCGTTAACACGCAAGCCTTTAACCGATAAAGTGGGGGCTTGATAGGCCGTATCTACGGCCTCTGCCAATATTATAGGTGTCATCTCACTTTCTTCTACAAGCTGAACCAAGCCACTTTCTGCAAGAAGACGTGCGCGGACCAATTGCTCTGTTTCCGCAGGTGTTGCGAAGGGGACGAATACCGCGTGGGATTTTTCAATGAGTATATCCATCACCGTGTTATAGCCGGCCCTGGAAATTGAAACCGCTGAGTTACGAAGCAGGGAGGGATAATCGTTGCGGTGACGTTCCACTGTTATGCCGTTTTCGGCCTGAGCTTTTATAGTGTGAAATTGATCCTCCGGCATGCCAGTACCGATTAAAATGCGCCATGGCGCATGGGCGAGCTTGGTCAGGGGACGCGCTTTCATGGCGTTCTCCAACAGCGCCACGCCGACCCGACCGCTGCCGGCTGTAACAATGACCTCGCCCTGTCCGACCCCGCTCTTTGGCAATGTTCTTCGTTCTCCCACATAACCCGTGTAATAAATTTTTGATTTGAATGTTTCGGTGATCGGAACTGTGGCTTCCAGCGGAATTAGGTTCGGATCACCGTGAACCAAGATGGCGTCGTACCAGCGTTCAATTTTATCTGTAATTTCATCGTATCGCTCAGGCCTGGACTTTGGTTCCAAGATGTCCCTAATTGATGCGGCGATGAGGGGCTTGGGCGCCGTTTGTGCCGCGCATTCAAGCAGGGGGTCCAGTTCAAACCGCATCAACCGCCGACCGAAGGGAAACGTTTCCGTAATCAAAACATCTGGTTGAACATGCGTGAATAAATTTTGCAGGCGTTCTTTGCGGGATTCGCGCCATGACGCATCAACGGGTTGGCCGTTCTCATCAACCAGGGCTTGAAAGCTGGAATCGGCAGATTTGCAGGGCGGAAGCTGTTCGAATGAGGCACCACCAAGGTCGAGTCCCGGAACAGACATCCCGCCGGACACGTAGGTAACGTCAAAACCAGCCTTTACCAACTCTCGGGTTACGGCAGCAGCACGCATTTGATGTCCGACCCCCATCAAATGTTGAACATAAAAAAAGACCCGGATCGTCATTTTTGGCCTGCTATAGAAAATCCTATTACCCAAAACATGAATTTATGTGGTAGCGTCACAGCGACGAGTGCCGATAAGAAGCAAACGACGGGCGTCAGAATGATTCCTGTTGGATAATACCAAGGAGCACTGATAATGATTCATAGAGACGACTTTCCGCGATTTTCGGCAAGGACCGTGCGTTGCCGCGATGCCCGAAATCCCGCTGGGCATTGCAAGGCGTGCGCGACGCTGTCCGAAAGTAGCGGGAAGCCGCCGCCCCGGTCGCGTATGAAGCCCGTCGGAGGGCGTCGAAAAACCTTGCCGATGCCCAGCGGGAATTCGGGCATCGCCTGCGGTTCTTCTCCTACCCGACGGACTGCATATGCGATCTCTATGGGTCATTATCAGTGCTCCTTGGTATTAGAGGCAAGGTAACAGGATCACGTTCGATGGCAAGGTTTGGAGTAGCGGCGCTGGTGATCAAGGCGCTCAAGATAGAGATTTATAAAATCATTGAATCGACCGCCCCGGGTGACCGGCGTCGAGGACGGTGGTTCAGTCGTTTTATGGTCTTTTTGATCTTAACGAATGTTGCCTGCGTCGTTTTTGAGACCGTGGAGGCGGTCAATCAGGAATTTAGTGAGTTTTTCTATATTTTTGAAATAATTTCCGTCATGATTTTTACGGTCGAATATATCTTACGGCTTTGGATTTGTACGGAGCACGATAATGAGGCCTATACCCATCCCGTAAAGGGGCGGATTAGGTATGCCTTGTCACCTATGGCGCTCATCGATTTATTCTCGATCGCGCCGTTCTTCTTGGGGATATTCTTCTCGATCGACCTCCGCTTTATGCGGGTTTTCCGTATCCTCCGGCTGTTAAAATTGACCCGCTACAATCCGGCACTTGAAAGCTTTGCTGCGGTGGTTCGGACAGAAGGGTCTGCGCTCGGCGCTCTCTTTATGCTGATTATGATTCTGGTCGTGGTTTTTGCCTGTTTGGTCTACATGGCGGAACATGTTGTTCAACCGGACGAATTTGGCAATATTCCCAAGGCGATGTGGTGGGCTTTGGCGACGCTGACAACCGTTGGCTATGGCGATATCGCCCCGGTTACAGCATACGGTAAAGTTATCGGGTCGATGACGATGCTGTTGGGTGTGTGTGTTTTTGCCATCCCGGCAGGTATTTTAGCCAACGGTTTCGCGCGCGAAATCAGGAAGCGGGAATTTATCATCACGTGGCAACTGGTGGCGGCAAATCCGATCTTTGCAAAACTCGATGCGCTGCATGTCTCAGAGGTCGCCAATCTTCTGCACCATAAATCGGTACCACCTAATTTCACCATCGTACAAAAGCGCGACCCCGCTGAATCCATGTATTTCATTGCGAACGGGGAAGTTGCAGTTCAGGCCCCGGGCGGAGCCATCCGATTGGGGAAGGGGGATTTCTTTGGTGAAATAGCCATTCTAACCGCCTCGACCCGAACAGCAACGGTGGTGTCGCTGACCGAATGTGACCTGTTATATTTGCTGGTGGAGGATTTCGAACATCTGTTGTCAGCTGATCCCGATTTAAAGGACGTTCTCTCCAAGGCTATGAAGGAACGCTTGGAACAGTTGGAACACGCGCACTCCTAGTAATTAATCCCAAATTTGATTGCCAGTCGATCAATGCCAGCCTCCAGAGAGAAGTCACTTCGGGCACGATCCTTACCGGCATTTCCCAAGCGTTCACGGAGTGCCGGATCTCGGATCAATCGCTCTAGTTTTACGGCAAAGGCCTGTGCATTGTCAGGTGGAACCAACAGCCCTGTCTCACCGTCGACGATGAGTTCAGGCGCATCTGACGCCGTCGTTGTTAGGCACGGAACGGCTTGGCTTTGTGCTTCCATTAGAACGTTGGGAAGACCATCCCGGTCTCCGTTTCTAGCAACACGGCAGGCTAGAACGAAAGCGTCACAAGTTCTATAATGTTCTAGAACTGTCGTTTGTGGCTGTTCCCCAAGCCATGTGATTCTGTCTCCAAATCCAGCCGTATTTGCTTGGCGCTTAAGGGTTTCCAACAATGGCCCCGTTCCAATATGCACCAACCGCCAATCCAGATCTTTGGGTAGGAGCGCCAATGCCTGGAGAAGGCAGTCATAGCCCTTCTTTTCGACCGCGCGACCGACTGAAAAAAGCTGCACAGACGATTGGTTATCGCGGGTGATTTCTTGTTGAGGAAACCGAGAAAAATCCAGTCCGTGATAAACCAATTCAACACTATCAGGTTTTGCGGCCAGCGCTGAAAGATGCGCTGCATTCGTTCGGGTGCAGGTCACCAGCCATTCCATATCGGCCAATTTGTTGCGTTTGTCCCAGTCGGGCGAGGTCCATATGTCGATGGCATGGGCGGAGCAGCTCCAAGGCAGGCCGGTCATCATTGCGGCGTATCGAACAATTGTCGCCGGTGCATGCAGGAAATGCGCGTGTAGGTGTTTAACTTCGTCGGGAAGCTCATGAGCCAGAACCAAAGCGTGGCCAAATTTCCTGAACCGCCCAGGGGTAGGGTCTTTCAAGAAGTCTTTAAACAAGGCCCGACGGGCGGACTTGTAGCCTGGTTTGGTTCGCACGGACCGCCAAGCGCGCCAGACCCTGGCCGCGGCTTGATGCATATATTCCGGCAAATAGGTTATCGGCGCCTTGATTTCATCGTGGACCGGATGGCGTCCAAGACCTGTTGAGCGCTGAGAAAAAATTCGAATATCCAGGCCGCGCCGTTCCAACGCTAGAATCTCTTGAGCAACGAAAGTCTCTGTATAGCGCGGGTACCCCTTGAGGACGAACGCGACCGGCCGAGAACCGTTGGACATATTAGTTGACGACAGCGAGCTTTGCCTTGGGTGAGCCTGGGGTGCTGAGCCACGTGTCGACCATTGCATTTATATTGGACAATCCGTCCAACAAGCCTGGAAGTCGGACATCAGATGGCTTGGGCTGGGCTGCTAACCCCCGCAGATGGGCGGCCATTATCTTGGGGTCGCGGGTGCCATCATCAAGCAACATTCGTGCAAGTCCTAAATCATCCGCCCGCTTTGCCCGGGTGAACTGTTCTTTTCCAGGGACCGTTCTTGGAATGATAACGCCCGGTTTATCGAACGACAGAATCTCACAGAAAATATTATAGCCGCCCATGGCAACAACCCCGGCTGCTCCCATGTACAAGCTTTCCGCATTCGGGTGGAAGGAAATCGCGTGGACCTTTTCCTGGTTCACATTGATTCGCTCGATTCGCTCTATAAATTCTTCCTGAAGGTTGGTGTTCATAAACGGTCCCATCAGGATATAGGTGGAATATGGAATTTTTGAATCATACTCATAGGCACGAATGACCCAATCGACCAATCCTTCGCCATCGCCGCCGCCGCCGGTAATGGCCAGAAGATACGGATCGTTCCCGATCATTGGAATAGGGTTCGTCCGCGAAAGGAAAGCTTCAGTCGGCGACAATGAACGCCGCAGGTAACCTGTAAACCGAGTTTTATCAGAGACTTCCGCCGACATCCCTTTTTCGGCGATTGGGTTGTAGACATCAGGTAGGCCGAAGACCCATACATTATCGTAAAGTTCTTCGACCGGCTTTTCCTCG
>Ga0114999_10007521_pt1 | contig 12343 bp, 11 predicted proteins | sample ArcticOcean_MG_C_3_FD_89820 | JGI IMG/M metagenome (GOLD analysis project Ga0114999, IMG submission 89820) | Marine microbial communities from western Arctic Ocean - ArcticOcean_MG_CB8_126 | ecosystem: Environmental > Aquatic > Marine > Oceanic | place: Arctic Ocean: Canada Basin | collected...
ATGCCAAAATATCATCGTCTAATCAGTGAGTTTAAAAAATTAACTGGCTATGGCATTATAATAAACACTTCTTTTAACGTACGTGGTGAGCCTATAGTATGTACACCGCAAGATGCTTACCTTTGTTTCATGCGAACAGAAATGGATGTATTAGTCCTTGAAAACTGTGTTCTCTACAAGGAGGAACAACCTGCTTTAAAAGACGATGCTGATTGGCGAAAAATTTATGAACTCGATTGATTAAATTCTGTATATTCGAGTAAGATTTATTAAATTATTAAACAAATAAAATACGTTATGGAATATCTTCTGCTTAAGTGTAGATATTTGTCTGAGTGAGCATTATTATATGTCATTGTGGGTAGAAAATCATTCTGATAGTAAGTTATTAATTAATATTTTTATGAATAATTAGGATAAATGTCTAATATTAAAAAAACCAATAAAGAGCTAAGAAAATTTGCGTTGGTAATGACCATACCATTGCTCATAGTTACGGCTGTATTATACTGGAAAGGTCGTGGAGCTGCACCATATCTGGGTGGAGTTGCAGCGTTTTTTATTGTCAGTGGTCTGATAGCTCCAATTATTTTGGCACCGATTGAACGTGCCTGGATGGCACTTGCCAATGTTCTTAGTATAGTAATGACTTATCTCATTTTAGCACTGACGTTTTTTTTGGTAATAACTCCTATGGGGCTATTTTTAAGGTTGATCGGAAAAGATTTATTAGACAAAAAATGGAATGACAAACGTGAATCTTATTGGTCTGAGGTAGAAGTTGATGGACCAGGCACAAGAATTAATAAACCATACTGATTGCAATTTTATAGGGGTTTATAGATGTTTTCAAAACTAAGTCTTATTTGGGACTTTTTACGTGTCAGAAAAAATGGTGGTTGACACCTATTATTATGTTTATTCTACTGCTGAGTCTTCTTATTGTATTGTCTGAGGGTTCCGCCGTAGCTCCATTCATTTACGCAATATTCTAAATTCAATTTCAATAGAATTTTAATATGAATAATATTATTAGTACATCAAATTTACTAATTGTAGGACCTGAAATCACGATCAAAATTATGAAAATTTAGACTACGGTTGACAGAATAGCATAAGTGATTTTGATAAGTCTTGCTGAGCTATTAATATTCACTGAAATAACATACCAGCTATTTTAATGAAGCTGTCCATATTTCCACAGCAGCGTAATTTCTATAATAATTGCGCCGTGGTAATGTGGTCAGGTGGAGTTCAGTATTAATTGATATGCAAAATTTCATTTTAATTAACCATATGGAACTATGAATCAAGTTCAGAATGACCAAGGTAAGTAATAAAATATTTTATTGTTAATCTTAGAATTATAATAAGTTGTTGCTTAGTAGAAAAGCAATAATTTCCAATAATAAAATTGGATTGTATTGTAAGTGGGTACTAGTGCAGGATATCACAGTTGTACGATGTGAATCAGTCTATCAATCTGGTCTAATTATCTCTTTATTAAATTTTATCATTTAAAATAGCACGAAATTTTTATAATATTAATTATTGACTCCAGATATATTTCTTTTTTAGATTAAACGACTTAGGTTAGATACTGATTAGCTTGAAAAATTACACATTCACGCCAATAAGTTTGGAATCAATGTGTCCACATTGGTTTTCGTTATTTGACACATTGATTTGACAATGTTTACCTGACATTATTGATATTCTATTGCAGGAACTATTGATCATTTTACACGTAAGCAATAAAAGAGCGTAAATTACATGTGTGAGGATCGAATCTCAATTATTTTATTAATTTATTATGCCATACTAAGTCGGTTCTTGCTGTCTTAGATCATCGCTAATGGTCAGATATTTTCACCAAATTTATAAGGACATAATCCTTACTTATGCTTAATTGGAACAATCTTTATATTCTAATAACCGGTGGTACCGGTTCGTTCGGGGAAAAAATCATTAATGTCATGCTCAAAGAATTTTATGCAACGAGGTTATATGTTTACAGCCGAGATGATCTTAAACAACACGAAATGGTTATGGCAGGGTTCAACAACTCAAGCCTCATGTATTTTATTGGTGACGTGTATGATGCTGACCACATGAGGCGAGCCTTTCAGGGCATTGACGTTGTAATATAATTACAGTGAAGATATCAAAAACGTGATTCAAATAGTATTAAGGTTTTAGAGGTTTATGGAAAATAGTATTTTTATTTCAGAAGTATCCAGCAATCATGGTAGAGATTTGGACAGATGTTTTGCTTTTATTGATAAATCCGCTGAGATTGGCTGTGATGCAGTCAAATTCCAATTATTTAAGATAAATAAACTCTTTTCGCCTGAAATTTTAAAGAAAAGTGCTGTCCACCGAGCTAGAGAAGCATGGGAATTACCAGTTGAGTTTCTTCCTAAATTATCTGATCGATGCAAAGAAATGGATATTCTTTTTAGCTGTACCCCATTTTACTTGGAAGCGGTTGAAGAATTGAGTCCATTCGTGGACTTCTATAAAATTGCTTCATACGAACTGTTGTGGAATCCCTTGCTGAGAGCGTGTGCTGAAACAGGAAAACCAATAATACTATCAACGGGTATGGCGGTAATGGATGAGATCAAGGGTGCTGTTTCTTGTTTACGAGAAGCTGGATGTGAGGATTTAACGCTACTTCATTGTATTTCTGGATATCCAGCTCCAATAGTAGAGTGTAACCTTGCCGCTATCGAGACAATCCGAAGTGAGTTTGATTGTAAAACTGGTTGGTCAGATCATAGTGTAAGTCCTGCTGTCATTTACCGTGCGGTGAGTAGATGGGATGCTTCGGTAATTGAATTTCATTTAGATTTAGATGGCAATGGCAAAGAATACAAATCGGGGCATTGTTGGCTACCAGAAGAAATCAAACCGGTTATTACCGACATCCACAATGGGCAAATTGCAGATGGAAATGGGATTAAAAAACCAAGTAAAATTGAACTAATTGAACGGGAGAAGCGTGCTGATCCTGAAGATGGTCTCAGACCATTGAAACATATGAGGTAATTGCTCGTATGAATAATAGAAAAATTGTTGCCATAGTTCAAGCGCGCATGGGTTCTTCACGACTTCCCCAAAAGGTATTGATGCCTTTGGCTGGAAAACCAGCATTATATCGCCTGGTAGAGAGATTAAAGTATTCAAAGTTGATTGATCAAATTGTAATTGCCACCACTGATGAATCTCAGGATGATTCAATACGCGAATTCTGCACCGACAATAATCTTGACTGTTATAATGGAAGTGAGAATGATGTATTGGATCGGTATTATCAGGCTGCTATGCTTTATAAAGCAGATATAATCGTAAGAATAACTGGTGACTGTCCCGTGGTTGACCCATTAATTGTCGATGAAGTAATAATGGGATACATCGAGGGAAATTTTCAAGTTTACAGCCTTTCAGGGGAATTTCCAGACGGCTTGGATTGTAGTGTATATGCATTCAATGCATTAAAAGATGCTTGGGAAAATGCAGATTTACCGTCAGAACGAGAGCACGTAGGTCCCTATATGTCAAATCATCCTGAAAAGTTTGCTAGAGGCAGATTATTTAAATTTAAGGGATTAGAGCACCATCGGTGGACCCTCGATGAAGAAAATGATTATTACTTCCTTGCAGAAATTTATAATCGATTGTACCAAAACGGAAAGATATTTTACACAGATGAAATTCTTGAGCTGTTAGATGATCAACCTCATCTTATGGAAATAAACTCAGGAATTACACGCAATGAGGGTTATATTAAATCGCTTAGCGAAGATAAAATTATTATGAATGCAATAAATCAAAAAACTGCAAATAAAGTTGGTCAGAAACTTTATAAAAAAGCAAAACATCTGATACCCGGTGGTACTCAATTATTATCCAAACGTCCAGAGCAATTTGCACCAGACTATTGGCCTGCATATTATAAAAAAGCTTCTGGAGTTACGGTCACAGATCTCGATGGTAACACCTATATTGACATGGGCATAATGGGGATCGGTGCTTCCATTCTAGGGTACAGTGATAGTGATGTTGACAAAGCAGTTCACAATGTTATTGATCAAGGTATTGTTAGTAGTCTAAATACGCCTGTTGAGGTGGAATTAGCAGAGTTACTTTGCGAACTTCATCCATGGGCACAACAAGTTCGTTATGCACGCTCGGGGGGCGAGGCAATGGCTATGGCTATCCGTATTGCTCGTGCATCCTCAGGCAAAGACCTTGTAGCCTTTAGTGGCTATCATGGATGGATGGATTGGTATCTTGCGGCAAATCTTGGTGATAAAGATGCACTTGACGGGCATCTTATGCCTGGACTACCACCAGCAGGCGTACCTAGAAGTTTAAAAGGTACGGCCCTACCCTTTCATTATAATTGCCTAGAAGAACTTGAAGCAATCGTTGAGGAACATCCCAATGAATTGGGCGTCATAGTAATGGAGCCACAACGTGGATCTGCACCAGAAAAAGGCTTTCTTGAAGCGGTTAAGCAAATAGCTAAAGCCAATGATGCTGTACTAGTTTTTGACGAGATAACTACTGGATTTCGCGTGGTAACCGGTGGGATTCACCTAACCCTTGGAGTTGAACCGGATGTTGCCGTATTCGCCAAAGCTATGGCTAATGGATATGCTATGGCAGCTGTCATCGGAACGAAAAAAGTAATGGAAGCAACCCAAAAGTCATTTATTTCCAGCACTAACTGGACGGAGGCGATTGGACCAACAGCAGCTATTGCAACAATACGTAAACATCAACAGCATAATGTTGGGAAATACGTTCAAGATATTGGGCGAAAAGTAAAGTCCGGCTGGAAAGATTCCGCTGATCGCACGGGATTGATTTTGCACATTTCGGGCTTAGATAGCCTTGCTCATTTTTCAGTAGATCATCCTGACTCGCTAGCTCTGACTACCCTATTTATACGATTGATGTTAGATCGAGGATTCTTGGCTTTCCATCAATTTAAACCATCATTTGCGCATACAGATGAACACTTGAATAAATATTTTTCCGCACTTGATAATGTTTTCAAAGAGATGGTCGAGGCAATTGAATTGGGTGATGTTCTTGCTCGCATTGATAGCTTGCCTGCTCGAACTGGCTTTTATAGGCTGACATCTTAATTATTATTGCAATTTTTCGACTATGGTAGAATATAGAAAATTGGGAAATACCGGACTAAACACAGCACCAATATCACTTGGAACTGTTGCCCTGGGTGTCAATTATGGGATTGAGTCATCCATTGGTGAATCTATGCCATCAACTGATGAAGCAATCAATCTAATCAAATTTGCGGTCAACAGTGGGATAATTTTTTTTGACACTGCTCCAAATTATGGATTAGCTGAGGAAAGAGTTGGAATAGCTCTACAGGATAATCTCGATTCATATATTGCAACAAAAGTATCCATTCCCATTGACCAAAACCAAATAGCACTTACCGGTCAAAAAGCTCGGAATATTATCTTTGCATCTCTTCATAACAGTCTGAAACAGTTAAATCGAGAAACGCTTGACCTAGTACAGATTCATAATGCAACAGCCGAGTTACTGACGAATGGCAATATTACTGAGCACTTAATTGAAGCACAAAAACAGGGAATTATCAAGCATCTTGGCGTTTCAGTTTATGGAGAAGCTGCTGCCGTAGTAGCCATTGAGAGCGGAGTGTATAAAACTATACAAATAGCCTATAATCTTATTGATAGAACTATGGAACAGGTTGTTTTACCCATGGCTCTAGAAAAAGGAATTGGAGTAATTGTAAGATCTGTATTTTTGAAAGGCGCTTTGAGTGAAAAGGTGTTAGAACTACCTGACGAGTTAAGATTATTGAGATCTACCGTAGTTAAAATGAAGGAGGATTTAAAATTAACTTGGGAACAAGTTCCAGAATTAGCCATTCGGTTTTGTCTTAGTCATCCAGCGGTATCAACTGTACTTATTGGTGCAAGAACATCTATGGAGTTAAGTCAGGCAATGAAAGCCGCTGGCAAGGGTCCATTGGATAATAATGAAAAAGAGGTGCTTAAGCGATATAGTATTGATGATGAGCGATTGACTAATCCATCTTATTGGAACTTAGAATGACGGGGGAAGCCAGTATATTATTTCGTTGTGATGGTAATTCACAAGTTGGCTTGGGACATGTTTATCGTTGTATTGCACTTGCGGATGAACTGCTTGAAAACCATAAATGCAAAATAGCATTTGCGATGTTGAGTGGAGAGGCAGGATTTGAAATTGTAGAAAACGCAAATTATCAAATATATCATAACATAGATGGTGCGAGTGAAGAAAATTGGCTAAATGACTTAATAAATAAAGTAAAACCCAACTCTTTAGTTCTTGATGTGAGAACAGGGCTTCAACGTAGTAGCTTAGTTCAGTGGCGAGAAAATGGAGTAATTATCGCAACGATAGACGATCCTGAAGATAAAAGACTCGCTGCTGATTTAGTTTTTTGTCCACCAGTACCTGGTGTCCACATTCGTGATTGGTCAGAGCTATCCGGCGAGCTATTTGTAGGTTGGGAGTGGGTCCCATTGCGTAGGATGTTCGCTAAAAAACACCACATAATACCGAGTGACCGCCTACGTATACTAGTCACAATGGGCGGGAGTGATGAAGCTGGCTTTACACTCAAGGCTATAGAAGCACTGAATGAGTTGGATGGTGATTTTGATACAACGGTAATATTAGGGGGAGCTTATGCTCACCCCAAGCAATTACAAGAAGCTCTTTTGCAATCCGATCACAATTATAAGGTGCTGGAAAAGGTCTCAAATATGGCTGAGATTATTGCCAATACGGATCTTGCAATTGCTTCATTTGGTGTAACTGCCTATGAGCTTGCTGCGATGAGTGTACCCGCTATTTTCCTTTGTCTCAAGAATGATCATGTACTTTCCGCCTCAGCATTTGTAGATGCCGGGTTTGCCATTAGTCTGGGTATTGGTTCGGATATTTCCGTTTCGTATTTTTCGAATCGAATTGGGAAGCTATTGAAAAACAAAATTGATAGAAATAAAATGTCAGATTTATCTAGTCGGTTAATGGACGGTAAAGGAGCAAAACGGATAGCTTTAAAAATAGTTAGCAAGCTTCAGCAAAATAAAATTTAAATTTTGTTAATGTGCATGGTGAGAATTGAGCAATAATTAATATTTTTTCTTATTAGATTTTAGCTCAGTTTTATATTTGTAAGACCAATATAAAATTAATTCCGAAATTAATCTACCAGTAACATTGATAATAATTTGAATTAAAATTGTAAATTTAGCTATCTTGATCATTTCGATAAAAATATATTTGAACTAATAATGAAATGGCTATATTGATCTGATAAGGGATTTATCATCAGATATCTCTTATTATAATCGATCATTGCTCAATAATAAACGGGAGAAAAGTTTGGAATCTACACTATGTCCAATATGTAATAGTAATACATTTAAGGTATCTCAAATCGATTCTCAAGTCACAATAACTAGTGTTGGCACCAAGAGATATCCTATAATAACAGTGCTTTGTAAAAATTGTGGGCATGTATATAGTAATCCGAGGATGGATCAGGAAGAGCTTCAAAACTATTACGAATTTTATTATGGTGAGGATTTTGGTGGGACGACACCTGCTTCACCTAGAGCAGTCCTTTATGATGCAGATATAAATTGGATCAAAAGTCAAATTAGGAAAGTAAAAGGGAAAAAACTTTTAGAGATCGGCAGTTATATGGGAAACATGCTCATTGAATTTCAAAAACAAGGATGGGAAGTACATGGCATTGAACCAACTACTACTGCTGCAACAATTGCCAAGGAAGAATTTGGATTATCCATTGATAACTGTTTTTTTGAAGATGTTCAGGTACCAGAAAAAGAAGAAGATAAATATGACCTTGTTGTGATGGGCGCAGTGTTAGAACATATTTCTGATCCAACCTCCACATTACTCAGGATAAATCAATTTTTAAAGTCAAGTGGCCATTTGTTCATACGAGTTCCAAATGTTGAGAAACTGATTTTAGATTCAGTCGGTACAATCTTTACAATTGAGCATCCGAATATGTTCTCACAGGATGCGTTGCGTATGCTATATAAAAAAACTGGATTTAATGAAGTTGCTGAGACAACCCATGAAAACTGGCATCGTCAAATAATTAGCCTTGCCCAAAAAACGGAAAATACATCTGCTGCCTTAGATTTTGATCTGGTAACCGGATTATATGAAAAAGTAGATGAGCACTTGACGTGGTACAACAATTTTCTGCAAGATAATCGGAGATCTATCAATTCAAAATTGGAACATTTATGGTATCCAAATAAAAAATCAGTAATTATTTATGGTGCAGGAAATCACACTGATTTTCTATTGAATCATACTTCAATATCTAAAGCAAATATCATTGGTCTTTCTGATTCTAATCAAGCCAAATGGGACCATGAACTGTTTAGCTACATAGTATATCCGCCCAATAAAATCGCAGAATTAAAACCAGATGCTGTAATTATTTCGAGCCGGGCTTGTCAGGACGATATTTACAAATCAATATCATATTTGGAAGAAATGGGCATTGAAATAGTAAAATTATACGATATTGAGTCATTAGGGATCATGGGTTAGACAAGAATAATGTTTTCTATGTCAAAAGTATATTCACGTACGGGTATACAACATGCAATAGGTACCAAATTTAATATCTTAAAGGGTGCGGTCACTGTAATTGAATTAGAGTTGCTATTTTCATATCAATTCATTCCGATGATGAAATCCGATTTTGATCACACTAATTATACTAAAATATGAAAATAATATTTTCACGAATATTGCTGTCTGTTACGCCTCTTTTGGTATTACTTTTAATCGCAGAAATAGGATTATCTGTGGTGTATTATCAAATTCGTGGTCAAGAAAAATTAGCCCTTATAGGCATATATAAACAGGTGCGGACTAAATTTCTAAAAAAGCGTGCAGAAGTGTATGTAAAAGAAAAATTTCCACCGGAATATAGATTAAATTTATTTTCTCCTCAAGGTAAATCGATGCTTGACGAACTTGAAGTTAAGTATACAAAATATTTTTCAACGTTTGTAGATGAAGTAGCGAGCATAGATGCAAAACTAATTGTTCTTTACGTTCCGAGTTACAAAGTGAAAGATGTTGTAGCTAAAAGTAGAATTCCATGCTTAAATTTCTTCACTGAATTAACTAAAGAATTAGAAGTGGATTTTGTTAACATGGCAGATAGTCTGGATAATTATGAAGTAACAGAGATTACATTATTACCTATTGATTACCATCCTTCAAGATATGGACACCAGATGATTGCAAAATTGTTATATCAAATCATTCCGGGATATACATTTAATGTCGACATTTCTAATAATTCTACTGAATACTCAACTCATGCTTTTGGCTACATAAAGCCTAACCAACAAGGCTTTACCAACCTTAATAATGGGCTAGTGCATTCTTGGAAAGTTAATAACTTGGGTTTTCGTATGAACACAGATATTCCATCTAAGAAAACGAAAAACAGGATATTAATATTGGGAGATTCAATTACCTTTGGTGCAAATGTTAATAATCAAGATACATATTCAAGTTTAATTAATCACCAATATCCTGAACTATTAGTGATAAATGGAGGAATTTCTGGGTCATCAATTAAAACTCAGCTTCACAATTTTGTAAATAGTTGTAAATCCCTCATGCCTGATCTGGTCATTCTTCAAGTATTAGACAATGATATATATGGAATGTTTTCATTTTCTGTTGATTCCGAATATTTAGGTGAGAGTACTTTAAGCGAAAATGAAAAACAGTTCGTAGAACTGTGTCGTACAAACCATAATACTGAAATTCAATAGAATATTGATGGTCTTATTATAAAGATTAGTAATTAAACATTTATAAATTATGATAATATTTTTACGATGAATAGAAAAACCTTATTAATAATTGGAGCTGGTGCAGCTCAATTGCATGCTTTTAAACTTGCTAGAGAAATGGGACTTAACATTGTTGCTACAGACATGTATCCCACCGCTCCAGGATTTGAATTCGCAGATGAATCCCTAATTGCTAGTACATATGATCTTGAAGCAACATTAAAAGTTGTAACTGAATTTCATAACCGGTACCCTATCGATGGAGTTATGAGTGTTGGAGTCGATAACCCACTGATCATTGCTACGATAGCAGACAATCTAGGATTGCCCGGTATTCCTATAGATTCTGCAATGCTTGGCTCTGACAAATATAAAATGAAGCTCAAATTTACCGAGAGTGATATAGCAGTTCCAAAATATTCAAAAATTGATTCATTATTTGAATTGCGGGCTTTTATTGCAGATTGCGACGGAGAGGTTGTGATCAAACCTACTGATAGCAGAGGTGCACGAGGAATAATAAGAGTAACTGAGGATGTAGATATTGAGTGGGCTTATAATTATGCCAAAGATATTTCACCTTCTGGTACTATTGTAGTTGATGAATTTATTTCTGGACCTCAACTGAGCACTGAGTCTATTATTTATAAGGGTGAAGCTTATACTGTTGCGTATTCTGATAGAAATTATGAATTTTTGGAGATGTTTGCCCCATTTATTATTGAGAATGGTGGTACGATGCCATCTCAAATGGATGATAATGTAAAAGAAGAAATTTCAGACCTCATTCATCAAATAGCGATCTGTCTAGGTTTAGAAAATGGTGTGATAAAGGGTGATTTAGTCGTTGGTGATGACGGCGTTCAAGTAATAGAAGTTGCTACCCGGTTAAGTGGGGGCTACTTTTGCACAGATCAAGTAATACAATCTACAGGGGTTGATTTAGTTAAGACTGCAATTAAAATCGCACTCGGTGAAGATGTAAATATTAGTGAACTAGAACCAAAATATCATCGTCACATAGATAAGAAATATTTTTTCTTGCCTAAGGGTCGAATTAAAAACATTAAGATTGATGAAGAGATAAAAGAAAATAAGTGGTTAAAACGATTTGATCTCTTTGTAAGTGAAGGTGATGAAACTGGATTAATCACTGATCATACTAAGCGAAGTGGAGTTGTTGTTTGTTCCGGCGAATCACGCGAAGAAGCAATTAAACATTCACGATCTGTAATAGATTCAGTTACCTTCGAAATTGAGTAGAAATCATTAACGATAAGGAAATAAAAGTAGCCATCGTTGGTTTCGGGCATATAGCTGCTTATCAATTTGAGGCGATAAGTCGTATAAAGAATTTTAAATTGATTGCAGTTTGCGATGCTGACCCATCTAAAGTAAATAGCATCCCTCAATCAGTTATATTTATCGAAGACTATCGCGAATTACAATCAAAAGCTCAGATTGATGTGGTAGTAATCTCCGTGCCCAATTCATTGCATTATGAAATTGCTAAATTTTTTCTTGATTCAGGAATCGATGTATTACTAGAGAAACCAGCAACATTATCTATTAAAGAATTTGATGATTTACAGTCAATTGCACAAAAAAACAATCTTGTTTTTGTAATCGCATTTCATGCAGCATTCGCTATTGATTTGATTAATTTTATAAACTTAAATGAAAAACTCACATCAGAATTAAAATTAGAGAATATTCTCGGATTTCAATGTAACTTCTTTGACCCTTATATTAGTGATGAGGGATTGCTTCCGGAAGCTATCGGATTAGATTGTAGCTGGATTGACAGTGGTATAAATGCTCTTAGTGTATTAGGGAAAATACCTTGGATTACGAATTTAAAAGTTGACGAATCACTTGCAACCACAATCCCACACTACAAATGTCGAGATATTCAAAGTACTGTAACTTTTAATTTTAATTCAATAAACTCGAACATTCTATCCCGTGGTGTTATTAATACTAATTGGGGATTAAATATTAATTACAAAGAGACTAAGCTGTTTTTTAACAATGATGTTCAAATAATACTGAATCACACACACCAAAAAATCTTACTGAAAAGAGGAAACACAAATCCAAGTGTAATCTTTGAAAGCACAAATGGTAACATGCGTTTACTGAATCATTATTTGGGAGTATTCAATGATTTTTATCAGCATTTTATGCGTCACACAAATAATTTGGAAAACTCGAGGCAGCTTCATGAGCTCCTGTTTGCTCCTGAAAAGCTGAATAACATACCCACACTATATAATTGAACAGATTCATACAATTCACTTATTAGTTATTAATTGAGCAATTTACAAGTATATAATTTCAAGCGGACAAATATTCCAATTGGAACATTTTAAATTGTACCTAATTCACTATTATCAGAATTATATAAAAAT
>Ga0114999_10007522_pt1 | contig 12343 bp, 10 predicted proteins | sample ArcticOcean_MG_C_3_FD_89820 | JGI IMG/M metagenome (GOLD analysis project Ga0114999, IMG submission 89820) | Marine microbial communities from western Arctic Ocean - ArcticOcean_MG_CB8_126 | ecosystem: Environmental > Aquatic > Marine > Oceanic | place: Arctic Ocean: Canada Basin | collected...
CGATCTGACCATCGCTTACGACCCCAGTTGGTTTGAAGGCGAGAACGTGCAGGACGTCGATCTTGTGGCGTTGGAGAAGGTCAAGAGCCTCGGTGCAACGATCATCGAGATATCTCTGCCCGAGTTACCCGTAGCCGAAATCATGGCGGCGCTAGGTGTCGAATCCGCGGCTGCGTTTGAAGAACTCACGCTGTCTGGCCGCGATGACTTATTGCGCAGGCAAATAGACAACGCCTGGCCAAATAGTTTCAGGCAAGCGCGCTACTACTCCGCTGTTGATTATGTGCAGGGAGATCGGCTGCGCCGAAGCGTCATGCAAGAAGCGCACAAGTTCTTTGCTCAGGCAGATGTAATCTTCGGCCCAAGTTTCGGCAACCCCATGCTGAGTCTGACCAATTTCACAGGGCAGCCGTCACTTACCCTTCGTGCAGGATTCGACGAAATCAAACCTCGGTCTCTCTTTAATCATCCCGAGAATGACAGCGACGGAACGCTGCACCGGATTCCGCGCTCAGTTACGTTGTGGAGCAATCTGTTCGACGAAGGAAAATTAATTACGGTGGGTCGTGCACTGGAAGTCGCGCTCGACGTCGTCGATGAACGACCATCATTAGGTTAGTCGGAGTTGGAATTATGAAAAGAATATTAATACTGCTATTTCTATTCACCGCATCAGGAAACACTATGAGCGATGACACCGGCTTCTCACTCGAAGAAGCCACCGCATTTCGGAATGAATGGACCGCCGATAATTGGGACGAAGGCGGAGCGTTGATGCGTTACGTTTTTCTAAACATGCCGGAATTTTGGAACCACTCTGTCATTAGCCGTGGCGGCTCGACACGAGATTTACCGCTGAGCACACGAAAAGACGTAACGAATTTCTCAACGACTACAGGCGATGGCGAAAAATCTTTACAAGACTATGTGAATAATTCGACTGTCAATGGCGCACTCGTCCTGCACCGCGGCAAGATAGTTTTTGAAGCGTATCCACGCATGCGCCAACAAGACAAACACCTCTATATGTCAGTTTCGAAAGGACATGCGGCATCGCTAATAGCGATGCTTGAAGACCGCGAGTTAATCGATGTCACAAAAGGCGTTGAAACGTGTCTGCCATCGCTGCAGGACTCCGGCTGGGCCGGTGTATCCGTACAGGACGTTCTCGACATGTCCTCGGGCATTGGCTGCCTGGAAGGCGAAGAAGGCGCCTACGACAACCCCGATCGTTGCTATTACCAATACGAAGCATCTCTTGGCTGGTTACGAGCTACGGAGGCGACGCTGGATAGCCCGTTTGCCTATATGGAGACGCTCGAGGCACATAGACCAGCAGGCGAAGCGTTCGAGTACACGTCGCCGAATACGTTCATTCTCGGTTGGATTGCGGAATCAATTAGTGGTCAACCCTACGCCGATATGATTTCAACCGAGATATGGCAAAAGATGGGCGCAGAAGCTGACGGAATAATTGTCGCTCCGCGGCGCGGCGTTCCGATTGCGAGCGGTGGCATCAGCTCGACACTGCGAGACATGGCGCGTTTCGGTCTGCTATTTACCCCAAGTGGCCGTGCGGGTGTGCAACCGATCATTTCAGATGCCTACTTGAAAAAGATTCAGGAAGGTGGACGGCCTGAAATATTTGTGGCGGACGGGGACGAAGAAAAAAAGCGCATCGACGGCGAACTCCCCCGACACAACACCTATCAGTGGGATTTTGTGATGCAGGATGGTGATTTCTTCAAGGGCGGATTCGGCGGTCAGGGCCTGTATGTATCGCCATCACGCGATTTGGTCATCGCCTTCTTCGGTAGCTTCGATGAAAACGGCAAGGGCCACGAAATGACACGCATCGCTCGCCAACTCGCGAAATCAGGAATGTTCGATTAAAAGACCACCCAATGCGCGAAAGCGAGAACGATGAGCAAATTGATGATCGTACGCATGATGAATATGACCAACAGGTGCCAGAATTTTAGCGGTATCTCGCACTTGAGCATCAAGATTCCGATCTCTGACATGTAAATTAACTGCGTGACCGAAAGGACCCCGATAACAAAGCGCGTGAACTCGGATTCAATACTAGAACCCAATAGCGCCGGCAAGAACATATCAAGAAACCCCGCGATTAAGGCTGGGGCCGCCTCTGTTGCCTCCGGCAAACCCAGGAACGTCAGCACTGGCACCAACGGTGCCGTTATCGTCTGCAGAATGGTAGTTTCTTCAGCGAGGATAAGCCCTGCTCCGCCGACCACAATGACTGCGGGCACCAGTCCAAACCAAATATCCAAAATGTGTCCGGCCGCGACGCGAAATTGATCCTTCAAAGGTGCAGCGACTGAGGCACGTGTGGTTGCAAGAACGACGGCTTCTTTTAGCAAAGAACCATCCCCGGCAGAGGCTTTCTCTCGCATCGGATGCAGTTTGTCGAACGGCGTATCTAAAAATCGGGATAGCGGCGGAATCCGCGGCATTATCATCGCCGTAATAACACCAGTGACAACGACGGCGAGATAATATTGCGGAAAGCGATCATCAACGCCTATCGTTTTTGCAACTAGCAACGCGAACGGCACCGACACCACCGAAAAATTGGTGGCGATAACCGCAGCTTCGCGACTCGTGTAGTGGCCACTGACATACTGTTGAATCGTAATTAGCACACCGACCGGTGCAGACGACATCCAGGATGCCAGCGCATCAATTGCCGACCGCCCGGGCAATGTGAACAAGCGCCGAAATGACCGTTTTAACATCGTCCCTACAAATTCCATTAAGCCGTAGTCGGTCAAAAACGGCATTAACAAACCCGCAAACAAGAAAATAGGAACAATGGCAACGGCCAGATTATTTAGGACCGTACCGCCTGTACTGGGTTGCCAAAACATTTCCGGGCCAATCTGAAAGATCGTCATGGTGCCCATGACGAATCCGGCAATCCTCAATGCGACCCAAATAGGCGCAACGTTGAACAGCCGATTGAAAAGCGAACCCTCGGTTACATTGCGCCGTCCGATCGTCTTGGCATACAGCGTCCCAACTGCGCTGATGCAAAGCAAGGCGTAGACAACCCACGGCATCCCGCTGCCAATGATCTCAATAGTCTTATCTGAAATCAGCCCCATTAAAATGGTCCAATTCCCGTCGATCTTCACAGGCGTCAAAAACGTCGCGATCCCTAACAGGGACGGCAACGCAAATTTTCGTATCGCCGCGCTATCTGGCGGTGCGTCATCGCCTACCCCGGCGCTGTCGTCGGATGCGTTTCCATTTTCAGGCGCTGTATCGCTCATGCAGTTGATTATCCAGTCAGGTAAACTGCCGCTGAAAATAGCAGTTCGCGAGCAGCTTGTTAACTAAAACTCACCATTGATCAAAGGCTCACCACGATGAATCGCAACTTTGCGCTCACTCTGACCGCCACATTTCTGCTCGCTGTCGCCACAACGCCTGGTGCTTGGGCACAGGATGAACGACTGGAACTGGACTGGGCCTTTAGCGAGAACGGCAAAAACGCGATGGCGTTGCCCAGGGCAAGCTGGCTGAACAATAGGACTGTGGTTCTATACGAAAACACAGAACCAAAAATTGAGCGCACCCTGGAACGCTTCGATGCCAACACCGGCAGGCGAAGAAACCTCGTTGACGCTGCGCGTGCAATCTCCGACATGACAGAAATCCTTGAGCCGGATGAGCCGCTGGAAGAACTCGGCTGGCCAGACGCATTCGGCCCCAACGGGCGAAGAGCGCTATACCAAAAATCCGGTGACATTCTGTTGCTCGATCTCGATACATCAACAGTATCCGCGATTGCGCGTACGGACGCTGATGAGTCATCAGCACGATTTTCACCCGACGGCCAATCGCTTGCGTTTGTTCGCGACAATGACATTTATGTTTGGAATATCACGGACGAAGAAGAAACACGCCTCACAACAGACGGCTCAGATACACGACTGAATGGCACTGTCTCGTGGGTCTATTGGGAGGAACTACTCAATCGAGCAGACCGCGGCTATGAATGGGCACCCGACTCAAGCGCAATTGCTTATCTTCAATCGGACGAATCGGGCGTTGGCGAGATGCACTACGTCGACTTTGAACCCTATTTGCCAAAAGTCATCACGCAACGACATTCAAAACCGGGCGAGGCAAATCCGAAGGTTCGCGCGGGTGTCGTACAGCTCGAAAATGCCGAAACAACGTGGGTCGATTTGGGCGGCACGCTCTATGAGTATCTCGCTCGCATTCAGTGGTTACCCGATAGCAAGCGAATTGCTGTACAGATAATGAATCGTCCGCAAACAAAGCTGGATATATTCTTAGTCGATTCAGACTCTGGCGACGCGGCCCATCTGATACGAGAACAGAATGCCGGCTGGGTCAACGTCCATGACGATCTGTATTTCCTGAAAGGCGATAAATTTCTCTGGCGGTCCGAAAGAGATGGCTACGCACACCTCTATATGTTCAATGCCGATGGAACTTTATCGCACCCGGTAACGAGTGGTAATTGGGCACTACGCGCATCCGGTGGCGCGCCAGGAATGAGTCAGACAATTAGCTACGTTGACGAAGATAATGAGGTTGTCTATTTCACGGCCTTGGAAAAATCCACAACAGAACGCCACCTCTATCGGATCGGATTCGACGGTGGCGACATGCAACGAATCTCGCAGACGGACGGCGTCCATTCAATTCGTTTCAGTCCGACCGGTGACGCATTTATTGATCGTTCATCGGCACTCGATCGGCCGCCCACTTTGATTGTGCAGCGCTCGAACGGTGGCAACACACACTTGATTCACGATACCGGTAGTGAGATCCCCAATCGATTCGATCTCCAATCGTGGGAGTTATTCTCAATTGATGCTCGCGACGGATTCGACATGCCGGCAATGATGCTCAAACCGCGCTTCTTTGATGCCACCAAGCAGTATCCCGTCGTGACTTACGTTTATGGTGGACCTTCCGCCCCTACCGTCTTGAACGGATGGCAAGGCGGCGGCCGTGGCTACTATCACCAACTTCTTGCCGACAGTGGTGCCATTGTTTTTCTGGTCGACAATCGAAGTGCTGCAGGCAAAAGCAAAATAGATGCGAATACAATCGCTAAGCAATTATATGGTCCGGTCGAAATGAATGATCTTTTGGACGGAATCGCGTGGTTGAAATCACAGCCTTACGTCGATCCGGACCGAGTCGGCATCTGGGGTTGGAGTGGTGGTGGGTCAATGACGTTGCAAGCAATGACCAGCAGTGGCGAATTCGCCGCTGGTGCCTCAGTTGCTCCGGTTAGTGATTGGCGTTACTACGACACAATCTACACGGAGCGCTACATGGGTCGGCCACAGGATAACGAGGAAGGCTATGATGCCTCATCCAATACTGCTCGCGCAGCGGACCTTCAAGGTCGTTTGATGTTGATACATGGCACCTATGACGACAACGTACATCCGCAAAACTCCTGGGCATTCAGCGACGGGCTCATCGAGGCCGGCATTACCTTTGACATGATGATTTATCCAATGCGAAAACACGGCATTAGCGATGACGCTGCTCAACTACACGTGTTCAAATCAATGCTGGAGTTTTGGCAGAAGAATCTTGCGCTTGGGGACTAGGCCACGATGCAGAACGACGAGGTCATTTTTTCGTCTGATTGATCCGCGAATTAATGGAACCTGTATCAAATGACGGTCTCTAAGCAATAGGAATCTAGGGAAAGACCATACCGAAATGCGATATCTTTTTTTCATAATGCTGCTTTGCTGCCTGGGAACCGACACCAGCGCAGAGACCAGTTTTCGTCCTGCCAATTTCGACGTTGAAGACACAGAACGAAGACTCTACAACCTCATCAAATGGCCAAAGGATGTTAAGGGTAAGACCTCCCTGATCCTGACTTGCTTTGGCGTTATTAAAACGAACGGAAAAATGGAGATGCCGAACTGCATCGCCCCCAATTCGTTCGAGAAAGTATTTACTGCTGAGATTATGAAAGCGTCGAAGAAAGCGCGTCTAAACCCAGCAATGATCAATGGAAAATCAGCGTCCGTTTTTCTCCAGTTTCGGGTTGAGTTCAACGCTGAAGTCATCAAGAAAGAAGAGCAACACAGTATTGATATCCATCTGAATCCTGGTTACGAAGAAAACATAAAGGCGTATGGCTACGATCACATCGCGGGACAACGAGTCATCGCGAAAAAACAACCGTTTCACGACGCGTGCCCAAAGCGCGCGCGGTACGTTGTCTGGGTGCTTGCGTATTTGGGTGAAACGGGCAAGGCCGAGAATGCTCGGGTAGAGCACTCTGATGGCATTATGCCGACAGAAACCTGTCGGGAAGCGTTAAGACAAACAGTCACTTCAAGCCAATTTACACCGGCAATGGCAGATGGCATTGCGGTACCGTCAACTTTTGTCGAGTTGTTTTCGAACTGACGTCTAGCTGTGAATCGGTCATTGACTCGGCAAAATGTGTCAGATTTAACCAATCTCAGTGACTCCCAGGCGCACATATCCAGTCGTTAATATCGAGAATTTCATAAAACGCTTCATTGACCGCATGCTTTGCCGCAACTACGGTCGCTCGGGTGCTAGTATTCGGGGCAGTAAAAAGGTCTGCAAGTCACCCAAAGCAACCGGTCGGAATTGATCAGGTAGAGGCACGCTATCCGGCACTCGTGTCCACCAAGAAACCAGTCATGAGCCACTTAAAATCGGCTTGAAACTTACTGAGGACAACTTCAATGAAACGCATTTATGCGATTGTCAGCGCTTTGGCTGTTATATGCATCACTCAGGTCGCCTGCACCTCTTCCGTACAGACTGCCGCCCAGTCGAGAGCAGTCGCGCCGATGGGCGGCTTACAAGGCCTATATAACGGAGGTCAACCGTCGGTCTAGTAAAGAAGAACCAACGGAATAAGTGCAGACGGATCTGATCGCTAAATGTCTCCGTTGGCCGACTGCTGACGGTGAGACCTGTCGTTCGACGTTACCGCGGAAACATCCTCGAAATTACTTAAGAAAAATCGTATAAGTTATATATGACTAGCAACTTGGCTTGCCAACTTCAGCGGGTAGCATCGCCTCAATTCTTTCCATGACATCTAGTCGGTGAACTAGGTCCTGGATGTAATCGAGATTGTCCGTTTCGAGAATTAGTACTTCGCTCAAATCATAAGACGCGATCCAATTTTCGTATAAACGTTCGAGGCGTTTTAGATAGGCAAGTGGGACGTCCTGTTCCATCGCCCTGCCCCGCAACCGAATGCGCTTTCGCAGAGTGCGCATCGAACAGCGTAAATAGATCATCAAATCCGGCGATTCGATTGCATCGAGTATCGAATGATAGAAAGCCTGATAAGTTTCCCAGTCACGATTATCGATGTGCTTCATCTCATGCAAAGCGGTCGCAAAAATCTCTGCATCCTCAAATATTGTCCGATCAAGAACGACCAAACCCGGCATTCGGTCCAATTCCTGGTGGATGCGAAATTTGTTACTGAGGAAATACAGTTGGGATCGGAACGCCCAACGATTCATATCGGTGTAAAAGTCGGGAAGATATGGGTTATCTTCGCTCGGCTCATAGTACGGCGCGATGCCGTAGGTGCGACTTAAGAATTCAACCAACGTTGATTTCCCGGCACCAATATTGCCCGCAATTGCGATTGCCTGCCGCATAAAGTATTCGCTCGCTACGGTGCTTCGTAGACGGCTTTACCACCAACGTATGTTTTCATGACGGTCACATCCTTGATCAGATCCGGGTCGATGGTGAGGAGATTGTCAGACAGGACAACGAAGTCCGCCAACTTGCCCATGGTAATCGAACCTTCTTGCTTACATTTCTCATGTTGAATTCCCCGCGGGTATTGCGCCCGTGCACGAGTGTTTAGTTTAGTCCTCGGCAATCTTCCATTCACAGCCATCGCAGTTTGGCGAAACATCGTTTTCTTCCAACACTGCGTGAATCAAATCGTTCCAAATCTTATTCGGCGTCCAAATTTTGTCCATGTCTGCTTTAGCGGTCGCGAGCGGAACGTCTTCATACAGGACTCGATAAAGTAAACTAAATGCAGACGCACGATAGTTAGCCGCACAATGCAATAACGTCTTTCGCTCAGGCTCATGTCGCATCACGTTTGCGAATGTGTAGAAATCGGACGCCGTCGGCGCATCCCATATGACCGGGATATGGACGTAGTTCATTCCCAATTCTTTGACCATGGCATCCTCATCCGCGATTGCGTTACCGCTATTGCTAAGCGCGATATATACCACTCGCTCGAAGCCCGCATTGGGCAGCAAGGCCAATTGCTCTTTCGACGGTTGACCCGCACTCGCGAATGTCGGCGAATATTCGATGTAATTTCGAATTTCCGACAATTCTGCCGCAAATAAGGGTGACCCAATCGCGAGACAAACACCCATGAGTACGATCTGCACTTTCACTAATTTCATTCGACATTCCCTGTATGTTGTCTATTGTCACTATCGAACCAGACCGCATCTTAATGGTTCTTGACCGATAATTATTCATGCTACCGTTGGATGGCTTGGACTACTATGCTTCCTGGCAATTCCTCACCCAAAAGGATGACTTCATGAGACGGCTTCTTGCATTGTATTGCTTCCTCGCCACCTGCGTTCCTGCGTCCGCGCATGAATATGTCACTTTTGACGAGATGGGCGCAGCCTTCGGGTGGGATCTAGCGAACACTGAAATTCGCGTGGAAACTGTGGCGCCCGGCATTCACGTCATGTTTGGTGTTGGCGGTAATGTCCTGGCGTCAATCGGCGATCAGGGCGTACTAATGGTTGATAGTCAGTTCCCAGAAATGATTCCGCGCCTTAAAGACAAAATTGGCGAATTGGGTGGCGGCGAAATTGATTTTACAATCAACACGCATTGGCATTTTGACCACGCAAACGGCAACCCTGCGTTTGCTCGCGATGGAGCCTGGATGGTGTCACAGGCTAATTCTCGAAGAATGATGGCGAGTTCGCAGGCAGTTGACCTGGTTGATTTTATCTATGAACAACCACCCTTCCCGGACGCTGCAAAACCCATCATTACCTTTACAGAACGGATGCAATTCCACTTCAATGGAGACACGATTGATTTAGTGCATTTCGGCCCTGCGCACACCACTGGCGATACTGCGATTCTCTTTCGCAACAGTAACGTCGTTCACCTGGGAGATGTATTCAACGCCGGTTACCCGTTCATTGATGCCGGAAACGGTGGAGATTTGGACGGCATGATTGAATTTTGCGAGGGTGTACTCGACCTTATCAATCAGGAGACCATCGTTATTCCTGGACATGGTCCGGTATTAGGCTATACCGATTTAGCCGACTATATTCTGATGCTAGCCACCGTACGTCAACGAATCGACACCATGATTGATCAGGGAAAAACACTGGAACAAGTTATTGCTGCAAATCCGACTGCAGAATTTGACGCAAAATTCGGTCAACCTGGCCGATTCATTGATCGAGCTTATACCAGCCTTTCTCGCTAATTTGATTGTTTGCCGCAATATGGCGAAACTGTCATCCGTTCGGCCCCGGCGACGAATATAAGGAAACACTGTGTCAACAGAACAAAAAGAAACGACTAACAAGAAAAACCTGTTACGCGGCATCGGGATGGCAGGCGCTGCAATCCTCGTGTTGAATTCGATTATCGGCGCAGGCATTTTCGCACTGCCGTCCGTAGTCGCTGCACGGGCCGGCATCTTAAGCCCGTGGCTTTTCCTGATTGTGGGCGTGTTGGTCATTACAATAGTGCTAACCTTTGCCGAGCTCGCGAGCTATTTTAAAGAATCCGGCGGGCCCGTTTTGTTTACGACCAAAGCGTTCGGTCCGTTAGCAGGATTTAGCACGGGATGGCTGTTATTTGTCAGTCGCGTGGCTGCTTTCGCCGCCAACACGACGGTCATGGCCTTGTACCTCGGCGCCGTAATTCCGTGGTTCTCTGACGGCATCGGTCGAATCCTGTTGATTGTCACCATCTGTATCACGCTAACCTGGGTCAACATTCTGGGCGTTAAGGAAGGCGTTCGAACGATGGCGGTCATCACCGTTTTCAAAATAGTGCCGATCGTTCTTTTGATTGTCCTCGGCATGCAACATGTAAGTGGCGACATATTATTTCCTGACACGCTACCCAAGATAGATGACCTCGGTGATACAACGCTATTGCTCATCTACGCTTTTGTTGGCTTCGAATCCGCAACAATCATGTCGGGTGAAACGAAAAATCCAAAAGAAACGCTACCGCGCGCGTTGGTGATGACCCCCATTATCGTTGGCATTTTTTACTTTCTAATTGTCATCACTTTTATTTCAGTCCTGGAGAATCCAGGGGCCCCCGGAACGACACTAATGGATGTTGGGCGCGAACTTATGGGGCCTAAAGGCGCGATTCTAATCACGTTTGCCGCGTTCTTTTCAATCGGCGGCAATCTCTCCAGCATAATGCTCGCGGTGCCCCGATTGCCCTTCGCGCTCGCGGAGAAAGGTATGTTGCCCAGCTGGTTCGGACACGTTCATGAAAAGTACTCCACACCAAGTAACTCGATTCTAATGCTTGGCGGACTAGGGCTGGCATTTGCGCTTTCGGGCTCGTTCGCCTGGCTGGCTGCAGCAAGTTCCCTTATGCGCCTAATTTCTTACGTACTGTGTATCGGTTCATTACCAATCATTCGCAATAAGGCGACCGAAGAAGAACGTGCGGCCGCGTATCGACTTAAAGGCGGCTACACCATCCCCATAATCGCGCTAATGGTTTGCTTGTTTATTGGAGCGCAATCGACAATGCGATCATGGGTTGTTACCGGCGCACTATTTCTTTTAGGGCTCATCCTGTATGCGATTGCGGCCCAACGACGGACAGCAGCGGATGACTAGTCCGCGCGCTACAAGTAAAATCACTTGATGCTAAGGCTTCTCGGCATCAAGTGCTTCGAGTCTCGCCGCCTCAAATTCGTCGCCAGTGGTCCAGGTCTGCATTTCGTCTGCATTGGCGATAGCAAGACCGGTCCAGAAACCCAGCTGGGCATCTGAAATCATGCCTTCAAAATTCCAGCTATCGTCATACTCATCACTGGGCTGATGATAGTTAACATCTGTGTAGTGGTTGAGTTGTTCCGCACCCCAGCCCGGCGGGCGATCGACAAAATCGGTGCCCGTATCGAGATGCATCGCGGGAACACCAATTTCCGCGAAACTAAATTGGTCTGAACGATAGAAATAGCCCCTGTCCGAAAACTGATCGGGCTTAACCACGCGCCCTTGCTCTGCTGCAATGCCACTCACGATCGTATCGATCGAAGTCTTACCCAACCCAATGTAAGTAACATCGTGCGTATGTCCCCAGATGTTGCCGCCATCGTAATTTAAATTAGCGGCAATCTTGCCTGGGGCGAAACTTGGGTGAGCCGCGTAATATTTTGAACCTAATAGGCCTTGCTCTTCTGCACCGACAAGCGCAAACAAAATCGAACGACGTGGCGCTTCCGGCAATTGCTTAAGTGCGCGTGCGATAGCCATTACTTGAGCAACGCCAGATGCATTGTCCATCGCGCCATTGTAAATGGCATCTCCGGCTTCATTCGGTGTGCCAATGCCAAGATGGTCGTGATGAGCGGTGTAGATCACCACCTCGTCGCTAAGTTCTGGGTCACTACCCGGCATCAACGCCAAAATGTTTGCTGACTTCACGACATTGAGAGAAACGTCCATTTCGAGCGATGTTGTAATGCCGAGTGGGACAACTTCAAAGTCTCGGTTGTCGGCTGCCTCACGAAGGTCGTCCAAATCGAGCCCCGCCATTTCAATCAACGTTTTGGCGGAATCTTCAGTGACCCAGGCAGCTGCCTGCAAACGCGGCTCGCTCTCGGCAGGCAACTCGAATTGCTCTCCGGTCCAAGATGTTTGCACTACCTGAAACGGATAGCCGGCCGACGGCGACGTGTGAATGATGATCGCGCCAACCGCACCTTGCGCCGCAGCTGTCGCATATTTGTAGTCCCAGCGGCCATACCATAGCCGTTTTTCTCCGCCAAACAGGTTCTCATCCCAATCCGGATCATTGTTGACGATCACGGCAACTTTGCCGGTCATATCGACACTTTTGTAATCATCCCACTCGTATTCTGGCGCCTGAATTCCATAACCGACGAATACAAGTTCGGCATAGCTGATCGTTGCACGCTCGGCCTGCACGCCGCTGCTCACAATGAAGTCGTCCCATTGCTGCAAGGTCGTATCGCTCGTGTCGGTTGTAAAGGTCCACGATGTCGGCTGAGTGGCGGTTACACCGA
>Ga0114999_10007524_pt1 | contig 12341 bp, 10 predicted proteins | sample ArcticOcean_MG_C_3_FD_89820 | JGI IMG/M metagenome (GOLD analysis project Ga0114999, IMG submission 89820) | Marine microbial communities from western Arctic Ocean - ArcticOcean_MG_CB8_126 | ecosystem: Environmental > Aquatic > Marine > Oceanic | place: Arctic Ocean: Canada Basin | collected...
AAGGTCATCGCCAAATCTACGGTTCCGGCCATGCAATCGGGAATTTATTGGGGATACATCGGTTTGATCGAAGGCATCGCTAAGCGCATGAAGGAAGAATATGGTCGTCCGATGCAAGTAATCGCCACGGGCGGGTTGGCGGATTTGTTCTCCGACGGCACTTCGGCCATCGACAAGACCGATCCAGATCTTACCATTCGCGGCCTTTTGGAGATTTTTAGCCGTAACATTCGTGACGGTTCATGAACATTCCTGCCATGTCTGGGCCAGCCATCGACTCTGAGGCGCTCCATTTCGTGCCATTGGGCGGCACCGGCGAGATTGGCATGAATCTCAGCCTATATGCTTGCCGCGGCAAATGGCTGATGGTGGATCTCGGCATAGCCTTCGCCGGTGACACATTGCCGGGTGTCGATATCCTGGTCCCGGAAATCTCCTTTATCGAAGAGCGTCGAGACGATCTACTCGCCATTTTGTTAACCCATGCACACGAGGACCATTTAGGTGCGGTCGCCTATCTCTGGCCGCAATTGCGGTGTCCGGTCTACGCCACGCCGTTTACCGCGGCCATCCTGCGGGAAAAACTGCAGGAGGCGGGACTGATCAAGAAAGTTCAACTCAAGGAAATACCGATCCGCGCCAAATTCGAGCTCGGCCCCTTCGCTGTGGAGTATGTGTCGGTCACACATTCCATACCGGAATCCAATTCCCTCATCCTGCGCACGCCCGAGGGCGTCGTCCTGCATACCGGCGACTGGAAACTCGATCCGGAACCTTTGGTCGGTGAACTCACGGATGAAGCCATGCTGCGCCAAATTGGCGATGACGGTGTGCTCGCAATGGTTTGCGATTCAACGAACGCGTTGTCGGAGGGCGAAAGCGGCTCCGAGGGTACGGTTAGGAAGAAATTAATCGAATTGATTTCGGCTTGCGAGCAGGGAGTTGCGGTCACACAGTTCGCGTCCAACGTTGCGCGCATGCAAAGCGTGGCGGTGGCGGCGGAGGCCAACGGGCGCGAATTGGTGCTGGTCGGGCGTTCGCTCTGGAAATACGCAAGAGCAGCGCAGGCGACCGGCTATCTCGACCCCGATATGCGCTTGCTCAGTGACAAAGAGGGCGCCGAGTTGCACCCAGCGCAGGCGCTTTACTTATGCACTGGATGCCAAGGAGAGCCACGCGCAGCGATGTCGAAGATTGCTGCCCAGAGCCACCCGCGTGTCCATCTGTCGTCCGGCGACAGCGTAATTTTTACATCCAAAATCATTCCCGGCAACGAGCCGCCGATTGGCCGATTGCACAGCCAGTTGGCGGCGCGCGGAATTACGGTGATCGACGAGAAGGATCACAAAGATATTCATGTTTCGGGGCATCCGCGCCGCGATGAATTGAGGCGCATGTATAGCTGGGTAAAGCCGAAAATTTCTGTTCCAGTCCATGGTGAGGCACGCCACCTCGCCGCGCATGCGGAATTGGCGCGCTCGCTCAACACGCCTGAAAGCTGCGTTATATCCGATGGTGATGTGTTACGCCTGGGGCCGGGACCGGCGGAAGTCATCGGCACCGTCTTCTCCGGCAAACTTGCGGTCGATGGTACGCGATTGATCGCACCTGATCACACTGCGTTCGGCGCGCGCCGTAGATTGATGCGAGACGGCGTCGTATTTGTTTCACTGGTCGTCGACAAGGATGGTTGGTTGGCCGCACCGCCGGCTATACAGGGACAAGGCATCATCGACGCTGAGAACGAGGACGTTGTGGTGAAAGGGCTGGTCAAAGCAGTGCAGGAGGCCCTCGATTCCGACAAGCTGGATAATGACGACAAGAAACTGCGTGAGGCCGGACGCCTGGCGGTACGCCGCACTCTGGTGGCGCTCTATGGCAAACGGCCGGTCATCGAAGTGCAACTCGTTCGGGTATAAGATGATGTGGAGAGAGATGGCGGGCAGAGGAACATGATTGGGCGGTTGAACCATGTAGCAATAGTTGTGCCGGACCTCGCGGCGGCGCGGACGCTCTACCAAGACATGATGGGCGCGACGGTTTCGGACGAAAAAGACTTGCCTGAGCATGGCGTGACAACCGTGTTTGTCGAATTGCCCAATACAAAATTAGAACTCTTACATCCGCTGGGTGAAAATTCCGCGATACAGGGCTTTCTCGATAAAAACCCCAGTGGCGGCGTTCATCACATTTGTTACGAGGTGGCGGATATCACCACGGCGCGGGACCGGCTGGTTGCCGGCGGCGCGCGCATATTGGGAGACGGCGAGCCGCGCCCTGGCGCACATGGCAAGCCTGTCCTATTTCTACACCCCAAGGATTTTTGCGGCACTTTGATAGAACTTGAGGAAGCCTAGGATTTGCCATGAGCATCTTAAACATCGCCCTGGTATTTCTTATCTCTTGGTGGCTCGGTTGGTTCTTGACGCTACCCTTCGGCGTTAAAGCGCCTGATAAAGTTGAGCCCGGGCACGATTCGGGTGCGCCTGAAAAACCGCGTTTACTTATCAAGGCGGCAATCTCGACCGGTATTGCCTGCGTGATAACCGCCGTGGTCGTTGTGATCGTTCAGTCCGGGTGGATCGACCTACGGGAGTAACATTGTGGCGCAGCATTATTGTGACGTGGCCATCGGCGACCCGTTGCACGGCCCTTACCACGACCGCGAGTATGGTTTCCCCATCGAGGATGACAATGGATTGTTCGCGCGCCTGGTGCTCGAAATTAATCAGGCCGGTCTGTCGTGGGCGACAATTCTGAAAAAGAAGGACAATTTCACCGCCGCCTATGATGGTTTCGATATTGCTATCGTCGCGGCGTATGATGAGGAGGCCCGCGCTCGCCTTCTGGCCGATGCCGGAATCATTCGCAACCGCCTCAAAGTGAACGCGGCGATCGAGAATGCCCGTCGCTTGCTCGATATACGTGCCAGCGAAGGACCGTTCAAGGCATGGCTCGATCTGTATCATCCGGCAGAACTTGAGAGCTGGGTTAAATTGTTTCGCGCAAACTTCAAATTCACCGGGCCCGAGATCGTCCGCGAATTCCTCGTCAGCACCGGATATTTGCCGGGCGCCCACCGCCCGGATTGTCCGGTGTACGCCGTTGTCGAGAGCTTGAACCCGCCTTGGATGCAGGCGCGATAACGGAGCCTTAAGTTTCTTTCCTTAATCTTTGCGGCATGAAACATCTATTCGCCGCCGCAGTATTTGCATTCTTGGCTGGGAATGCGCTTTCCCTTGGCGCCCAACAAATTACCGTTGGGCCGACCTCTTGCGAGGCGTTGACGGCCCATACGCCGCGCGACGATGTGGAATATCGGCCCGGTGTTGATGTCAGTGAAAATGCCATTGCGCCGGCCGACCTCAATGCACCCGGGCAACTCAACCTCGGCGCCGATCACGAGTTTAAGCTGCCCATTGAGTTGCCGTTGGAGAACGTCCTGGCAATCGCCGCCACAGACACGCTGAATATCGTTCGCGATTCTAATATTGGTGTTGGAACTGTCACGGTCAAAAATGGCTAGGCCTATTTCAACGATGAGCCGTTGGGCGACGCCCAATCACATTCAATCGCTGCTGAGTGTCAAAAACTGCAGGCCGCCGCCACCCGCTAGCGGGCTTCAGCAATTGGTTGCCTCAAATCCCCGACACCCCGATCTTCGGGCCGCAACATTGCGCTTTGATGCGGCTTTGGGCATATAGTCCGGCACAACAATTTCGTGCGAATCGAGAAAATCATGCGGCGATCCAAATATTTCATGCCGACGCTAAAAGAAACGCCTGCCGAGGCGCAGATACCCTCGCATCGCCTCATGCTTCGCGCCGGCATGGTGCGGCAGACAGCGGCCGGTATCTATAGCTGGTTGCCGCTCGGTTACCGCGTATTGAGAAAAATCGAGCAGATCGTGCGCGAGGAAATGGATGCGACCGGCGCGCAAGAAATTTTGATGCCAACAATCCAGCCAGCGGAATTGTGGCAGGAAAGCGGGCGGTATGACGATTACGGTAAGGAAATGCTGCGTATTACCGATCGCCATGAGCGCGGTCTTCTCTATGGCCCGACACATGAGGAAATCGTTACCGATATCTTCCGTAACAGCGCAAAGAGCTATCGCGATCTACCGCAAAATCTTTATCAGATTCATTGGAAGTTCCGCGACGAAGTGCGTCCTCGCTTTGGCGTTATGCGCGGTCGGGAATTCTTCATGAAGGATAACTATTCCTTCGATATCGATGCGGAATCGGCGCGCCGCTCCTACAACAAGATGTTTGTTTCCTACCTCCGCACGTACGCCCGCATGGGATTGACACCGATCCCCATGCAGGCTGACAGCGGTGCGATCGGCGGCGATATGAGCCATGAATTCATTGTCTTGGCTAATACTGGAGAAAGCGCGGTCTATTGCGATTCCGCTTGGCTCGATACCGATGCGTTGGCACTTGAAATTGATTTCGAAGCCGATTTGCAGCCAATCGTCGACAAGTGGACGGAACTTTATGCGGCCACAGACAACAAACATGATCCGGAGAAATGCCCGGTTGATGCGGCGAACCTCTTTTCCGGACGCGGGATCGAAGTCGGCCATATTTTTTATTTCGGCACCAAATATTCGGTCGCTATGGGTGCCACGGTCAGCAACGATCAAGGCAAGGATGTGCCGGTCGAAATGGGTTCCTATGGCATTGGCGTATCTCGCCTCGTCGGCGCCATCATCGAGGCAAACTATGACGAGGACGGCATTGTCTGGCCGGAAAGTGTGGCGCCATTCAAGATCGGTCTCATGAATCTTCGCAGTGGCGACGACGCCTGCGATGCCGTGTGCGAAAAATTCTACGCTGATTTGAACAATGCGGGGGTGGAGACACTCTATGATGAGCGCGACGAACGTGCCGGCGTAAAGTTTGCCGAAATGGATTTGATTGGACTGCCATGGCAGGTCGCGGTGGGGCCGCGCGGCGTGAAAGCGGGCACGGTAGAGATCAAGCGGCGTGGCGGAGAGCGCGAAGAAGTGTCCGCAGAATCCGCTCTTGCCCGGCTTGTGTAAGAGTTCGCTCGGGAGCCCTGCATGCTTTCCACCTTCGAAAGAATGATTGCGCTGCGCTATCTCTGGCCGGGGCGGAGAGAGACCTTCACCTTTCTTGTTGCGATGTTTTCCTTGCTTGGCATTGCGTTTGGCGTCTTTACGCTGATTGTCGTGATGTCGGTGATGGGCGGGTTTCGAGAGGAATTGCTTACCAGAATACTCGGGCTGCAGCCGCATGTCGTCGCGCGCTCGATTGACGGGCCAATCACCGATTACGACGCTTTGGCCGCGACAGCGCGAGCCATCGAAGGTGTTGAAACCGCCGCGCCGGTCATCCGGGCGGAAGTTTTGGCGCGTGGCAACCGGGCGGTGACGGGCGCGCTGGTCTACGGCATTTCAGGCGAAGATCTCGCGCGCAAGACACGGGTCGTGAGCGGTTTGTCGGCCGATGCAATGCCGCCGTTTTTGAGCGGCGAAGGCGTCATAGTCGGGCACCGTCTGGCAAACAAATTGCGTCTTGAGATTGGTGACGACATACGCCTTATCGCGCCATCGGTAACGGCGACTGCGCTCGGTAGCATACCACGGGCCCGGGCCTATAAGATTGTCGGCACGTTCAACGTCGATATGTCCGAGTATGACAGCGGCTTTGTGTTCATGCCACTCGCCTTGGCGCAAATTCACTTCAAATTTCGCCGTTCGGTTTCGACTCTGGAAATCACAGTCGACAAACCGGACCGGGTGCGCGAGTTGCGGCCCGCTCTTCACCGGGCGTTTGGCACGAACTATAGGCTGCACGATTGGCAGCAAATAAATGCCACCTATTTTGGAGTACTCGAAGTTGAGCAAAGGGTGATGTTCTTGATCCTCTTGCTCATTGTCCTGGTCGCCGCGTTCAACATCATTTCGAGCATGATCATGCTGGTGAAGAGCAAAGGGCGACAAATCGCCATTCTCCGCACCATCGGCGCCACGCGCGGCCAAATCATGCGCATCTTCTTTATGAACGGCGCGCTGATCGGGATCGTTGGCACGGGCACTGGTGTTGTCGGTGGCATCTTGTTTGCCATCTACATTGAGCCCATCCGGGAAGCCGTCGAAAGCCTGTTCGGCACGCGGCTGTTTCCGCATGAATTCTATTTCCTTTCTCAGCTACCGACCCGGATCGATGGCGGCGAAATCGCTGTTGTGGCGATCCTGGCACTCGGCCTGTCATTTTTGGCAACACTCTATCCCGCCTGGCGGGCGGCACGGGTCGATCCGGTAGCGGCGCTCCGCCATGAGTAGTGCCGCGCGCGTTCTCGAGATCACGGACCTACGGCGCACTTTCTTTCAGGGCGGAGCCGTGATCGAGGTGCTGCGCGGAGTGTCATTTGGTATTTCGGCAGGTGAAGTAGTGGCGCTCACCGGTCCGTCCGGCGCCGGTAAATCAACCCTGTTGCAACTGGCCGGGTTGCTCGAACAACCGGATGGCGGTGAAATCCGTATCGCTGGAGAATCCTGCGCTGCCATGTCGGATCGCCAGCGTACGCGGGCTCGCCGAGAGAAACTCGGCTTTGTGTACCAGTTTCATCATCTCCTGCCCGAGTTTTCGGCACGCGAAAATATTATGCTGCCGCAAATGATCGGTGGCGCCAGCAAACGCAGCGCCCGGCAATACGCAGACGATTTATTGGCCCGCCTAGATCTTTCGCAGCGCAAAAACCACAGGCCGGCACAAATGTCGGGCGGCGAACAACAAAGAGTGGCGATCGCGCGGGCTTTGGCCAACCGGCCGGTCCTATTGCTGGCCGACGAGCCGACCGGAAATCTGGATCAGGAAAACGCGAAAATTGTATTCGACTCGTTAATGGAGGTGGTCCGCGATACCGGATTGGCCGCGCTCATCGCCACGCATAATCTGGATCTTGCCGCGCGCATGGACCGTCATGTAGCGCTAGATAACGGTATTCTTACCGAGCAACGATAAATAACCGGCCGGCCGGCCGGCGGATTGCCCGAGGGCCGAGCAATCCGCCGGAGGTTTTTCGAGCCTAATAGAGGCCGGTCTTGTAATTATCCTCGATAAATACGTCGCCTTCTTTAATCTCTTCTTTGGTCGGCTGTTTCTCGGGCGTTGCGACCTGCTCCAGGATCATTTGAGCTAATGTCGGCATTTCCTTCCGGTCTTGCTGGCTCTCCGCCTTCCAGAGCTTGGATCGCCGCACCGCCTTGGCGCAATGCAAATACGCTTCATTAATCTCGACCATAATTCCCATCGTCGGCACCTTGCGGTTGACCGCGCAGCGTTCAAGTATTTTTTCGTCCTTCACCAGCGTGGCTTTGCCGTTCACGCGCAAGGCGTCTTCAAAACCTGGAATCAGGAACAAAAGCCCGACATCGGGATTGGCAACAATATTGCTCATCGTATCGAGGCGGTTGTTACCGGGCCTATCCGGAATGAATATGGTGTTGTCGTCTAATACCTGCACGAATCCCGGGGGATCGCCTCTGGGCGATACGTCTGCCTTGCCATCCGCCGCGCTCGTGCCGATACACAGAAACGGCGAGCGGGATATGAAATCCTTACAATGCTCATCCAGCTTGCCCAGCTGTTTCATCAGGGCGATATCCATCGGCTCGCCGTAATTGCCTCTGAGTTCGTCTTCGCTGGCGATTACTGCGTCGGTTTTTTGATCGTCCATCACTTACCTCATTTGATCTCGGGCTTGCCTGACTATACCAGCGCCCTATCGGTGCCGCCAACCGGCGATGCCGGCCCGAATTCAGCGTGACATTTTCCCCTGTAGTATGGAATCTATTCCTGCTTTAATTTTTTGCGAGTCGGGTCCATGAGCCACGCCAGTTTCGTCCATCTCCGCGTTCATTCGGCCTACTCGCTGTCGGAAGGCGCGATCAAGACGGACGAGCTTGCCGCGCTTTGCCAGACCGAGCGTATGCCGGCTGTTGCGATCACAGACAGAAACAATTTGTTCGGCGCGCTCGAATTTTCCGAGGCGTGCATAAAATCGGGAGTGCAACCGATTTTAGGTTGCGAACTGGCCCTGCGTCGGAATTCACGCGGCGAAAGCAGGCGACAAACACGTACGGAAGAGCCCTATTGGTTGGCCCTATTGGTGCAGAATGAAACCGGCTGGCGCAACCTCATGGCGTTGTCCAGTTTCGCACATTTGGAAACGCCCGGCGGTGAAACACCGCAGATCGACCTCGCCTATCTGGCCGAGCATACGCAAGGGTTATTGGCACTCTCCGGCGGACCGCGCGGGCCGCTCGGCGCGCTCCTTTTGGATAGTCAGGATGATGCTGCGCGCGCGTACTCTGCCCAGCTTGCGGAGATGTTTCCCGACCGATTCTATATAGAATTGATGCGCCACGGCATGGAGGACGAGACTCGCATCGAGGCGGCGCTGATCGATTTCGCCTATGCGCAGGGTCTGCCGCTGTTGGCCACCAACGACGTCTATTTTGGTCCGCGCGACAAATATTTGGCGCACGATGCCTTGCTGTGTATTGCACAGAGTGCCCATATTGATGATGAAGAGCGCCGTCGTGTGACGCCGGATCATTGTTTCAGGCCGGCCGAAGATATGCGCGAGCTGTTCGCTGATTTGCCCGAAGCGGCGGACAATACCCTGACGGTGGCCAGGCGCTGTGCCTTTATGGCTCCGCAGCATGCGCCGATTCTACCCGCTTTCCCGATGTCGGAAGGTAAGTCGGAGGCCGCCGAACTACGCGACTTGGCGGAGGCCGGCCTCAACCACCGTCTCGAGCGCACGATATTCAAAGCGGATATGTCGGACGAGGAGAGGGTGGCCGCGGCCAAGCCTTACCGGGAACGCCTCAATTTCGAACTCGGCGTGATCGTCGATATGAAATATCCCGGCTATTTCCTCATCGTTGCCGAATTTATCCGATGGGCGAAGTCGGAGAATATACCGGTGGGACCGGGCAGAGGCTCCGGCGCCGGCTCCGTGGTGGCGTGGGCGCTCACAATTACCGACCTCGACCCCTTGCGGTTTGGCTTGTTGTTCGAGAGATTTTTAAACCCCGAACGGGTATCCATGCCGGATTTCGACATCGATTTCTGCCAGGAGCGGCGGGATCTGGTAATCGACCATGTGTGCGAACAGTATGGCCGCGATCGGGTAGCGCAGATCATTACGTTCGGCAAACTTCAAGCACGCGCCGTCATTCGAGATGTTGGGCGCGTCATGGGCTTGCCTTACGGCCAGGTCGACCGTTTGTCCAAGCTGGTTCCTTACAATCCGGCCAATCCGGTCTCCCTTCAGCAGGCGATCGACGGCGAGCCCCAGTTTCAGGTGATGAAAGACGAAGACGCGTCGGTGTCCCGCCTGCTTGATATCGCTCTGCAACTTGAAGGTTTATACCGACATGCTTCGACCCATGCCGCCGGCGTGGTGATTGGCGACCGGCCGTTGCAGGAACTAGTCCCACTCTATCGCGACCCACGATCGGAAATGCCGGTCACCCAATATTCAATGAAATATGTCGAGCGGGCGGGGCTGGTAAAATTCGACTTTCTCGGTTTGAAGACGTTGAGCGTTCTGGAGTTAGCTTGCCGGCTAGTGCGCGACGGTGGCGGTAGTATCGAACTAGACACGCTGCCGCTAGATAATCAGCCGACCTATGAGATGTTGGGACGCGGCGCCTCGATGGGCGTGTTTCAGTTGGAAAGTTCGGGTATGCGCGACGTTCTGCGCAGCATGCGGCCCGATACTTTCGAAGACATCATCGCGCTTGTCGCTCTCTACCGGCCGGGTCCGATGGGCAATATTCCAAAGTTCATCGCCTGCAAGCATGGCGAAGAGCAGCCCGATTACATGCACGAGAGTCTAGTCGAGATACTGCGCGAAACTTATGGCGTCATTGTCTATCAAGAGCAGGTCATGCAGATCGCGCAGGTGCTCGCGGGGTATAGCCTCGGTTCCGCTGATTTGTTGCGCCGCGCTATGGGTAAGAAGATCAAATCGGAAATGGATGCCCAACGCGAAATTTTCGTGCAGGGGGCGATCGAGAAGGGCGTTGATAAATCGCGGGCCAGCCAAATATTTGAGTTGGTGGCAAAATTCGCTGATTACGGCTTCAACAAATCACATGCCGCCGCCTACGCGTTGGTTGCCTATCAAACAGCCTATTTCAAGGTAAACCACGCGGTCGAGTTCATGGCGGCGTCTATGTCTTTCGAACTCCGCGATACCGATAAATTGGCGGCTTTCCGACAGGAATTGGAGCGTATCGGCATTTCTCTCTTGCCACCGGATATCAACACCTCTGATGCGAACTTCATTGTGGCAAGGACAACAGAAGCGAACGGCAGGCAAGCGATTCGCTATGCCCTGGCAGCGATAAAGAATGTCGGCGACGTGGCGATGCGCGCGGTCGTTGCCGAGCGCGACGCCAACGGCCGTTACACAAGCGTGTTCGATTTTGCCGCTCGGTTAGGAGCCGGTGTGATCAACAAGCGGCAGCTCGAAAATTTGGTGCGTGCCGGGACGTTCGATGAGCTCGAACCAAGCCGCCGGAAACTCTACGAATCCGTGGAACTATTGCTGCGCCACGCAGAGAGCACCGATCGCAATAGTGGCCAAGACTCGCTGTTCGGCGCCGGGCCAAATATGGGAATGCCTGATCCCATACTGCAGGAGGTCGCAGATTGGCCGCCCTTGGAGCGATTAAATTATGAACAAGAGGCGATCGGCTTCTATCTGTCCGCCCATCCGCTTGAAGCTTACAGTTCTGCCCTCGCCGCCCTGAAGACCACAGCATGTGCACAGTTCTTAGAGCGTGCCAATGAGGGCGCAAGCAGCGTCAGGGCGGCGGGAGTCGTCCTCAACGTGCAGGAGAGGGACTCCAACGGGCGCCGATTTGCCTTCGTACAGCTTTCGGATCCGAGTGGAAGTTTTGAGGTCGCCTTTTTTCAGGAGGCTTATAGCAGCGCTCGGGAACTGCTGGAGCCTGGCCGATTCTTGTTGGTGAAGGCCAATATTCGGGCGGACGGTGACATGATCAAGTTGACGGCTCAGAGCGCGGACGATCTTGACGCCCGTGCAGTTGGGCGGATGAAGGGCTTGGAAATACATTTTTCCGACAACACGCCATTGGCTCCGCTGAGAAGTATTTTGGACCGCCAGGGCAGCGGGCCGGGGCAAATACTTTTCGTGGTCAAAACTCCGCAACGCGGACACGTCGAAGTAGGGCTGAAAGAGCGATACACATTGTCCCCGGCGGTTCGTGCCGAAATTGATGCGCTTCCCGGAATTTTGGCGGTCAGGGACCTTTAAGCCCCAAAGGTTAACCTTCTCAGAATAACCCGCCATGAATTGACTTGAACTGAGGGCAGGGGTATGTGTCTCCCTCCCACGGTGTGTTGCGTGGGAAAATCGCACGTGGATATGCGGTGCGCGCCGGCATATGGCGTTTGCCGCTCCGGTGTCCGGAAATTTTGTTCCGGACCAACTCCGCGGACGCATAACCGGAGAAGGAAATTACATGGCTCTTCCAGAGTTCACCATGCGCCAGCTATTGGAAGCAGGCGTACATTTTGGACATCAAACGCGCCGCTGGAACCCGAAAATGGGTCCTTATATATTTGGCGTGCGCAACAGCGTCCATATTCTTGACCTCCAACAAACTGTGCCGATGTTTCACCAGGCACTCGCTGCGCTTCGCGATGTCGCGGCAGGGGGCGGGCGGGTCTTGTTCGTTGGCACCAAGCGTCAGGCATCTGAGCCCGTCGCCGAAGCGGCGCGCCGGAGCGGCCAGTACTACGTAAATCACCGCTGGCTTGGCGGCATGATGACAAACTGGAAGGCCGTTTCCGGATCGATCAAAACCTTGATCAATCTTGAGGAACAGTTGGCCGATGAAAACCTCGGTTTGACCAAAAAAGAGATTCTGCAGCTCACACGCAAGCGCGATAAGTTGGATCGTGCCCTGGGTGGCATCAAGGATATGGGCGGCGTCCCCGATATCCTCGTTGTAATCGATACAAACAAGGAAGATATTGCCGTTTTGGAAGCTCGAAAACTGGGCATTCCCGTCGTCGCAGTGGTGGATAGCAACTGTGACCCCGAATTGATTTCCTATCCTATTCCTGGAAACGATGACGCCATTCGGGCGGTAAGTTTCTATTGCGATCTGTTTTCGCGCGCAATTATTGACGGCCTGCAGCAGGAGTTGGCCGCATCCGGTGCCGATATCGGTGAAGCACTGGAAGCACCAGTAGAAGAAATTCCAACCGAAGCCGCCGTTGAGAATGTTGCGGCAGAAGTCGTGGCGCCGGAAGCGGAAGCGG
>Ga0114999_10007525_pt1 | contig 12339 bp, 8 predicted proteins | sample ArcticOcean_MG_C_3_FD_89820 | JGI IMG/M metagenome (GOLD analysis project Ga0114999, IMG submission 89820) | Marine microbial communities from western Arctic Ocean - ArcticOcean_MG_CB8_126 | ecosystem: Environmental > Aquatic > Marine > Oceanic | place: Arctic Ocean: Canada Basin | collected...
ACCCTCTATGTACGTGGGCCTCTCCCGCGCAGGGGAGAGGGGGCAAAGGCGCTCCCTAATGCCTGGGCAAGATCAGAATGTGCGTCTAGACATCTGTCTGGATCCTCCTCTCCCGGTCGGGAGAGGATTGAGGTGAGGGGTGTGCGGTTTGAAAAACCGCATGACGCCAGCGCGTCCTCCCGGGATAAGTCCGTTGGGCGGAGCAAGCCCCGCCCCTACATCGAGACCGCCACCGATTCATAGGCCGATGGCCTCAATTTCGGTGCATGCCCCGGCGATGATCTTGTGCGCCTTGTTCCAGTAGCGCCGCCTCGAACTCACCGGCGGCCGCTTCAACCGCCGGGGTCGCCTGTCGCAGCCGCTCATTAACCGATGGCGCTTCCAGCACCCGTTGCGCTGCCGTGGGGCGACCGGCCAGTAGCGTACCCATGCGGAATCCGAGTGCGCCCGGATCGTTCGGCATCTCGGGGTTGGCGCGCCATTCGCCACGTATCTGCATCAGCATCGCCCGTGCGAACCGGGTCGTCGCTGCTCTTGCACGTTCCAGTAATTCGGGGTCGACCGGCTCCGCGTCTGGCGGCTCGTCCAGCGGTTCCACTTCAGCGCTCAGATATGGGAGCGTACGGTCCAGTTCGCCTATCCGGACGCGTTGTTCGCCAAGGGCAAGCAGCGGAACCACCTGCTCGGCTCTATCGCCCACCTCCTCGATCAGAGCGATCGTCCCGACATCGCGCGGAGTAGCCTCGCCGCCCACCTCAACGCCATCCCGTATGAGTGCGATGACGAACCGTCCATCCGCGGCTATGCAGTCGTCGAGCATCCGTTTGTAGCGCGGCTCGAAGATGCGGAGCGGCAGCTTGTAGCCCGGGAATAGGACCGTGTTCAGCGGGAAAATTGGAAGTTTCGGCATTGAGTTGATTCTAGCGTGATATCCAGTTTCTTCGAAGGCATGGGGCAGGAATAAACCCCAGTAGGCCCGTGATAGACTCCGGCCCCGATTTCATACGCATATTTCCGATAAGAAATGGAGCCGCCACACCATGCCCGACGCCGTGACCGACCAGGTTGCAGAGGCCCTTCCCGGCCTAATCGAGTTACGCCGTGATCTCCACGAAAACCCGGAGCTCGGGTTTTACGAGACCCGGACTGCGGGCATCATCGCCGATCGTCTGAATGCCGCCGGCATGACGGTCAAAGCCGAGGTCGGCGGGACAGGCGTCGTTGGAGTGCTGGACACCGGCCGGCCCGGCCCGACGCTGATGATCCGGGCGGACATCGATGCGCTGCCCGTATCCGAATTGTCCGATCTCCCGTTCGCTTCGACCAACGGCAACATGCACGCCTGCGGCCACGACGGTCACATCACGATGGCGATCGGTGCAGCTGAACTTCTCGCAGGTTGTGCGGACGAGTTGTCCGGCAAGGTTGTATTCGTATTCCAGCCGGCCGAAGAGTTCGTCGAAGGCGCAAAGGCAATGATCGCGGACGACGTGATGTCGGATAACTCACCGGACCGCGTAATCGGACTGCATCTCTGGAACCAGTACGACACGGGTTTCGTCGGCGTGAATCAGGCGACCGTATTTGCCAGCGCAGACCAGTTTGAACTCACGATCACGGGCAAGGGCGGCCACGGTGCACTGCCGCACACGGCGATAGACCCGGTGGCGATTACGGCTCAGGTAGTCACGGCGCTTCAAACGGTGGTCAGCAGAGAGATTGCCCCCAACGCGATGGGCGTGGTGACGCTGGGCCAGGTGATCGGTGGATCAGCGCCTAACGTGATCGCTGATTTCGTGACAATAAAGGGAACGATTCGAGCGTTTACGGGGGATATCCGTGAACAGATCATTTCTAGCGTGCAACGGATTGCTAATGGCGTCGCCGAATCAATGCGGGGCAGCGCCGACTTCAAGCTTCTAAACGGCGCGCCACCGGTCGTGAACGACCCAGAAGTGGCGTCCTGGGTAGCAGGGATCGCCGAGCAGGTGCCGGGCGTCGATAAAGTCGGGCCGCACGAAGAGGTTCCGGTCGGCGATGACATGGCGGAGTTCATCAATCGAGCGCCCGGAACTTACTTCTTGCTGGGAGCGGGTGATCCGGAACGACCGCCTCACCACAATGCACGGTTCGTATTTGACGAAGAGTGCATTCCACTGGGAGTAGAAATATTCGCCCGGGCCGCACTCGACTACCTCGGGAACTAGCCCCGTATTTTCGCCCCCTGATCCTGCGTTAAATGGGAGAGAACATTGTCCCGAATCTTTGACATCGCTGACGACTACATCGATCGAATCGCCGAGATGCAGCCGATCATCGCCACCTACTTCGGCGTGCCCGGACACGAGACGGAGATGCCGGATAACTCGCCCGCCGGAGACGCCGCGCAGGCGGATCTTGACCGCTCGACATTGGCGGAGTTGAAAGAGACGGAGCCGGAGAACGATCGAGATCGGCTCGCCCGTGATGTGATGGCGGAAGAACTTGAGATCGGCCTTGAGGCGTACGACGCCGGTGAGCAGTACCGGGGCATGAACATCCTGCACAGCCCTTTCCAGAGTGCCCGACAGATATTTGACCTGATGGCTCGGGACACGAAGGAAGACTGGGACAACATTGCCGCCCGTATGTCACGGGTGCCGGATGCGCTCAACAGCTATCAGGAGACGCTTGAAGAGGGCGTCGGGCGAGGCCAGGCAACCACACGCAGACAGGTGATCGGGGTGATCGAGCAGGCGAAGGTGTACAGCGGCCAGAAAGGGAGCCCGTCGTTCTTTGACGGTCTTGTCGCGGCCTACGACGAGTCGGACATTTCCGATGGTGCGCTGCGTGAACGGCTTGCTAATTCGGCGGTCGACGCATCGTCTGCGTTCGCTAATTTCGGAACCTTCCTGGCCGATGAACACGTCAACGCCACGCCGGACCGAGATGGGGTCGGACGTGAGCGATATGAGCTGAAGGCACGGGCGTATCTGGGCGCACAGATCGACTTCGAGGAGACGTATGCGTGGGGATGGGAGCAGGTGCGCTGGGCCGAGTCCGAGATGGCGATCACCTCAGAGAAAATCCTCCCGGGCGGCAATTTTCTTGACGCCAAAAAACTGCTGGATGAAGACCCTGCGCGCTCCATCGAGGGAGCGGAAGCATTCAAGGTCTGGATGCAGGAACTCCAGGACCGCACTATCGAAGAACTGGACGGCACGCACTTCGACATCGCCGACCCGGTCAAGACCGTTGAGGTGATGATCGCCCCTCCAGGCGGTGCGCTGGCGATGTACTACACCGGGCCATCAGAAGACTTCTCGCGCCCCGGCCGCACCTGGTATCCGGTGCCGGAGGGCAAGGACCGATTCCCGCTCTGGGGCGAGGTGTCGATCGTTTACCACGAGGGCGTCCCGGGACATCACTTCCAGATAGCTACAACCATCAGCCTAGGCGACCAACTCTCCCGATTCCAGAAACTGGCGGCGGGTACGTCCGGGTACGTCGAGGGCTGGGGCCTGTACGCCGAGCGACTGATGGGCGAGCTGGGCTATCTGGACAACCCGGACTACTACCTGGGCATGCTCGGGTCGCAACTGTTCCGATCCCAGCGCGTGGTCGTGGACATCGGGATGCACCTCGGGCTGCGCATTCCCGACGACTCCGATTTCCACCCGGGAGAGGTGTGGACGCCGGACCTGGCGCTGGCTTTCATGCAGCCTACTTCGCCGTTCGGTCCGGAGTTCATGGTGAGCGAGATCGACCGCTACCTCGGCATCCCGGGACAGGCGATTTCGTACAAGGTGGGCGAGCGCTACTGGCTTGACGCACGTGAGCAGGCGAAGTCGAAGGCCGGGGCCGAGTTCGACCTAAAGGCGTGGCACAACAGGGCGCTGAACCTTGGGCCGATGGGACTGAGTCAGATGCAGCGGGAGATGACGGGCGGGTAGTTGGGGCGTTAGACGTTATGACATAACCCTGAAGCAAACAACAGCACCCTGAGGCTCTCGAAGGGTCGGGTCGTGTGACAACGCGCTCGGACTCACGGACGGATTGCGATCCGCCCCTGAACCCTCACCCCAGCCCCTCCCGTCCGGGAGAGGGGGCACGCTTATCGGCGACGTCAGGTTGTCTGACGGTTAGAGCGCCGGGGATAATTCCTCCCGAATCCGCCTTGACAGCGTGTCCGCGGCTGCGTCATCCAGGTGCAGCGGATTCACGATCAGCGTGCCCTGTGCCAGCTTGCCATGGCCTGCGTAGATGGGCGGGCTGCCCGCTCGGAGCGAAGCGCATATGTCGAAGGCGCTCTTCCCAACAGCGTCTTCGTCCACAACGATGTCCAGCAGCGGAAACGACTCGCCGTCCCCCCGATCGTGGATCGTGCAGGTCACGGGCGCTCCGGATAGGGCTGCCGCTATCCGCTCAAGGCGCGGGCGATACCCGGCGACCTCTTCGTCGTACGCCCCTGCTGCAAACAGTTTAAGGGCCGTGAGCAGCCCGACGATCTCCTCCTTGGAGACCTTGTGCGCCCGCCCGATGCCGTGCCGCGGTGGTCCTCCCTTGAAGTGCTCGATATCGACCAGCTCTTTCGGTGGATTCCAGAGCGATGGGTGGTCATCCATATCGACAAGCTGCGCGAAGGCCGGCTCCACAAGCTCCCTTCGCCCGGCCAGGATGCCGGTGGATTGCGGGCCTCGTATCGACTTCCCCCCGCTGAAAGCCACGAGGTCTGCGCCGGTGCCCGGGATGTCGATCAAGTTCGATCTCGGCGGCAACTCGGCCGCTGCGTCCACCAGCAACGGGAGGCCGTGCTTGTGTGCGGTTGCAACTACTTCTGACAGTGACGGCTCGGAGTCGGTTGTGAACACATAGAGCACGCCGACGGTGTTCGGTCCGAAGGCGGCCTCGTACTCCCACGCCTCGGTTCGCCTTACCCCGGCCCCGGATACGATCTCGTTAAAGCCGACTTCAACCAGTCGAGCTCCTGCCGCCCGCACCGCGTGGTCGTATCCAGATCGTTGCTCTCGGGCGATCACGAACTCGTTTGGAAAACCTTCGGAATGGGGCAGTGACTCCATACGTCCGCGGTCCCAGCCGGTCATGATCGCCGCCGCTCCAAGTGTGAGCGCCGATGCAGCTCCAGCGGTCACTATCGCAGCTTCGACGCCGGTCGTAGCGGCGATATCGACGCATGCTTTTGCGTGGAGGAGTTCCAGCGGTACCGAACCGGCGGCCGCCTCGGTCATGGCGTCCAGGACTTCCCGGGGCATGGGCGCTCCGCCCAGTCGAGTGACGGACCCGGACGCGTTGATTATCGGTGTAAGGCCAAGGTCTTCGTAGACGCCCATCCAGGCTCCATTCATATGACCGCCAGCGCCCGTAACAGGGCCGCGGGAATCTCAATTAACAATCGAGGCCGTATTATAGGTTTGAGATCCGCCATCCCCAGCCTTGAGGATATTTCCTTTGCTGTGCCCCGTAGAAGGAACCGAACTCCAGCACGACAAACTCCGCGGCCTGGAAGTAGATCGCTGTCCAGAGTGTGACGGCGAGTTCCTGGATCACCACGAGCTCGGGGAGTTAGAGGACCAAGTCTTCGATCACGATATCCCCAAAGGCACGATCCATTTCGGCGACCACGAGGTCGATCACGCATGCCCACATTGCGGCAAGAATATGCTTCGCTTCAGGTATCGCGGATGGCCACTCGAGATCGAACGATGCCCGGACGAAGAGGGTTACTGGCTCGATAAGGGCGAAGAGAAGCACATCCGTGACTACATGAAGGAACGGAAGTCACGTCTCTCAAGGTCTGCGTCGGCCGAAGCCAGTTTTGATAAATGGCGCCACGGCGGAGGCGGCGGGATCTTCCAGAAGATCAAAAACATCTTCAAATAGGCCCGGTTGGGCGGCTATTTGGAGGGTGTGTTTGTTGGATGTGTGTTCTCGCGGACGACACGGTTGGGGCGAGGCTTGCTCCGCCCGCACAGTTGATTCGCCATAGCGCGTAATTCCAAGGGAGCAACAGCAATAGGCTGAAACCCTGTCCTGAGGCTCTCGAAGGACCGGAGTACCCGCTTGACCCCAAGCCCGGATTACGGATCCGCACCTGCTCCCGTCCCCCTTCCGGCAAGCGGAAGAGCAGGCTCCTGCGCCCTCTCCCGACCGGGAGAGGGGAGTTGTGGATCAAGGCAATCTGTCATCCCGAGTGTAGCCGAGGGATCTTTACCGGAAGGGCGTCCGACGGAGACACTCTTGTTCCCAGATACCTTTGTCCTCCCTACGGGTGGGCAAGACCGGATTCGTGCGATAACGCGCTTGGCCCCGAGCACGGATTTCGATCCGCCCTTGCACCCCTCACCCTTCCGGCAAGCGGAAGGGCAGGCTCCTGCGCCCTCTCCCGGCCGGGAGAGGGGGTTCCCGGTGCTCCGGTAATCGCTCCGCACGGGCGGATCGCGTACATATTTCCCACTTCATGCCTGATCGGTATTCCCCAAAGGTAGGTTTGAAGGCGCGTACGCTCATATAATCTCGGGTATGCGAGACCTGTTTGGGAACCCTTCTGATGGATCGTTCCTGGCGTGGGTGGCCGATGAGGGCATCTGGGCCGGCCTAATCGCGCTCGCCGCCATCATCGTCTGGATCGTACTTCGCATCTATTTGCATCGTCTTCTCAGGTCTGGCGTGTCTGCACTTGAAGATCAGGGCATGGGGCATGTGGATGACCGTGTGGGGTCGTTCGTGCTGTTCCTCACAGAAGGCCCGATGCTGTTGATCCTGGTCGGTGTGCCGTTCGGGTTGTGGATAGCAGCGGTTCTCAACCAGAACGTCGCGCCGATATGGGATGCGATCGGCGGCGGATTCCTTTCGATAGGCCGGGACATCCAACCCCACATCGTCCCGGTAATCATCATCTGGGCGGCCGCGTACGTCGCCATCCGACTGTTAAAACGCCTGGTCCCGGTCGCGATGGGCCAGCTTGTGTTGACCGAGGGCGAGGACCCGGGACTTCCCAACTCCTCCAGTAATCGCGCCCAGGAGCTTCGGGCGACGACGCTTTCCGGCGTCATCACCTACGTGCTCTCCATCCTGGTGTGGGCCATCGCCATCTTCTCCGTGCTCTCCGAGATCGGCGTGCCAATCGGCCCGATGATCGCCGGATTCGGTATCGCCGGCATCGCCGTTGGGTTTGGCGCGCAGTCGATGGTCAAAGACATGATCGCCGGCTTTTTCATCGTCGCCGAGAACCAGTACCGCACCGGCGACGTTGTATCGATCGCCGGTATCGCCGGCTCCGTGGAGAGCATCAACCTGCGACGTACCGTGCTGCGGGACCTGGACGGCAAGGTCCATGTCGTGCCGAACGGCGAGATCAGCGTCGCCTCCAACTACACGAAATTCTGGTCACGAATAAATCTGAACGTGGGCGTCGCCTACAAAGAGAACATGGACCACGTGTTCGAGATCCTGAACGAGATCGGCATGGAGCTTTCCGGCGAGGACTACTGGGCGGAGAAGATCATCGACCCGCCACAGGTCTTGCGATTGGACTCCTTCGACGATTCGCAAATCACGATCAAGATGCTTGGCGTTTGCCGACCGCTGACCCAGTGGGAGATTGCAGGCGAGTTGCGTAAGCGGATCAAGGATCGCTTCGACGAAGAGGGCATCGAAATACCGTTCCCGCATCAGACCATCTACTGGGGCGACGGTGCGCATCCAACCAAGGGCAACCAGGGTTCGGAAAACGTCAACACACAGGCCGACATGTTGAACGAACTGGACATGCCTGAGGACTCCCGCCGAGAGGCGCTTCGGGAGTCGGCGCTTAACGCAGAGGCGGAACGACGGAGTCGCCCGAACCCGCGTTCGCTTGAGCGGCTGTCGGAGTTGGACGATATATCGCGCCAGATCAGGCAGCGGTCCCGCCCCGCGTACTTGAAGGACGAAGATGACGAAGAACATCGTCCGAATCCCCGTTCAACCGATCGGATGGCCGAGTTTGACCGGATGGCGCGTCAACAGGCTTCACGACGCAGAAAAGTGGATCCTGCCGACGTCGATAAAGACGATGGCGAGGGCTAAGTCAGGCAGGACCTCGCCATCGTCATTGTGGCTCCCGATAGAATGTAGGACTTTCGCCGCGTACGGATCATCCCCGGTCGGTAACGCGAGTGCGAAAGAGCACGGACACCACCCCGATAACTGGACCGCCCGGAGGCCGAGCGCTAGCCCGCATACATGACAAGTTCACGTTCAATGCCGCGTACCACGGACGAAATCCGTGAAGCTTTCTTGAAATATTTCGAGGGGCAGGACCACATGCGTATGCCGGCGGCATCGTTGATCCCTGCGGGCGACCCAACGCTGCTGCTCACCAACTCCGGCATGGCCCAGTTCAAGGCCTACTTCGCCGGGGAGTCCACTCCGCCTCACCCGCGCCTTACGACATCGCAGAAGAGCTTCCGCACCACCGATATCGACGAGGTGGGAGACGCCACGCACCTGACCCTGTTCGAGATGCTCGGCAACTTCAGCTTCGGCGATTACTTCAAGAAGGAAGCCTGCGAGTGGTCTCTAGATCTGATGGTTAATCACCTCGGATTCGACCGTGATCGCTTGTACATCACGGTCTATGACGACGACGACGAGGCTGAGCAGGTCTGGCTCGATCTCGGAATTGAGCCGGAGCGGATCTACAGGTTTGGCGATGAGGACAACTGGTGGGGGCCGGCGGGAGCCGAGGGTCCCTGCGGGCCGTGCAGCGAGTTGCACTACTACCGCGGCTCCATGGACAACGTACCGGCGCTGGACGACCCGATCCGACAGAACGGCTGGGGTCCGAACACTCACGACGATTTCCTTGAGGTGTACAACCTCGTCTTCACGCAGTTCTATCGGGATATCGACGGCAACGACACGCCTCTCCCGAACAAGAACATCGACACCGGAATGGGGCTGGAGCGTGCCGCAGCCGTCCTGCAGGACGTGTCCACGCTGTACGACACCGACGTGTTTGTGCCGGTCATCTCAAAAGTAGAAGAGCTGGCGGGACGGGAGTGGGGGGACGATCCGGGGATCGACCGTGCTATTGGAGCGATCGCGGAGCATGCGCGTTCGGCCTCGTTCCTGATCAGCGACGGCGTGGTTCCCGGCAACACCGGCCGCGGCTACGTGTTGCGCCGGATCATCAGGCGCGCCATGCGCTTTGGTTTGGCGCTCGGCATGGAGAGTCCGTTCATCGGCAGCATCGCCGAAGTCGCTATGGATCAGATGGCTGGCGTGTACCCGGAGCTGAAGGACAACCGGCCGTTCATCCTCCGTGTGCTGGATATCGAAGAGCAGAGTTTCGCCCGCGCCATCGCACAGGGAACACGTGTGCTGGACGGCATGTTCGAGTACCGCGACGCCCATGACTCGGTTGCGGAAACGTTGGATGCGGCGATTGCGGCCGGTATTGCGCCGGATGGGCTATCAACGTTCCTGCGTGAACAAGGAATCGAAGAGCCGGAAGGTGAGGATTCAGCCGCGGTCGGACAGCGTGCCGCGTTCGAGGCTATCCAGGAATTCATCGGCGTAGCTATCGAGCCTGATGCTGATGATCTGAAGCGACAGAATGTGCTGAATTGGCCGTCTATGGTCTCGGGGACCGAGGCGTTCCTGCTTTACGACACCTATGGATTTCCGCCGGAACTCGTCCGAGAGGACGCTCTCGACCGCTATATGGAATCAACTGGAGAGTCGGCTCCGGAACTCGCTGGCTATGGCGAAGTGGACCTGCTCCTGGACCGTGAAGGTTTCGAGGAACAAATGGAGGCGCAGCGGGAACGCGGCCGTGCGTCTGGCAACGCATTCAGGGGCGATGTGGCGGCACGACGCGTATACGAATCGTTGGGCATCGATGACACGCCGTTCCGTGGTTACGAAACCCTGACTGTGGACACCCAGATCGTCGGCATCATCAAAGACGGTGATTCAACGCCCGAGGCAAATGAGGGCGACGAGATAGAACTCATCCTCCACGAGACGCCGTTCTACGCCGAGCGTGGAGGCCAGATGGGTGACGCGGGGATCGTGACGGCGGACGGCCTTAAAGTTGAGATCACTGATACGCAGAACCCGTATTCCCACGTCAACGTGCACTCCGCTGTGGTGAGCAGCGGGACCATCCACGTCGGCGACGCCGTAACCGCTACGGTTAACGAAGAACGCCGTGAGCGCATCCGTCGCAATCACACGGCGACGCATCTTGTTCATTCTGCGTTAAGGCAAGTACTCGGTTCACACGTGCGGCAGACCGGTTCGCTGGTCGCACCGGACCGCTTGAGGTTTGACTTCACGCACGTCGCCCAGATGCCGCCGGACGAGATTCGTCAGGTTCAGGACATCGTGAACGACAAGATTCGCGAGAACCACGACGTGAACGTCGAGTACACGTCGTACAAGGAGGCGATCGATCGCGGCGCGCTGGCGTTCTTTGGCGATAAATACGAGGCCGACGTGCGGACTATCCAGATCGATGCTCCGTGGAGCTACGAGCTTTGCGGCGGTACGCACATGGGTCACACGGGCGGCATCGGTGCGTTCTTCATCACGTCCGAGGCCGGGATCGGCGCGGGCACTCGCAGGCTCGAAGCCCTGACCGGCAAGGGCGCCGAGGACCACCTGTGGGACCGATTCGGCATGTTGGCCGATATCTCAGAGAAACTCCGAACGCCGGTGCCCGAGCTGAACGCCCGCATCGTGTCGCAGTTGGAAGAGCTGGACGAAGCACGTCGAACCGTGGCTCGGCTGGAGCGTGAGGCGCTGCTTGGCGGAGGCGGTTCTGGACCGAGTGCGGCTGAATCTGCCGTGGATGTTGACGGCGCAAAGGTCGTGGTCCTGGAGAAGTCCGGCGTGAACGCAAAGGGATTGCGGGAACTTGGCGACCATCTGCGCGATCAGCTTGGCAGCGGGATCGTTGTCGTCGGGAGCGAGCTGGAAGGCAAACCCACCATCATCGCCATGGTGACCAAAGACCTCGTGGAGCAGGGCCACAACGCCGGGACAATCGTCAAGGGCATCGCCGAGATCATGAACGGTCGTGGCGGCGGACGTGCGGACGTGGCGCAGGCAGGCGGCAACGATGCGTCGCTGCTCGGCAAAGCACTGGAAGCAGCGCCGGATGTCGTCCGAGAAGCCCTCGCATCGAGCGAGGGCTAACCCCATGCGTGCGCTGGCGCTGGACGTAGGCGATGCGAGGATTGGGCTGGCAATATCCGACCCCAACGGCATCGTTTGCCTCCCTATCGATGCACTAGTTCGAAGCGAAGAATCGGACGATCTCGCTGCCGTGGTCGATCTGGCAAAACGCGAGGGCGCTGAAACGATCGTCGTAGGGTTGCCGCTCTCGCTGGACGGCACTCACGGACCGGCGGCGCGCAAGATGCGTCGATTTACTTCAGCGCTGCGCAAATCAGCTGACATACCTGTTGAGAGTTACGACGAAAGATTCACCACAGCGGAAGCGGAAAATCGGCTGCGAGCAGCGGGATACGAGCCGAGTCGTGATCGGGCGCGGCTGGACTCAATGGCGGCGGTGATCATCCTTGAAAGTTTTCTGGCGGCGCGTGCAAGCCGCCACGATCGGAGTTCTAAATGACGAAACGCCTCGGGATATTCGGGTACCCGCTTCACCACTCTCTATCGCCGCTGTTTCAGCAGGCGGCGTTGGACGCGCTTGGCATAGACGCCAAATTTGAGGGCTGGCCGACGAAGCCGGAGGATTTTGCTGAAGCGGTTGAAGGTCTGCGTGCCGAAGACTGTCTTGGCTGCTGCATCACACAGCCTCACAAAGAGGCGGCGCTTGAGCTTGTCGACGAGCTTGACCCGGCTGCGGAGGCGATCGGGGCGGTCAATACGATCGTCAACACCGATGGCATATTGAAGGGTTACAACACGGACGCCCCGGGCTTTATACGGGGACTTAGGGAGTCGGTCGGGTTTGAGCCGGAAGGCAAGTCGGCGCTGGTACTTGGTGCCGGTGGAGCCGCGCGTGGGATTGTGTATGCGCTTCGAGAGGCTGGTGTGACCCGAATGGCGATCGCCAACCGGACGGAAGATAGGGCACAGACGTTGGCACGGGACATGTCACGCGCACGGTTCCGGCCGGATGTGATGTCGTTGGACGTCGATCAATTGGCTAACTTCGCCCCCTATGCCGACCTGATCGTCAACGCAACGTCTATGGGGATGCGCGGTGGCTCTGCGGACGAGGAGTCGCCGGTGCCGGCCGAGTTGACATCGGGCAGCGCTGTTTGCCACGACGCCGTGTATGTGCCTCCGGTGACGCCATTCATGGAGGCATCTGAGGATGCC